>Ga0207873_1000256_pt1 | contig 59471 bp, 53 predicted proteins | sample BGWIniCompost_FD_187373 | JGI IMG/M metagenome (GOLD analysis project Ga0207873, IMG submission 187373) | Cellulose adapted compost microbial communities from Newby Island Compost Facility, Milpitas, CA, USA - BGW Initial Compost (SPAdes)... ...
TACGGCGAGAGCCGTCCGCTGGAGCCGACCCCGCAGACGCTGCCGGGGTGCAAGAGCGAGGTGAACCGTCGCACCGAGCTGAACGTCCAGAACTGATCCGGACGCACAGTGCAGACCAGGAAGCCCGGCCACGTGCCGGGCTTCCTTTTTGTGCGCGGTCGCCCGCCGTGGCATCCATGCCCTTGTCGTCGCCTCAGGCGCTGCTACACTCCGCCGCAACTGTGCAAGGGGTAGCGACGATGCGTGGACTGGCGATGGTGGTGCTTTCGATGGCGGCGTTCGGCGCGCAGGCGTCGTCGAGCCAGTGCCAGGACATCGCCGCCCGGCCGACGGCGGTGCGTCCCACCGTCCTCACGCCGGTGGCGGCCGGCTTCGCGGTGGTCAATCCGCAGCTGGGTTCGCAGCGTGGCGTGCTGGCGCCCGACTACGACGAGACGCAGTCGGTCGACAACGTGCTCTGGCGCCTGAAGGTGGAAGGCTGCCGCAGCCTGGCCGCGGCCCCCGCCGCGACCGCCACCCCGGCCGGCTACGTGAAGAAGACCGAATTCGACAACACGCCGTACCGGTTCAACATGACCCAGAACGGCCGGCGCATGACGGCCGACGATTTCGACGCGTGGCTGCAGGCCAACGGCTACAGCGCCGGTCGCCGCGTCGATCCCAACGCGCAGCAGCAGGCGCCCGCCGAGGCCGGCGCCGCCGAGGCCGCGCCGCAGCAGTAAGGCGCGAGGGCCGCGGCAGGGTGCCGCGACCCGCCCGGCGCGTGCTCAGCCCCCGAGTACGCCCAGTTCCCGCCCGACCCGGACGAAGGCGTCGATTGCCCGGTCCAGGTGTTCGCGCGTGTGCGCTGCGGACATCTGGGTGCGGATCCTGGCCTGCCCCTTGGGCACCACCGGGAAGAAGAAGCCGATCGCGTACACCCCTTCTTCCAGCAGGCGCTGGGCGAACCGCTGCGCGAGCGGGGCGTCGTAGAGCATGACCGGGCAGATCGGGTGGTCGCCCGGGCGCAGGTCGAAGCCCGCGGCGGACATGCGTTCGCGGAAATAGGCGGTGTTCTCGCGCAGCCGCTGGCGCAGCTCGTCGGCGGAGGCGAGCATCTCGAACGCGCGGATCCCGGCGGCGACCACGTGCGGCGGCAGCGAATTGGAGAACAGGTACGGACGCGAGCGCTGGCGCAGCAGCTCGATGACTTCCGCGCTGGCGGTGGTGAAACCGCCCAGCGCCCCGCCCATGGCCTTGCCGAGGGTGCCGGTGATGATGTCGATGCGGTCCAGCACGCCCTTGACCTCGGCCGAGCCGCGGCCGGTGGCGCCGAGGAAGCCGGTGGCGTGGCATTCGTCGATGTGGACCAGGGCGCCATACCGTTCCGCGAGCGCGGTGATCTCGTCCAGCGGGGCGACGAACCCGTCCATCGAGAACACGCCGTCGGTGGTGATCATGATCGTGCGCGCGCCGTCCGCCTTCGCCTGCTGCAGCTGCTTCTCCAGGTCGGCCATGTCGCAGTTGGCGTAGCGGTAGCGCCTGGCCTTGCACAGGCGCACGCCGTCGATGATCGAGGCGTGGTTGAGCGCATCGGAGATGATCGCGTCGTTCTCGTCCAGCAGCGGCTCGAACAGGCCGCCGTTGGCGTCGAAGCAGGCGGCGTAGAGGATCGTGTCCTGCTTGCCGAAGAAGTCGGCGATGGTGCGCTCGAGCCGCTTGTGCAGGTCCTGGGTGCCGCAGATGAAGCGCACCGAGGCCATGCCGAAGCCGTGGCTGTCGAGCGCCTGCTTCGCCGCCTCGATCATGGCGGGGTGGTCGGCCAGGCCGAGGTAGTTGTTGGCGCAGAAGTTCAGCACCCGGCGACCGTCCTCGAGCGTGATCTCCGCCGCCTGCGGGCTGGTAATGATCCGCTCGGACTTGAACAGTCCCGCTTCGCGGATCTCGTCCAGGGTCTCGGCGTAACGGGTGGTCAGGGACATCGGTGGAACCTCCTGTCGCCCAAAGGGGCAGGGTATGGGGGCGGATGCGTGCGTCGCGGGGCGCCGCGGCGGCTGACGCGGATCAGGTCCAGCTCAGCACGACCTTGCCGCACTTGCCGCCTTCCATCAGGTCGAAGCCCTTCTGGAAGTCGTCGGCGTGCAGCTGGTGGCTGAGCACCTTGCCGAGCGGGAAGCCCGACAGCACCAGCTGGGTCATCTTGTACCAGGTCTCGTACATGCGCCGGCCGTAGATGCCCTGCACGGTCAGGCCCTTGAAGATGATGCGGTCCCAGTCCACGCCCGCGCCCTTGGGCAGGATGCCGAGCAGGGCGACCTTGCCGCCGTGGTACATCGCATCGAGCATGTCGTTGAAGGCGCGCGGGTTGCCGCTCATCTCCAGGCCCACGTCGAAGCCGTCCATGTGCAGGTCGGCCATCACGTCCCTGAGCGAGGTGTCGGCGACGTTGACCACGCGCGTGGCGCCCATGTCGGCGGCCAGCTTGAGGCGGTAGTCGTTGACGTCGGTGACCACCACGTTGCGCGCGCCGATGTGCTTGCAGATGCCGGCCGCCATGACCCCGATCGGGCCGGCGCCGGTGATCAGCACGTCCTCGCCGACCACGTCGAACTCGAGCGCGCAGTGCGCGGCGTTGCCGTAGGGGTCGAAGAACGCGGCCAGTTCCGACGGCACCTGGTCGGGCACCGGCCACAGGTTGCTGGCCGGCATCACGATGTACTCGGCGAAGGCGCCATCGCGGTTGACGCCGATGCCGACCGTGTTCGGGCACAGGTGCTGCTTGCCGGCGCGGCAGTTGCGGCAGTGGCCGCAGACGATGTGGCCCTCGGCCGACACGCGCTGGCCGACGGCGTAGCCCGAGACGCCCGGACCGAGCCCGGCGATGCGGCCGACGAACTCGTGGCCGACCACCAGCCCCTGGCGGATCGTACGCTGGGCCCACTCGTCCCAGAGATAGATGTGCAGGTCGGTGCCGCAGATGGCGGTCTTCTCGACCCGGATCAGGACCTCGTTGGGGCCGGGCGCCGGGACCGGCACCTCCTCCATCCACAGCCCCTTGGTGGTCTCGCGCTTGACCAGCGCCTTCATGGTCCGGCTCATCGTGTGGTCCTGGAGGAGGGGGCGGAAAGTATAAGTTGCACCGGCAACCGAGCGCGCCTTCGCGCCGTCCAGTGGGCCGCGTGGGGGCGGGGGGACTAGAATCCAGACTCTTTCACCTGGAACCGTTCCCGAATGCGCCGTAGCCCCGCGACCCTGGCCGCCACCCTGGTCCTGGCCCTGGCCTCCGCCCCGGCAGCGCTGGCCGACGAAGGCATGTGGCTGCCCTCCCAGCTTCCCGGCATCGCCGGCGCGATGCGCGAGGCGGGCTACCGTGGAGACCCGGCCGGGCTGGCCGACCTGACCGCGGCGCCGATGAACGCGGTCGTGCGTGTCGGCGGCGGGACCGGCGCCTTCGTCTCGCCGCAGGGCCTGGTCCTGACCAACCACCACGTCGCTTTCGGCGTGATCCAGTACAACAGCGGCAAGGGGCGGGATGGCGTCGAGCGCGACCTGATCGGGGAGGGCTTCATCGCCGCCGACCACGCCGCCGAGCTGCCGGCCAGCCCCGACTTCCTGGTGCTGGTGACCACCGGCTTCGACAGGATCACCGACCGCGTGCTCGAAGCCGCCCGCGGCCGGACGGGCCGCGCCTACTACGATGCGGTCGATGCGGCGGGCAAGGCCGCGGTGGCCGAGTGCGAGGCCGAGCCGGGCTACCGCTGCTCCGTGGCCACCATGGACTACGGCCGCGACTTCTACCTCGTGCGCCAGCTGGAGCTGCGCGACGTGCGCCTGGTCTACGCGCCGCCGAGCGCGATCGGCCGCTACGGCGACGAGATCGACAACTTCATGTGGCCGCGCCACAGCGGCGACTTCACCCTGCTGCGCGCCTACGTCGGGCCCGACGGGAAGCCGGCGCCGTACGCGCCCGGCAACGTGCCCTATGCGCCCCCTTCGCACCTGCAGGTGTCGGTGGAGCCGGTCCGGGAGGGCGACTTCGCCATGCTCGCCGGCTACCCCGGCACGACCTTCCGCCATCGCACCGCCTCGGAGTTCCGCGACCAGGTCGAGTCGCAGCTGCCCTGGCGCGTGGACACCTTCGGCGCCCTCGTCGACGTGCTCGAGCGGGCCGGTGCCCGCGACCGCGCCGCCGCCACCCTCTACGCCTCGCAGCTGGCCAGCCTGAAGAACAACTTCAAGCGCGCCCGCGGCGAACTCGACGGACTGCGCCGCAGCGACGCCGTGGCCGTGCGCGCGCACGACGAGGCGCGGATGCTGGCCTGGGTCGAGCGCCAGCCGGACGCGGCGCGGATGCGCCGCGACGTCGCCGCCACCGAGCGCCTGCTGGCGGACGCCAGGGCGACCCGCGAGCGCGACCAGCTGTTCGGCCTGATGCGCAGCCAGACCCAGCTGCTGCGCAGCGCCCTGCAGCTGCAGCGGCTCGCGGTCGAACGCGGCAAGCCCGATCCGGAGCGCGAGAGCGGCTACCAGCAGCGCGACGAAGCACTGATCGAGGGCCAGCTGCGCCAGGTGCAGCGCCGCTACGCGCCCGAGGTCGAGCAGGCCCTGCTGGCCGAACTGCTGCGGCGCTACCACGCGTTGCCGGCCGGCCAGCACCTGCCCGAGGTCGATGTGGTCTTCGGTGCCGACGAGGCCGCCAGCAGGCAGGCGCTGGCGCGGCTGTACGGGCAGACCCGGCTCGGCGACGAGGAGGTCAGGCTGGCGCTGTTCAAGGCTTCGCCCGAGGCCATCGCCGCCGACGCCGACCCGCTGATGCGCGCCGCCGCGGTCCTGCTGCCGGCGGTGCTGCGGCTCGAGGCCGAGGAGAAGGAACGCGCGGGCGAGCTCCTGCGCCTGCGGCCGACCTACATGCGGGCCCTGGGTGGTTTCCGCGCCTCGCGGGGGCAGGCGGTGTATCCGGACGCGAACGGCACCCTGCGGGTGAGCTTCGGGCGGGTCAGCCCGATGTCGCCGCGCGACGCCGTCGACTACCGGCCGCTGACGACGGTGGCCGGGATCCTCGAGAAGCACACCGGCATCGAGCCCTTCGACGCGCCGCCCGCGCTGCGCGAGGCGATCGCCCGCGGCGACTTCGGCAGTACCGCCGACCCGACGCTCGGCACCCAGACCGTGAACTTCCTCACCAACCTCGACACCACCGGCGGCAACTCCGGTTCGCCGGTGCTCGACGCCGACAATCGCCTGGTGGGGTTGAACTTCGACAGCAACTGGGAGGCGGTCAGCGCCAGCTGGATGTTCGATCCGCGCTACAAGCGCGCGATCCACGTCGACATGCGCTACATGCGCTGGCTGATGGCCAAGGTCTACCCGGCGCCGCACCTGCTCGCGGAGATGAGCCTGCCGGCGCAGTGACCCCGCGTCCCGCATCCTTCAACACACGAACCGAGGAACGACGATGAGAACGACTCTCCTGGCAGCCGCCCTGCTGGTGGCCGGCACGGCCCATGCGGCCGAGGGCATGTGGGTCCCGCAGCAGCTGCCGGAGATTTCCGCGGCGCTGAAGAAGGCCGGGCTCAAGCTCGACCCGAAGCAGCTGGCCGACCTCACCGGCGACCCGCTGGGCGCGGTGGTCTCGCTCGGCGGTTGCACCGCCAGCTTCGTCTCGCCGCAGGGCCTGGTGGCGACCAACCACCACTGCGCCTACGGCGCGATCCAGCTCAACTCGACCCCGGAGAACAACCTGCTGCGCGACGGCTTCAACGCCGCGGGGCAGGGCGACGAGATCACGGCCGGGCCGAACGCGCGCATCTACGTGCTCGATTCGATCACCGACGTCAGCGATCGCGTTCAGGCGGCGATCGCCGCCGCCGACGGCCCGCTCGGGCGCACCCGCGCCCTGGATGCGGTCGAGAAGCAGCTGGTGTCCGAGTGCGAGGCCGAGCCGGGTTACCGTTGCAGCCTCTACAGCTTCCTCGGCGGCAACACCTACCGCCTGTTCCGCAACCTCGAGATCCGCGACGTGCGGCTGGTCTATGCGCCGCCCGGCGGCGTCGGCAATTTCGGCGGCGAGGTCGATAACTGGATGTGGCCGCGCCACACCGGCGACTTCGCCTTCTACCGTGCGTACGTGGGGCCCGACGGCAAGCCGGCGGCGTTCTCGCCGGACAACGTGCCGTACCAGCCTCGCCACTGGCTGAAGATCGCCGACCGCCCGCTGCGCGAGGGCAGCTTCGTGATGGTCGCCGGCTACCCGGGCCGTACCAGCCGTTACGCGCTGGCCGGCGAGTTCGAGGACACGGTGGAATGGACCTATCCCTCGATCGTGCGCCACTACCGCGCGATGGCCGCGCTGGTGGAGGAGCGCGGCAAGGCCGACCCCGACATCGAGGTCCGATACGCCAGCACCGTGCGCGGCTGGGAAAACACGATGAAGAACTACCAGGGCCAGCTCGAGGGCTTCGCCCGGATCGGCGCGGCGGAGCGCAAGCGCGCCGAGGAAGACGCCGTGCTGGCCTGGCTGGCCGGTCGCGGCGACGAGGGCGCGGCGGCGGTCGAGGCGCACCGCAAGCTGGTCGAGCTGGACGAGGCCGAGCGCGCCACCCGCGACCGCGACCTGGTGCTGCGCATGCTCCATAACACCGGCGCGCTCTCGGCCGCGATCACGCTGTACAGGCTGGCGGTCGAGCGCGAGAAGCCCGACGCCGAACGCGAGCAGGGCTACCAGGAGCGCGACCTGCCCACGATCGAGGGCGGGCTGCGGCAGATGGAGCGACGTTACGTGGCGGCGATGGACCGTGAGCTGCAGCGCTACTGGCTGTCGGAGTACGTCAAGCTGCCGGTGGAGCAGCGCGTGCCGGCACTCGACAAGTGGCTCGGCGGCGACGGCGAGGCGGCGGTCGAGGCCGCGCTCGACCGGCTGGCGAAGTCCAGGGTCGGCGAGACCCCGGTGCGCATGGCCTGGTTCGAGGCCGGGCGCAAGGAGCTCGAAGGCAACCGCGACCCGGCGATCGCGTACGCGGTGGCGATGATGCCGACCCTGCTCGAGCTGGAGCAGGAACGCAAGGTCCGCGCCGGCGAGCGCCTGGCGGCACGCCCGGTGTACCTGCAGGCGATGGCGGACTACCGCCGCAGCCAGGGCGGCAGCGTATACCCGGACGCGAACTCCTCGCTGCGCATCACCTTCGGCAACGTGGTTCCGTACACCGGCCTGGACGGCACCCGGCACCAGGCCTTCACCCGGCTCGAGGAGGTGGCGGCCAAGGCCACCGGCGAAGCGCCGTTCGATGCGCCGCAGGCGCTGCTCGACGCGGTCGCGCAAGGGCGACACGGGGGCCTGGCCGACCGCCGCCTGCGCACGGTGCCGGTGAACTTCCTGTCGGACCTGGACGTGACCGGCGGCAATTCCGGCTCGCCCGTCCTCGACGCGCAGGGCCGCCTGGTCGGCCTGCTGTTCGACATGAACTGGGAAGCGGTGGTGTCGAACTGGGTGTTCGACGCCGGCATGACCCGCACCATCTCGGTCGACCAGCGCTACATGCGCTGGATCATGCAGGAGGTGTTCCCGGCGCCGCGGCTGCTGGAGGAAATGGGCGTCCCGGCCGGGCGCTGAGCCCGCGGGCGGCCGGGTTCGCTTAGACTATGCGCCGCGCGGGCGCCGGACGCCCGCGCGCCCGCAACGCGAACCCACCTTCCTGGACCCGCAGCCGCATGAGAATCCTGCTTGCCCGTCACGGCGAGACGCCGTGGAATGCCGAAGGCCGTTACCAGGGGCAGGAGGACATCCCGCTGTCGCCGGTGGGCGAGAAGCAGGCGCGGCTGCTGGGCGAACGGCTGCGCGACGTGCGCATCGACAAGGCGGTCAGTTCGCCGCTGACCCGCGCCTACCACACCGGCCAGCTGGCGCTGGGCGAGGCGCGCGCGCCGATGCTCACCACCGAGATGGGCTTCATGGAGATCGCCCACGGCACCTGGGAAGGCAAGCTCGCCAGCGAAATCGCCGAACTGGACCCGGACCTGCTGCGCGCCTGGCGCGAGGCGCCCGACACCGTGCAGATGCCGGGCGGCGAGTCGCTCAAGCAGGTGCTCGCGCGCTCGTGGGAGGCGCTGGAGTGGTCGGTCGAGGGCCTGGGCGGCAACGACACCCTGCTGGTCGTCGCGCACGACGCGGTCAACCGCGTGATCCTGTGCAACGTGCTGGGCATCCCGCTGTCGCGGCTGTGGTCGTTCCGGCAGGCGCCGACCACGCTCAACCTGCTCGAGGGCGACGACCTGTCGCGCCTGGAGGTGGTGCGGCTCAACGACTGCTCGCACCACACGGCCTTCTTCGGCGAGGCGGTGCACCGGGCGCTCTGAGCGCCGGTCGCTGCCGCGCCCGGCCGTGCGCGCCGCCGTCACGGTCGGCGCGAACCGCGATCGTCCGGCCAACCTGGTCCAACGCCGTGCCTGAGACGCTGACAGACTGGCTTGCCTGGATCGAACGCCAGCATCCGCGGGCGATCGAGATGGGCCTCGATCGCGTGCGCGAGGTCGCCGCGCGCATGCGGCTGGGGCGTCCGGCCCGGCGCGTGGTCACCGTGGCCGGGACCAATGGCAAGGGTTCGACGGTCGCCTTCGTCGAGGCGATCGCGCGGGCGGCCGGGCTGCGCACCGGCGCCTACACCTCGCCGCACCTGTTCGAATACCGCGAACGCGTGCGCATCGACGGCGCCGATGCCGGCGACGACGCGCTCGTGGAGGCCTTCGCCGCGGTGGAGGCGGCGCGCCGCGCGACGCCGCTGACCTACTTCGAGTTCGGCACCCTGGCGGCGCTGTGGCTGTTCGGGCGCGCCGGACTGGACCTGGCGATCCTCGAGGTCGGCCTCGGCGGGCGCCTGGACGCGACCAACCTGGTCGATCCGGACGTGGCCGTCATTACCACGGTCGACCTGGACCACCAGGACTGGCTGGGCCCGGACCGCGAGGCGATCGGCGCCGAGAAGGCGGGGATCGTCCGCGCCTGGAAGCCGGTGGTGCTGGGCGAGGACGACCCGCCCTCGAGCGTGCTGCGCCATGCCTACGCCCTGGGGGCGTCGGCGATCCGCGCCGGCAGCGACTTCTTCTTCGAACCGCTGGACGACGGTGGCTGGCGCTGGCGCGAACTCGACTACGCGCTGGACCTGCCGCCGCTGGCGCTCGATGCGCCGGTGCAGATGCGCAACGCGGCCACCGCGATCGCCGCGCTGCGGGCACTGGACATCGAGTTGCCGGAGCAGGCGTTCGCGCGCGGCGTCGCCCGGACCCGCCTGCCCGGGCGGCTGCAGGCCTTCGCGCACGATGGGGTGGAGGTGCGCGTCGACGTGGGACACAACCCGCAGGCGGCGCGCGAACTGGCCGCGTGGTTGCGTGCGCGTCCCGTGGCGGGGCGCACCCACGTGCTGTACGCGCCCCTGGCCGACAAGGATGCCGCCGGCGTGGTGGAAGCGTTCGATGGCGCGGTCGACCGCTGGTGGCTTGCCGGGACGCCGGGCGCCGGCGCGCGCGGGATCGCGATGGACGCGCTGGCCGCGCGCCTGGGCGGGAGCGCGGCCGGGAACGCACAGGCCTTCCCCGGGCCGCAGGACGCGTTGGACGCGCTGCTCATGGCCGCGGCGCCGGGCGACCGCGTGCTCGTGTTCGGGTCGTTCCACGCCGCTGAAGCCGCGTTGCGCCGGCTGCGTGGCCGGGGTTCAGAAGCCGGCGCCGACGCGGGCGTATAATCCGCGGGCCCGCCGCCCTTGCCGAACCTGGTCGGAACCTGATGGATGCCGGACTCAAACAGCGCCTGATCGGTGCCGCCGTACTGGTCGCGCTGGCCGTGATCTTCCTGCCGATGCTGGTCAAGGGCCCGGCCCCCGACAGCGGGGTCTCCGACCTGTCGATGCGCGTGCCCGACGCGCCGCAGGAGGGCTACCGCACCGTCGACCTGCCGCTGGTGGTGCCGCCCGAGGCGCCGGGCGGCGGGGTGCTGCCGGTGCCCGAGCCCGCCCCCGGGGACGGATTGCCGACGGTCGATACCGCCACCGCCTCGCCCGATGGCGACATGCTGGTCGAAGACGCGCCGCTCCCGGACGATGCCGCGGACCTGGCCACGCCGCCGGCCACGCGCCCGGCCGAACCCGCGCAAGCGGCAGCCCCGAGGCCGGCACCGGAGCCGGCGCGGCCCGACGCCGCCGCCGCGCCGAAGCTGCCGCCGACAGCCGCGGGCGGCGACTACGTGGTGCATTTCGGCGCCTTCTCCACCGAACGCGATGCGCAGCTGATCGTGCGCCAGCTGGGCGAGGCGGGCCTGACCGCCTATGCCGAGCCTTTCACGCTCAACGGGCGCCCGGCCCAGCGCGTGCGCCTGGGGCCGTACGCCTCGCGCGAGGCGGCCGAAGTGGTGCGGGTGCGCGCGGCCCAGGTCCGCAATGACGTGACCCCGCGGGTCCTGGCGCTCGATGCCGAGGCGCCGGCCGCGCCTGCCGCGACGCCTGCCCGCGGCGCCACCGCATCCACCGCGCCGGCGTCCCCGGCGCCGGCGGCCGGGGCGCCTGCGTCCCGCACCACGCCGGCGACCGCCGCGCCGGGCGTCGGCTTCGCCGTGCAGGTCGGCGCCTTCAGCAATGCCGCCGAGGCCGAACGCCTGCGCGAGCGCCTGCGCGGCCTGGGCTTCACCGCCTTCACCGACACGGTGGACACCGAACGCGGCCGCCTGACCCGGGTCAAGGCCGGGCCGGTGCCCGCGCGCGAGGACGCCGAGCGGCTCAAGTCGCAACTGCGCAGCCGCGCGGGGCTCGACGGGCTGGTCCGCCCGCACCCTTGAGCGTCCACGCAACCGCCCTCTTCCCGCAGTCCCGCCAGCAGCCCGAACCGGAACCACAGCCATGTGCGGCATCATCGGCATCGTCGCCACCACCGAAGTCGCGACCGCGCTCTACGACGGGCTGACCGTGCTCCAGCACCGCGGCCAGGACGCGGCCGGCATCGCCACCGCGAACGGCACCCAGCTGCGCGTGCACAAGGGCAACGGCCTGGTGCGCGACGTGTTCGACGCGCGGGCGATGCGGCTGCTGCAGGGCAGGGTGGGCATCGGCCACTGCCGTTATCCCACCGCAGGCAGCGAGGGCAGCGACGAGGCGCAGCCGTTCTACGTGAACTCGCCCTACGGCATCGCCCTGGCCCACAACGGCAACCTGGTGAACACCGACACCCTGCGCCGCGAGGTGTTCGAGCAGGACCGCCGCAATATCAACACCCAGTCCGACTCGGAAGTGCTGCTCAACGTGTTCGCGCACGAGCTCGACAAGAGCCGCACGCTCACGCCCGAGGCCGCGTTCCGCGCGATCGAGGGCGTGAACCGGCGCGCGCGCGGCGGCTACGCCGTGGTCGCGACGGTGCTGGGCCTGGGCCTGGTGGCATTCCGCGACCCGCACGGCATCCGCCCGCTGGTGCTGGGCAAGCGCGAGACCGAGGCCGGCAACGAGTACGCGATCGCTTCCGAATCGGTGGCGCTGGACATCCTCGGCTTCGAGCGCGTGCGCGACATCGGGCCCGGCGAGGGCGTGGTGGTGACCTCGCGCGGCGAGCTGCACACCCGCCAGTGCGCCGAGGCCGGCGTGCACGCCCCGTGCATCTTCGAATACGTGTACTTCGCCCGCCCCGACTCGATGATCGAGAATATCTCGGTGCACAAGGCGCGCATGCGCATGGGCGTGACCCTGGGCGAGAAGATCCTGCGCCTGCGCCCGGATCACGACATCGACACCGTGATCCCGATCCCGGACACCTCGCGCGACGCCGCGCTGGAGCTGGCCAACACGATCGGGGTGAAGTACCGCGAGGGCTTCATCAAGAACCGCTACGTCGGCCGCACCTTCATCATGCCGGGGCAGGGCGAGCGGGTGAAGTCGGTCAAGCGCAAGCTCAACCCGATCCCGCTGGAGTTCCGCAACCGCGTGGTACTGCTGGTCGATGACTCGATCGTGCGCGGCACCACCTCGCAGCAGATCGTGCAGATGGCGCGCGACGCCGGCGCGCGCAAGGTGTACCTGGCCTCGGCCGCGCCGCCGGTGCGCCACCCCAACATCTACGGCATCGACATGCCCACGCCCGAGGAACTCATCGCGCACGGCCGCAGCGAGGAGGAGATCGAGCGCATGATCGGCTGCGACTGGCTGGTCTACCAGGACCTGCCGGACCTGGAGAAGGCCGTGGCCGGGCCCAAGTTCGAGGGCATGCGGTTCGATACATCCTGCTTCAGCGGCGAGTACGTGACCGGCGTGGACCCCGGCTACTTCGACGGCCTGCGCCAGCTGCGCTCGGACGACGCCAAGCGCCAGCGCCGGCTCGCGCTCTGAACCCGGGCCGATGCCGACGCTGTTCGAGGCCGCGCGCGAGTGCCTGGACGCGGCGGCGGTCGACGACAAGATCGCGCTGACCCGCGCCCACGCCGCCGCATTCGCCCGCGGCGAACTCGCGGTGCCGGATGAGGCGCCGCCGCCCGATCCCATCCGCATGCCTGGGCGCCCGCCGCGCCCGCGCCTGGTGCACCCGCGCGAACTGCCGCGCCGTGGCCTGGGCAGCGACCCCGGCCGCGCCGCCTTCCTCCACGCGATCGCCCACATCGAACTCAACGCGGTCGACCTGGCCTGGGATGCGGCCTACCGCTTCCGCGGGATGCCGCCGGACTACTACGCGGACTGGGTGCGGATCGCCGACGACGAGGCCCGCCATTTCCTCCTGCTGCGCGAACGGCTGCGCGCGTTCGGCCACGACTACGGCGACTTCGACGCCCACAACGGCCTGTGGGAGATGTGCGAGAAGACCGCGCACGACGGGCTTGCGCGCATGGCGCTGGTGCCGCGGGTGCTGGAGGCCCGGGGGCTGGACGTGACGCCCGGGATGATCGCGAAACTGCGCTCGCTCGGCGACGACGCATCGGCCGACGCGCTGGAGGTGATCCTGCGCGAGGAGGTCGCGCACGTCGCCGCCGGCAGCCGCTGGTTCCGCTGGTTCTGCGAGCGGCGCGGCGTGGTTCCGGAACCGACGTTCCGCGCGCTGCTGGCCGAATACGCGCGCGCGGTGCTGCACGGCCCGTTCAACCTCGAGGCGCGCGGCGCCGCCGGCTTCAGCGAGGAGGAACTGGCCGCGCTGCAGCAGGCCGCGCAAGACGCCGCCGCGACGCCGTAGGAGTGGCTTCAGCCGCGACCGCGATCCGGACAATTCGGGAAGGCCGGTCCAGGGAAGCCCGACCCGCCCGGTCGCGGCTGAAGCCGCTCCTACAGCCCGTCCTGCGGGGCGAGGGGCAGGGCGCGCAGGTCGTAGCCTCCGTCCGACACGCGCAGCACCGAGCCCTGGGTGTACCAGTCGCCGAGCACGATCCGGCGGCGCGCGCGGCCGCCCGCTTCCAGCGCGTGGATCGCGGGCCGGTGGGTGTGGCCGTGGATCAGGGTGTCCACGCCGTAGCGGACGAAGGTGTCCTCGACCGTGGCCGGGGCGACGTCCGTGATCGTCTCCATCGTGCCCGCCTGCTGCAGTCCGCCCTGGTGGGCCTGGCTGGCGGCGCGCGCGCGGGCCGCGAACTCGAGCCGGGCCTGCAGCGGCTGGGCGAGGAAACCCGCCTGCCATGCCGGATCGCGGGTCTGGGCGCGGAAGGCCTGGTAGGCGTGGTCGTCCGTGCACAGCTGGTCGCCGTGGCTGATGAGCACCGGCGCGCCCGCGAGGACGATCACCGCCGGGTCGGGCAGGATCGCGAAGCCCGCCCGGGCCGCGTAGCCGGCGCCGAGCAGGAAGTCGCGGTTGCCACGCTGGAAGTACACCGGCACGCCGGCGTCGGCGAGCGCGCGCAGCCGTTCGGCCACCACCGCGCCGGCCTCGGACGGATCGTCGTCGCCCACCCAGGCCTCGAACAGGTCGCCGAGGATGTACAGGGCCTCGGCGTCGCGGGCCTCGCCGTCGAGGAAGCCGCAGAACAGGCGCGTGATGTGCGGCCGGGCCGGGTCCAGGTGCAGGTCGGAGATGAACAGCGTCGCCATCGCGCGATTGTAGGCGTCCGCCGGGGCGGTGGCGGCCCCGACCCGGTAACATGGGCGTCTTTCCAGCCCTGCCTGCCCAGATGACCTGCCGTACCCGCTTCGCCCCCAGTCCCACCGGCTTCCTGCACATCGGCGGCGCGCGCACCGCGCTGTACTGCTGGCTGGAGGCGCGGCACCGCGGCGGCCAGTTCATCCTGCGGATCGAGGACACCGACCGCGAGCGCAGCACCCAGGCCGCGATCGACGCGATCCTCGAGGCCATGGACTGGCTGGGGCTGGACTACGACGAAGGCCCGATCTTCCAGACCCAGCGCCTGGACCGCTACCGCGAGGTCGCCGAACGGCTGGTGGCCGAGGGCAAGGCCTACTACGCCTACGAGAGCAGGGAGGAGCTCGAGGCGATGCGCGAGGCCGCGATGGCCCGCGGCGAGAAGCCGCGCTACAACGGCGCGTACCGCGACCGCGACGAGCCCAGGCGCGACGATCCGAACCGGGTGATCCGGTTCAAGAACCCGCTCGACGGCGTGGTGGCCTGGGACGACAAGGTCAAGGGCCGGATCGAGATCGCCAACAGCGAACTCGACGACCTGGTGATCCTGCGCGCCGACGGCTACGCCACCTACAACTTCGCGGTGGTGGTCGACGACATGGACATGCGCATCACCGACGTGGTGCGCGGCGACGACCACGTCAACAACACCCCGCGCCAGATCAACCTTTACCGCGCGCTGGGCGCGCCGGTGCCGGACTTCGCGCACCTGCCGATGATCCTCGACGAGCACGGCGCCAAGCTCAGCAAGCGCACCGGCGCGGCCGACGTCATGCAGTACCGCGACGCCGGATACCTGCCGCACGCGCTGCTCAACTACCTGGTGCGGCTGGGCTGGTCGCACGGCGACCAGGAGATCTTCTCCATCGAGGAGATGCAGCGCCTGTTCGAGCTCAAGGACGTCAATGCCAAGGCCTCGCGCCTGGACCCGGCCAAGCTCGGCTGGCTCAACCAGCAGTACCTGAAGAACGACGACCCCGCCGACGTCGCCCGGCACCTGGAATGGCACCTGCGCCAGTGCGGCTTCGACCTGTCCGCCGGTCCCGCGCCGGCCGACGTCGTGGTCGCGCTGCGCGACCGCGTGCAGACGCTGCGCGACATGGCCGAGCGCGCCTCGGTCTGGTTCCGCCCGCTCGAGCGCTACGACGACGCGGCCGTGGCCAAGCACCTGAAGGCCGGCGCGGACACGCCGCTCAGGGACGCGCGCGAGCGCTTGGCCGCGCTGCCGGAGTGGACCGTGGAGGCGATCGGTGCCGCGCTGCAGGCCACCGCCGAGGCGCTGGGCCTGGGCATGGGCAAGGTGGCCCAGCCGATGCGGGTGGCGATCACCGGCACCCAGGTCAGTCCCGACATCGCCCATACCGTGTACCTGGCCGGCCGCGAGGAGGCGCTCAGGCGCATCGACGCCGCCATCGCCCTGGTGCCCGCCGGTTGAGAACCGGCCGCGGCGGCGCCATCATCGGCCAATGGGCAAGCGCGCGCTGAACCACGCCACCGGCTGCATCGACCCCGACCACCACGTGCACGACGCGCGTGGATTCGTGCGCGCGGTCGAGCGCGCCTGCCAGGAACGCGGCCTCCGGCTCACGCCGATCCGTGCCCGGGTGCTGACCCTGGTGGCCGAGGCGGGAAGGCCGGTGAAGGCCTATGACCTGCTCGACCAGGTGCGCGCGGGCAAGGGCGTGGGCGCCGACGCGCCGCCCACGGTGTACCGCGCGCTGGATTTCCTGCTCGCCAACGGCTTCATCCACAAGCTGCAGTCGGTCAACGCGTTCGTCGCCTGCCACCATCCCGACAGCGCGCAGCACTCGGTCCCGTTCCTGATCTGCAACCGCTGCCACGGCGCGGTGGAGCTGGAGGACGCGGACGTGGTCGCCGCCCTCGACGCCCGCGCCCGGGCACTGGGCTTCGTGCCGCAGGCGCAGACGCTGGAAGTGCACGGGCTGTGCGCGGAATGCGCGACGGGCAATGCGCCCGCGCGTGGCGCCGACGACTGACACCGCGGCCGGGCCGCGCGTGCGCTAGAAGAAGAACCGGATCCCCGCGGCCACGCTGCGACCCGGCAGCGGCGCCAGGTCGCGCAGGAAGGAGGTGTGCGGCCGCGCCTCGCGGTCGAGCAGGTTGCTGGCGTCCACGAACAGCTCCATGGCGCTGCCGTCGGCGGTGTCCCGGTGCCAGGCGAGGTTGGCGTTGACCAGCAGGTAACCCGGGCTCGGCGCCTCGTGCGCGGCCACGCGGTGCTGCCGCGCGTGGTGGATCGCGCCGATGCCGGCGCGCCATGCGTCGCTTTCGAAGCGCAGCTCGGCGCCGGTGCGGCGGGGCGCGAGCCGCGGCAGGTTGCCGTCCAGCGCGAGTTCCGCAGTGTGGACGTGGAGGTGGTCGCCGTGCGGCACGGCGAACGACACCGTGCGGGTGCCGTCGCCGTCGAGCCGGCCGCGGACGGCGTCGGCGAAGGTGCGCAGGGTCCAGCTGCCGTGGAGGCCTTCGTGCAGGGCCCACTGCAGGTCGAGCTCGCCGCCGGTGAAGCGCGCGTCGGCCTGGTTCCAGGCGCGCACCGGCGTGCCGCCGTCCTCGACGCCGGTGTCGGCGAGGTAGATGAAGTCGCGGTAGTCGATCGCGTACAGCGAGGCGCCCACGCGTACCCGGCCGTGGTGCCAGTGGACGCCGGCCTCGATCCGGTTCGCGGTTTCGCGGCGCAGGGCCGGATCGCCGAACTCCCAGCTGCGCGTGGCCACGTGCAGGCCGTCGGAGTACAGCTCCTCGGCCGTGGGCGAGCGTTGCGCGCGGTCGAGTCCGAACGACAGGTGCAGGTCGTCGCCGACGTGCCAGCGCGCGGCCGCGGACAGGCTGGTGGCGCCGAAGCTGCGCGAGGGACTGCCCGCCCGGGCGCCGTCGGCATCGACGCGGTTGCGGTCGTGGCGCGCGCCGAGTTCGAGTTCCAGCGCGTCGAAGCGGCGGCTGCCGATCCAGAACAGGCCGATGTCGCGCGAGCGCGAACCCGGCACGAAGGCCTCCTCGCCCTCGGCCTCGAACCTGCGCCGCCAGGCCTGCAGGCCGAAGGCGCCGTCCCAGCCGTCCCAGGGGCGGTGGGCGAGTTCCAGGCGCAGTTCGGTGCTGTCGTTCCGGAACACCGTGCCGACCTCGCGGCCTTCGAACTCGGTGTGGTTGTAGGTGGTGCGGGCCAGCTTCACCCGCAGCGTGTCGAAGGCGCCGGGCCCGTCGAGGCCGGCGCGGACTTCCTGGCGGCGCTGGTCCATCGCGACGTGGGTCGCGTCGTGGTCGCCCGCGGGTCCATGCCCGCCTGCTTCGTGCCCGTCCCCGTGGTCATGGTCGTGGTCGTCGTCGTGACCCTCGCCGGGATGCGCGTGGCCGGGAATGCCGTAGCGGCTGCTGAACAGGCTGGCGCCGGCGCCGATGAAGCCGCGCTCGCCCACCCACGACATTCCCAGCGCGCCGCTGTCGGTGCGCACGAAACTGTTGGGCAGGCGGCCATGGACGTCGTGTTCCCCGTGGTCGTGCGCTTCGGCGCGCAGGCTGGCGCTCTCCGCATGGCCCGGGATGCGGTAGTCGCCGGTCTCGCGATGCAGGGCGTCGAGATGGAAGACCACGCGCCCGGACGCCGAGGTCCCGTCCAGGCGCACCAGCCCGGTCCGCTCGTCGCTGCCGCTGGCGGCGCGCAGCTCGGCGCGGCCCTGGAGCGGTTCGGTCGTCGCGCGTTCGGGGACGCGGCCGTCGACGACGTTCACCGCCCCACCGATCGCGCCGCTGCCGTAGAGCAGGGTGGCCGGCCCCTTGAGCACCTCGACCTGGTCGGCGAGGAAGGGTTCGATCGCCACCGCATGATCGACGCTCACCGTCGACACGTCGCCCGAGGCCAGACCGTCGTTGAGCACCTGCACGCGTGCGCCGTCGAGGCCGCGGATCACGGGGCGGCCCACACCCGGGCCGAAGTACGACGACTGGACGCCGGGCAGGCGGCTCACCGTCTCGCCCAGGCTCACCGCGCGGACCTCGTCCAGCCGGCTCCCGGCCAGGACTTCGACCGGCCGAGCCAGGTCCTCGGCGGTCCGCGGGAGGGGATTGGCCCGCACCACCACCTCGTCCAGGTCCTTGATGTCCCCGTGGCGGGGATCGTCGTGGTCGGCGGAGGCGGATGCGGTGGAAGAGAGCGCGAGCAGGATCGCTGCCGCGAGCGCGCACAGGGCGGGATGGTCGTGCATGGGAGGGGGGATGGCGTGGGGTCCAGTGATGTTATACTATTACGATTCCAGTCGCCCGCCGCTGTCAACCCGTCTTCCGTCATGCCCCACCACCACCGCCATCGATGGCTCGACCGCTTCGGCGCCGCAGGCTCGCTGGCCTGCGCGGCGCACTGCGCGCTGCTGCCGCTGGCGATCGCCGCGCTGCCTTCGCTCGGCCTGGCGATGTGGCTCGGCGACGGGTTGGAGCTGGGCTTCGTGGTGTTCGCTTCGCTGCTGGGTGCGTCCAGCCTGCTCTGGGGCTACCGCCGCCACCGCGCCCTGCGCGCGCTCGGGCTGCTGCTGCCCGGACTGCTGGTGCTCTGGGCGGGCGTGCTCTACGCGCCGCTGCACGAGTCGGTGGTCCCGCATGCGGTGGCGATGACGTTCGGCGGGACCCTGGTCGGCCTCGGCCACCTGGTGAACCTGCGCCTGAACCACGGCCACGTCCACGACGCCAGCTGCGCGCACTGAGGGCGGCGGGGCCGCATGCTAGAATCCGCGGCCTCGCGCCAGTGCGCGGCGGCCCCCGGGGCCGTATTTCTTTCTGCCGAATTCCAAGCATCCAGGAGCACGACGATGGGCAAGGGCGACCGCAAGACGGCCAAGGGCAAGCGCTACATCTCCAGTTACGGCAAGGCGCGTCCGAAGGCCGTGGCCAAGGCCAGCGGCAGCGCCGCCGCGCCGGTCGCGAAGGCCGCCAGGGCCCCGGCCAAGGCGCCGGTCCGCAAGGCGGTGAAGAAGGTCGCTGCCAAGGGCGAGTGATCCGGTTCCCGTCGTGACCGGAAAGAGCCCCGCATTGCGGGGCTTTTTCATGCCCGCGGTCCGGTCGGCGGATCGCGGGCGGCGGTCGCCTGCGCGGGCAAGGGGCCGGACGGACGCGCGGATGATGGCGGAGCGGGCGTCGGGCAGGCCGCCTGCATCCGGCGCGGCCCGCGCGCGCTGAACGCAGGCCCCTTCACGGAGCCCCCTGCTGTCCGGATCGATGCCCGTTTCGCGTTGGAGTGGGTACCTGCGAAGCCGTGGAGCCGGACCCATCGCCCCTCAAGTCGAGTTCCTGGATGTCGAGGCGTACGACGGGCTGGCGGATGACTGGGCCTGGCTCGAGGCGAGGTCCGACGGGTCGCCGTTCACCAGCTGGACCTGGGTATCGACCTGGCTGCGCTGCCTGCCGGACGGCGTGCGGCCGGTCGCCTGCCGCGTGCACGACGCCGAGGGCCTGCTTGCGCTGGGCCTGCTGGTCCGGACGCCGGAGCGTTCGCTGCTGCGCCTGTTCGGTGCGCAGTCCCTGTACCTGCTGGAGACGGGCGATCCCGGGATCGACGAGGTCACGCCGGAGTACGTCGGACTGTTGCTGCGCCGCGGCCACGAGCGCGCGGGATACGCGGCCTTCTTCGAGGCGGTGGCCACGCGCTGTCGCAGCTGGCGCCGCATCCAGGTCTCGGCCACCGCGCACGCGGAACTGATCCAGCGCGCGCTGCCGGAGGGGCTGCGCGCCTACTGCATCGCCGAACGGCCTGCCTACCACGTGGACCTCGCGGCGATCCGGGCGTCCGGCCGGGACTACCTGCAGCACCTGTCGAAGAAGGCCCGGGCCAACCTCGCCCAGGTGCGCCGCGCCTACGGCGCGCTCGGACCCCTGCGCGTCGAAGAGGCCGGCGATTCCGGACGCGCGATCGAGTGGCTCGGCGAGTTGCGCATCCTGCACGAGCGGCGCTGGGAGTCGCGCGGCCAACCGGGCTCGTTCGCGAGTCCCTTCTTCCGCGCGTTCCACGAACGCATGCTCCGCGACCATGCCGCCAGCGGCTTCGCCCGACTGCTGCGGGTGACCGCGGGCGACCTCGTGGTCGGCTACCTCTACGCCTTCCACTGGCGAGGCGGCTGCTACTACTACAATTCCGGATTCAACTACGGCGCGCTGCCGCGCTACGACAGTCCCGGCATCGCCGCGGTGCACGCCGTGGTCGAACACGGCCTCGGGCAGGGTTGGGACCTGTTCGAGTTCCTGGCCGGCGACCAGGACTACAAGCGCAGGCTCAGCACCGGCGCGACGCGGATGCACTGGATCGACGTGCGCCGGGCCGGCGTGCGGCTGGCATTGGAGGGTGCGGTGACGCGCCTGCTGGCGCGCCGCTCGCTGGGGACGCCCCTCGCAGAAACCCTCGTGGCCTGAGCGCGCGTCAGCGCGCCGTGGCGCCCGCCTCGACTTCGGCCCAGACCCGCAGCAGGTTGCCGCCGAGGATCTTGCGGATGTCGGCGTCGGAATAGCCGCGCGCCTGCAGGCCCGCCACCAGGTTGGGGAAGTCGGCGACCGAGCGCAGCCCGTCGGCGAGTTCCCCGCCGACGCCGTCGAAGTCCGACCCCAGGCCGACGTGGTCGATGCCCAGCAGGCGCACGCCGTGGTCGATCTGGTCGAGCACCGCCGACAGCGGGGTCCGGGGCGTGGGATGGTCGCGGTCCCAGGCTTCCTCGAACGCCCGCGCGTCTTCCAGCGCCCTGCCTTCCGCCGCGGCGGCGGCGTTGCGCGCGTCAAGCGCGGCGCGGGCGCGGTACTTCGCCTGCAGGTCGCTGGCGGCCTGCGGGTTGACGAATGCGGTTCCGAACGGAACCTGGACCACGCCGCCGCGCGCTGCGATGGCCTTCGCCAGCTCGTCGCTGATGTTGCGCTCGAAGCCCGGGGTGAAGTGGCGGAAGGCCGAATGGCTGGCGATCACCGGCACCCGGCTCAGCGCGATCGCTTCCGCCGCCGCCGCGTCGGAGACGTGGGAGACGTCGACCATGATGCCGAGCCGGTTCATCTCCGCCACGAGCTCGCGTCCGAACGGGCTCAGCCCGTTCCACCTGCGCTCCACGCCGTAGGAGGAATCCGCGACGCGGTTGGCGGCGCTGTGGGCGAGGGTGATGTAGCGGATGCCGCGGTCGAAGAAGACCCGCACCAGGGAGAGGTCGTCGCCGATCGGCGCGGCGTTCTCCATGCCCATGGTCAGCAGCACGCGGCCGCCGGCGCGCAGGCGCTCCACATCGCGCGGCGAGGTGAGGATCGCGAAGCGGCCGGGGTGGCGATGCACCAGCGCCTCGACCGCGTCGATCTGCGCGTGCGCCGACTGGCGCGCCTTGCCCTCGCGGTCCTCGCGCGCCGAGGTGTAGATCGACATGAAGGCGACGTCCAGGCCGCCCTCGCGCGCCCTCGGCCAGTCGAACTCGCGGTCGGGCGCGGCTTCGCCGAGGTCGGCCCAGGCGTGGGCCAGCATGCCCGGCGCGTCGATGTGGGTGTCGACGATCACCGCGTCGCGGGCAAGCGCGCGCGCGCGGGCGAGCGCGTCGTCGTCCGCGTGTACGCCGGACAAGGCGGACGCCAGGACAAGGGCGAGGACGAGGCGGGCGGGCAGGGGCATGGGGGACTCCGGGGTGGACGGGATCACGACAGGCGCTGGCCTGCCGCATGGACGAGGCGGGCCAGCCGGCCGCCGAGCCAGTAGCACAGCTCGGCGGGATGGCCGATGTCCCAGCAGACGAAGTCGGCGCGCTTGCCCACGGCGAGGACGCCGCGGTCGTCCAGGCCCAGCGCCTTCGCCGCGTGCACGGTGGCGCCGCGCAGCGCCTCTTCGGGCGTGAGCGCGAAATGGGTGCAGGCCAGCTGCATCGCCTGGCGCAGCGACAGCAACGGCGAGGTGCCCGGGTTGCAGTCGGTCGCGACCGCCATCGGAACGCCCTGGGCGCGGAATTCCGCGATCGGCGGCAGCCGCGTCTCGCGCAGGACGTGGAAGGCGCCCGGCAGCAGCACCGCCACCGTGCCGGCACCGGCCATCGCCGCGACGCCTGCGGCGGAGGTGTATTCGACGTGGTCCGCGGAAAGCCCGCCGAACTCCGCCACCAGGGCCGCGCCGCCGCCGTCGCTGAGCTGGTCGGCGTGCAGCTTCACGGGCAGGCCCAGCGCGCGCGCGGCCTCGAACACGCGGCGCGCCTGGGCGGTGCTGAACCCGATGCGCTCGGCGAAGGCATCGACCGCGTCGACCAGGCCTTCGCCATGCAGCACCGGCAGCCATTCGCACACCGCGTCGATGTAGGCGTCCGCGCGACCGGCGTATTCGGGCGGCAGGGCGTGGGCTCCGAGGAAGGTGGTGCGCACGTCGACGCCCAGCGACTGGCCGATCCGGCGCGCGACCCGCAGCATCCTGCGCTCCGCGTCCAGGTCCAGGCCGTAGCCGGACTTGATCTCGAGCGTCGTCGCGCCGTCGGCCAGCAGTGCGCGCGCACGCGGCAGCGACTGCGCGAACAACGATTCCTCGTCGGCCTCGCGGGTGGCGCGCACGGTGGAGACGATGCCGCCGCCGCTGCGCGCGATCTCCTCGTAGCTGGCGCCATGCAGGCGTTGCTCGAACTCGGCGGCCCGGTTGCCGCCGAACACCAGGTGGGTATGGCAGTCCACCAGGCCGGGCGTGACCCAGCCGCCGCCGCCGTCCACCACGTGGTCGGCCAGGCGTTCCGGATCCCCGGGCAGGTCGGCGCGCGGTCCGGCGAAGACGATGCGTCCGTCGCGCCAGCCCAGCGCGCCGTCCTCGATCGCGCCCCAGCCCGCGTCGCCCCCGAGCGTGGCCAGTCCGGCCCCGACCAGCACGCCGTCCCAGATCTCAGGCATCGCGCGCTCCCGCATCGCGCGGGCCGGGGAAGCGCGCGCGCGCAGCGGCCGGCGGCATCGTCGATGGCGCTTCGAGCATGGCGGCACCCGATGAAAGGGACATCACGGCAAGGTAGCCTAACCCACTCCCGTCGCCCCCGGTCCGTCGATGCCCGCCTCCGTCCCGCTCCCGATCCAGCGCACCGCCTCGGGCTGGCAACTGCCCGGCATCGCCAACCTGCATTCGCATGCGTTCCAGCGCGCCATGGCCGGGCTGGCCGAGCGCCAGACCGACCCCGCCGACTCGTTCTGGACCTGGCGCGAGACGATGTACCGGATGGCCGCGCGATTCGATCCGGACGCGCTGCACGCGGTCGCCTCGCAGCTGTACGTCGAGATGCTCGAGGCCGGCTATACCTCGGTGTGCGAGTTCCACTACCTGCACCACGCGCCGGACGGCCGTCCCTACGCCACGCCCACGGCGATGTCCGACGCGCTGGTCGCCGCGGCGCGCGACACCGGCATCCGCCTGACCCTGCTGCCGGTGCTCTACATGACCGGCGGTTTCGACGGGCGCCCGCTGGGGGAACGCCAGCGGCGCTTCGGCAACGACGTCGATGGCTACCTGCGGCTGTTCGAGGCGCTGCATGCGCAGTCCGACGAGCTGTTGCGCGTGGGCTGCGCCCTGCACAGCCTGCGCGCGGTCCCGGAGGCCGCGATGCGCGCGGTGCTCGCCGCGCTGCCGCCGGACGTGCCGATCCACATCCACATCGCCGAGCAGGTGGGCGAGGTCCAGGACTGCCTGGCGATGCGCGAGCTGCGGCCGGTCGAATGGCTGGTGCGCAACGTCCGGGTCGACGCGCGCTGGACCCTGGTCCACGCGACCCACCTCAACGACGGCGAAGTGCGCGACATCGCCGGAGCCGGTGCGACCGTGGCGATCTGCCCGACCACGGAGGCGAACCTCGGCGACGGGCTGTTCCGTCTGCGCGAATACCTCGACGCGGGCGGGGCCTGGGGCATCGGCTCGGACTCGCACGTGTCCGTGTCGCCGGTCGAGGAACTGCGCTGGCTGGAATACGGCCAGCGGCTGGCGACGCGCCGGCGCAACATCGCGGTGGCGCCGGATTCGCCGGGCGTGGGCACGACCCTGCTGCGCGGCGTGCTGGCCAGCCGCGCGCAGGCGACCGGCTTCGACCGCCTCGAAGGGGACCTGGTCGTGCTCGACGCGGACGCGCCCGCACTGGCCGCCGCGCATGCCGGCGACGTGGCCGAACGCTGGATCTTCGCCGGCAATGTGCCGATGGTGCGCGACGTGCACGTGGCCGGCCGGCAGGTGGTCGCGGACGGCCGGCATCCGCGGCGCGGCGAAATCGCGGCGCGCTACGCGGCGACGGTGCAGGCGCTGTTGCGGGACTGAGGGGCGGCGCGGCGATGCGCGCCTGACCTGGATCAATGCGGCACCCACGGCCGGCGGGCGACCCTTCCGCCGTCGCGGGCAAGTGGAGGTGGGTGCATGAAGGTGGATGTCGCGATCGTCGGCGCGGGGCCCGCCGGGCTCTGCTTCGCCCGCTCGCTGGCGGGCAGCGGGCTGTCGGTGGCGGTGGTCGAGCGGCAGCCGCCCGAAGCGATCGCCGGACCCGCCTTCGACGGCCGCGAGATCGCCCTGACCCATGCCTCGCGCGCGATCCTCGAGCGGCTCGGCCTGTGGCAGCGCTTCGATCCGGAAGAGGTGTCGGTGCTGCGCGATGCGCGGGTGAGCAACGGCGAGGCCGCCGCCGGGCTGGACGTCAGCGCGGCCGACGGACGCAGTGGCCAGCTCGGCTGGCTGGTGCCCAACCACCTGATCCGCCGCGCTGCATACGACCTGGTCGCGACGCAGCCGGACGTGCAGCTGCTGGCCGGGCGGGGCGTGGCCGGCGTTTCGCGCCAGTCCGGCGGGATGGGGCTGGCGCTCGAGGACGGCGGCACCGTGCAGGCGCGCCTGCTGGTCGCGGCCGACAGCCGCTTCTCGCAGGTGCGGCGGATGCTGGGGATCGGCGCGCGCTCGCGCGACCACGGCCGGCAGATGCTGGTCGCCCGGGTCGCGATCGAACGGCCGCACCGGCACGTGGCCTGGGAGTGGTTCGGCTACGGACAGACGCTCGCGCTGCTGCCGCTCAACGGCGACCGCGCCTCGGTGGTGCTCACGCTTCCGCCCGCCGACATGGCGCGGATCGTGGCGATGGACGACGCGGCGTTCGGCGCGGAGATGGAGCGGCGCTTCCGCGGCGAGGTCGGCGCAATCCGGGCGCAGGGGACGCGCCACGTGTATCCGCTGGTGTCGGTATTCGCCGACCGCTTCTGCGTACCCGGTGCGGCGCTGGTGGGCGACGCCGCGGTCGGCATGCATCCGGTCACCGCGCACGGCTTCAACCTCGGCCTGCAGGGCCAGGCGACGCTGGCCGAGGTCGTCCTGGAGGCCCATCGCAGGGGCGCGGACATCGGCGCCGCCGAGGTCCTGGCGCGCTACGACCGCCGCCACCGCGCCGCGGCCTGGCCGATGTACGCCGGCACGCGCCTGGTCGTGCGGGTGTTCACCGACGACCGCATGCCCGTGCGCGGCCTGCGCGCGGCGATCCTGGGTACCGTCAACCGGCTGCCGCCGCTGCGCCGGGCGATCGCGGGTCGGCTGACCCAGGCGGCGTAGGCGGCCCGGCCCGGAGGCCGGTCAGGCGACCGCCATCGGGAACAGGTCGAACGCCTCCGGCAGCGCGCCTTCGAGCTTGAGCAGGTACTGTTTGGCCGGCAGACCACCACCGAAGCCGGTGAGCGAGCCGTCGGCCCCGATCACGCGATGGCAGGGCAGCACGATCGGCAGCGGGTTGCGGCCGTTGGCGGCGCCGACCGCGCGCACCGCGGCGGGGCGTCCGGCCCGCGAGGCCAGCTCGGCGTAACTGATCGTCGCGCCGTACGGAATCGTGGCCAGCGCGTTCCACACGGCGCACTGGAACGCGGTGCCCCGTGGCGCGAGCGGCAGCTCGAAGACGCGCCTGCGTCCGGCGAAATACTCCTCCAGCTGCCGGCGCGCGCGCCGCAGCAGCGGGCTGTCGCCTTCGCGCCAGTCGTCGCCGCGGCGCACGGGATGGCGGTTGCGCTGGAACTCGATCGCGCGCAGGGCGGTGTCGTCGGCGGCGATGGACAGCGGGCCGACCGGGCTGTCGATGATGGTGGTGAGGACGTTCACGCGGCTTTCCTCCTGTGGCGGGCTACGCGCCGCGGCTGCGGCTGCGCGGGGGCGAGGCCTGCTTCGCGCCAGGCGTGGATGACGGCGTAGGCGCGCCACGGCCGCCACGCCCCCGAGCGCCGTTCCAGCGCGGCCGCGCGCGCGGCGGGCGATGCAGGCACGTCGTCGCCGGCGGGCAGCTGGCGTTGCAGCACCAGGTCGCCGGCGGGGAACGCGTCGGGGTGGCCGAGCGCGCGCATGGCGATGTAGTGCGCGGTCCAGGGACCGATGCCGGGCAGCGAGGTCCAGGTCCCGACGAAGTCCTCCAGCGTGCGGGCCGCGCTGAAATCGACCTGGCCGTCGAGCAGCGCGCGCGCGATCGCGCGGATGGTGCGGGCGCGTGCGTCCGGCACGCCGAGGCCGGACAGGTCGGCGCCGGCGATCTGCGCTGGTCCCGGGAACAGGCATTCCAGGCCCGACGCCGCGAGCGCCGGCGGCAACGCGGTGCCGTGCAGGCGGGCCAGGCGCGCGGCGAGGGTGCGTGCGGCGGGGACGCTCACCTGCTGCCCGAGTACGGCGCGCACCGCGGTCTCGAATCCGTCCCAGCCGCCGGGCAGGCGCAGGCCCGGGCGCCGGCGCAGCAGCGGACGCAGCGCGGCGTCGCGCGAGAGCACGGCGGCGATCGCCTGCGGATCGGCGTCGAGGTCGAACATGCGGCGCACCCGCTCCACCGTCGCCAGCATCCGCGACGGGGCGCAGCCGTGCAGCTCGAGCTTCAGCGCATGCTCGTCCCCGTCCGCGCCACGCGACCAGCGGCTGACGCGGAACCAGCCGGTTTCGCCGGCGTCGGCGAAGGCGCGCGCGTAGCTGTCGTCGTCGACGCGTTCGACGCCCGGCAGCGCGCGCTGGCGCAGGAAGTCGAGGCTGGCGGCGAAGTCGTACGGTGGCCGGTAGGCCAGGCGCAGGGTGACCGCCTCGCCGTCGCCCGCCTCCGGCCGCCGCCGCAGTTCGCGCGGCGCCATCCCGTAGGCTTCGCGGAAACAGGCGTTGAAGCGGCGCAGGCTGCCGAAGCCGGCGGCCATCGCCACCTGCGTGACCGGCAGCGTGGTCTGGGTGAGCAGCTGGCGCGCGAACAGCAGGCGGCGGGTGCCGTGCACCCCGATCGGCGGTGCGCCGAGGCGTTCGCTGAACAGGCGGCGCAGCTGGCGTTCGCCCACGTGCACGCGCGCCGCCAGCGCCGACAGCGGCGCGTCGGACAGGAAGCCCTCGTCGATCAGCCGCAGCGCACGCGCCAGGGTGCCGTCGCCGCGACGCCAGCTGCCGTCCGCCGGCGAGAGCTCGGGGCGGCAACGCAGGCACGGCCGGAACCCGGCGGCCTCGGCCGCCGCGGCGCTGGCGAAATAGCGCACGTTGCGCGACTTCGCCGGCGGCGCCGGGCAGGTGGGCCGGCAGTAGATCCCGGTGGTCGCGACCGCGGTGAAGAACAGCCCGTCGAACCGCGCGTCGCGGCTCAGGCGCGCCTGTTCGCAGATCGGCGGATCGGGGAGCGCGGGGGTCGACATGGGAGCCAGTCTAGCGCCGGGGGTGGCGCCGGACTGGCCGTTTCCGGACATCAATGCGCGGGCGTGCCGGTGCCGTCCGCCACCTCTCCTGGCTCGCGCAGCGCCGGCAGCAGGGCGCGGGGATCGCCGTCGTCGCCGACCGGCTGCAGGCCGAGCAGGCGCGCCAGCAGCGGATACACGTCGACGTTGTCGATGGGCGGCAGCGCGACCCCGCGCCTGAACGAAGGACCGCCGGCGACGAACACCGCGCGCATCGACGGATCCGCCGGATCGTAGCCATGCGAACCGCGGGTCCCTGGCGGCCGCCGCGCGATATGCTCGCGTGGCAGCGCGTCCCAGCCCGGATCCATCTGGCACACGATCGGCGGGACCCGCGGATGGCGGCCGTAGTGCCAGCGTGCGGGCAATTCGTGCCTGCGCCAGCACTGCCAGTGCGCGTGACGGCCGAGCAGCCGGCGTTCGGCATCCGCTTCGCGGCCGGCCTGCGGCCGGAACCCCAGCACCTGGCCGGCGCTGACCAGCACCGCATCGGCCGGGTCGACCATGTCCTCGATCGCGACCACCTGTCCCGCGGGGACCTCGGCCATCCCGTGGTCGGACACGATCACGATGTCGGTGCGCGCCGCCGCGCCGCTGCGTCCGAGTTCGTCGAGCAGCCGGCCGATCGCCGCATCCACCTCGCGCATCGCCGCGCGCAGCTGCGGCGAACCCGGTCCATGCGCGTGCGCCGCGCCGTCGGGGTGCTCGAAGTACAGCAGCGCCAGGCGCGGGCGCGTGTCCTCCGGTTCCGACAGCCAGCCGGCGACGGTGCGGATGCGCTCGTCGATGGGCCGGGTCTCGTCGAACAGGAACCACCGGTCCGGGCGCACGCCCTGCACCGCGGCCTCGCTCCCGGGCCACGCGAGCGCCGCGGTGCGCAGTCCGGCGCGCTCGGCGGTCACCCACAGCGGCTCGCCGCCCCACCAGCGGCCGTCGCCGACCGCGTCGCGCATCTTCAGCGTGAACCGCCCGAGGTCCGGGTCGGACATGGTGTTGTGGACGATGCCGTGGCGGTCCGGCCGCAGCCCGGTGACGATCGTGTAGTGGTTGGGGAAGGTGAGCGCCGGATAGGACGGGCTCATCCAGCGTGCATGCACGCCTTCGCGCGCAAGCCGGTCGATGTTCGGCGTGTCCCCGCGTGCCAGGTCGTCGGGATGTACGCCATCGAGCGACACCAGCAGCAGGCTGCGTGGCCCGGTGGCGGCGTCGTCGGGGGCGGGAGCGTGGGGAAGGGGGTGGGCGCAGGCCGCCAGCCACAGCAGCCACGCCGCCACCGACAGGCGCCAGGCGGTTCTCATCCCGCCATGATAAGGCGTGCGCACGCGATCGCCCCGCGCCGCCTGGCGGGTCGAAGACGCTGACAGGGCTCTGAACCAAGCGACCGCGCTGCTTGATTCGGCGCCGGGCGGGCGTATGTTGGGTCGTTGGCCAGTGTTGGCCGATCCGTGCCGAGGTACCCCCATGACCATCTCCCCGCGCCACTACGCCAACCGCGTCCTGCTCGCCGGCCTCGCCGCCGGGCTGTTGTCGCTCGCCCTGCCGGCGGTCGCGCTCGCCCAGGACGAGGAACCGGAGGAGGAGGGCAGGGCCGCCGTCCGCAAGAGCGACCCGCAGGACCGCTTCTGCATCCGCGAGACCGGTTCGCGCATCGTCGCCACCCGCAACCGCAACCGCAGCGACGAGCAGGAGTGCGTCAGCGCCTCGGGGCGCGTCTATACCCGCAAGGACATCGAAGAGAGCGGGTCGGCGGACCTGCGCGACGCGCTGCGCCGGCTGGATCCCTCGATCCGCTGATCCCGGCGTCGCCGCGCACCGCGCGTCAGCGTCGCGGTGCGCGGAGGAGCGGCAGGCTCGCCGCCAGCAGCGCCGACAGCGCGAGGCAGGCGAGGCCGAAGGCATCGCCCCACAGCCGGTAGGGCGCGCGGGTGTCGCGCAGCGGCACTTCGGCCACCAGTGAAACCGGTCCCTGCGTCCCGACGGCCGAGGCCTCGGCGATGATCCGTCCGCGGTCGTCGCTGACCGGAGCCGGCCCACCAGGCGGCGGCCGCGAGCACGGTGCACGCGGCCGCGACGAGGGCGGTGCGCGGGTCAGGCCTTGAGTCCATCGAGCAGTCTCCCCAGCGAAGCCTTGTAGAACGCCTGGAAGCGGCGGTCGTCGTAGCTGAAGCGCCCGGCGCGGTAGAGCGCGACCAGGCCGTGCGAATGCGCCCAGAGCGTCATCGCGATGTCCCACGGGTCCCCGTCGCGCAGCACGCCGCGCGCCTGCGCGTCGACCACCGCGTCGTGGACCACGTTGAGCGTGGGCGAACGGCGGGCGCGGAAATCCTCGGGAAAGCGGCGGGCGTCGTCGCGGCGCACCGAGAACGCGTAGTCGAACAGGTGCGGATGCGCCAGCGCGTAGTCGAGGTAGATCATCTGGATCGCCACCAGCTGCGCCAGCGGATCGCCGCCCGACTTGCGCGCGGCCCAGTGGCGGGCGATCTCCTGGAAACTGTCGTCGCCGATGCGCTTGAGCAGCGCGTCGCGGCTGGGAAAGTGGCGGTAGATCGCCATCGGGGTGATCCCGGCCGCCTCGGCCACGCGCCGCATGGTGACCGCCCCGGGCCCTTCGCGTTCGAGCAGGGCGCGCGCGGCGGCGAGGATGCGCCGGGCGGTGGGCGGGCGGCTCATGTATACCCTGTATACGACGGCCGGGTTCCGGGTGCAATCGCGCCCCGTGTCGGCCGGTTTCCCCCTGCCGGGGCAGGGTGCGCGGCTGGCGGGGCCCGCGCCGCCGGCGCACACTTTCCGGCTGCATTCGCACGTTTTCCCGGAGTTGCCATGACCAGCCCCCGCCATGACCCGTCCCGCGAGGTCCGCGCGCCGCGCGGCACCGCCCTGCACTGCCGCAGCTGGCTCACCGAGGCCGCGTACCGGATGCTGCAGAACAACCTCGATCCGGACGTGGCCGAGCGCCCGCAGGACCTGGTGGTGTACGGCGGCATCGGCCGCGCCGCGCGCGACTGGGCCTGCTTCGACGCCATCCTCGACGCCCTGCGCACGCTCGGCGACGACGAGACCCTGCTGGTGCAGTCGGGCAAGCCGGTGGGCGTGTTCCCGACCCATCCCGACGCGCCGCGGGTGCTGATCGCCAATTCCAACCTGGTGCCGGCCTGGGCCAACTGGGAACACTTCAACGAGCTCGACCGCAAGGGCCTGATGATGTACGGCCAGATGACCGCGGGCTCGTGGATCTACATCGGCTCGCAGGGCATCGTGCAGGGCACCTACGAGACCTTCGTCGAGATGGGCCGCCAGCACTACGGCGGCAACCTGCGCGGCCGGTGGATCCTGACCGCGGGCCTGGGCGGCATGGGCGGCGCGCAGCCGCTGGCGGCCTCGCTCGCCGGCGCCTGTTCGCTGACCATCGAATGCCGCCAGGAGGCGATCGACTTCCGCCTGCGCACGCACTACGTCGACGAGCAGGCCAGCGACCTGGACGACGCGCTGGCGCGCATCCGCCGCTACACCGGGGCGGGCGAGGCGAAGTCGGTGGCGCTGCTGGGCAACGCGGCCGAGATCCTGCCCGAACTGGTGCGCCGCGGCGTGCGCCCGGACTGCGTGACCGACCAGACCAGCGCCCACGACCCGGTCCACGGCTACCTGCCGATCGGCTGGACCGTGGGGCAGTGGCTGGACCTGCAGAAGACCGACCCGGCGCGCGTGGGCGACGCGGCGCGCAAGTCGATGCGCGTGCACGTCGAGGCGATGCTCGCCTTCCACGCCCAGGGCATCCCGACCGTGGACTACGGCAACAACATCCGCCAGATGGCCAAGGACGAAGGTTGCGCCAACGCCTTCGACTTCCCCGGTTTCGTGCCGGCCTACGTGCGGCCGCTGTTCTGCCGCGGCGTCGGCCCGTTCCGCTGGGTGGCGCTGAGCGGCGACCCGGAGGACATCCATCGCACCGATGCCAAGGTCAAGGAGCTGATCCCCGACGACCCGCACCTGCACAACTGGCTGGACATGGCGCGCGAGCGGATCAGCTTCCAGGGCCTGCCGGCGCGCATCTGCTGGGTCGGCCTGGGCCAGCGCCACCGCCTCGGCCTTGCATTCAACGAGATGGTGCGCAAGGGCGAACTGAAGGCGCCCATCGTGATCGGCCGCGACCACCTGGATTCGGGCAGCGTGGCCAGTCCCAACCGCGAAACCGAGGCGATGCGCGACGGCAGCGACGCCGTGTCCGACTGGCCGCTGCTCAACGCCATGCTCAACGTCGCCGGCGGCGCCACGTGGGTGAGCCTGCACCATGGCGGCGGCGTGGGCATGGGTTACTCGCAGCACGCCGGGGTGGTGATCGTCTGCGACGGAAGCGAGGCGGCCGACCGCCGCATCGCCCGCGTGCTGTGGAACGACCCGGGCACCGGGGTGATGCGCCATGCCGACGCCGGTTACGACATCGCCGTGCAGTGCGCGAAGGAGCAGGGGCTGAAGCTGCCGATGCTGGGCTGAGCACGCGCGCCGGCCTCAGTCCAGGCCCCCGCCAAGGATCCGGCGCAGGTCGTCGACGTCCTCCCGCAGCAGCGGCGGCAATGGCGTCGGCGGCGGGGGCGGGCCGAATTCGCGCCAGGCCCGGGCCAGCGCTTCCAGCGTGGCCGCGACGCGGGGCATGTCGCCCGGTTGCAGCGGCGTCGCGTCGGGCGCCGTTGCGGTGCCGTTGCGCTCGACCTCCCAGCACGCGGCGAGCACGCGGTAGGCCAGGCGCAGGCAGACCGCCACCGCGGGCCAGAGTCGCTCCGCAGCGTCGCGCTGGGCGCGCGACCCGGCCAGCGCGTCGTCCAGGCGCTGTTCGAGTTCGAACACGCGCCGTTGCAGGTCGCGACGGACCGTGCGCGCCGCGGGAGACGACACGTTGCCGGCCGCCAGCACGCCGCAGGTATCGCGCACCGCGAACAGCGCGTGGGCGATGCCGTCGCCGAGCGTGCGGTCGTCGGCCCTGGGCGGCAGCAGCCGGAAGGCGGCCAGCGCGCAGGCGCAGCCGAGCAGGGTGTCGACACCGCGCGCGAGCAGCAGGCCGGCGACATCGTCGACACGATGGCCGCCGCTGGCGATGGTCAGCGCCACGCCGGTAATGAAGACCACCGCGAGCGCGTAGTGGCGGACGACGATCATCTCGATCACGAACTGCAGCGCCATGACCACCAGCACCAGCCACGCGCCCTCCGGGCGCCACCACAGGATCGCGCCGGCGAGCAGCAGGCCCGCCCAGGTGCCGAGCGTGCGCTCGGCGCTGCGCTGCACGGTGCGGGGCCAGTCGAAGCCCTGGTGGAGCATCAGCAGCGCCGCGGCGATCGCCCAGTAGGCGCGCCCCAGCTCGAACGACGCCGCCAGCGCGCCCGCGAGCATCGTGGCCAGGCCGACGCGCAGCACCACACGCAGTGCGTTCGAACCGGGGGCGAGGGCTTCGCGCAACAGCGCCCATGCGCGCGGATAGCCGTGCGGCAGCTCGTCCTGCGCCAGGCCGCGCGGCCGCGCGATCGCCGGCTTGCCGGCCTCCGCGGTGAGGGCGCGCGCCCGCTCGAGCAGGGCATCGCGGTCGGCCGGCGTGGCCGACGGATCGATGGCGCTGGCGAACACCAGGTGCAGGTCGCGATTGACCGCGCGCAGGCGTTCGAGCTCGCCGCCCCTGCGCGCCGGGATGGGCTGGAAGCCGACCAGCATCTGCCAGCTGTCGAGCAACGCCTGTGCCGCCGCGCGGCGCGCTCCGGGATGGCCGGGGCCGGCCTGGATGCAGGCGGCGACGGCGCGGCCGGCGGCCGCCACCGCGCGGCGCTCGGGACCGCGCAGCTGGACCAGCGCGCCCGCGGTGTGCAGCCCCCAGGCCACCGCGCCTCCGGCCAGGACCAGCAGGCCCGCCTGCGCATGCGACAGGTCGCCGACGGGCAGCGCGGTGCCGGCCGCGCAGGCGAGCACGAACATGTAGGCGCCCGGCGGTCCCAGGCGCACGGCATTGCACAGCCAGGTCGCCAGCATCGCGACCGCGGCCAGGGCCGGGACCACCAGCCAGGGCCGGCCTTCGAGCCAGAGTCCGAACATCACCGCCGCGGCGAATGCGCAGGCGACCAGCGCCAGGGCGATCGCCCGCGACGCGTAGGGGCGCCCGCCACCGTAGAGCGCGGTGAACGCGCCGAGCGTGGCCATGAGGCCGGCGGAGGGGTGGCCGGTCCACACGCCGGCCGCGACCGGGATTCCCATCGCGAGGGCCGCGCGCAGCGCGAACGCCCAGCGCAGCGGCGGCCCCGGCCGGACATGGCGCAGGGTCCGCAGGACCTGCCTCGGGGTCGGGGCAGGAGGTGGGTCCGGGGCGGGAGGAAGGGCCGCAGGCATCGGGCCATCGTAGCGGCCCACGTGGCGTTCAGCGTCCTTTACTGCGGCGCAGCAAAAAATTCCGGACTCTGGTATGATTTAACACGCAACGCGTTGTAATTCCTACAATTATGGAGGACAAGATTAACAATCTGAAGCGTTCCGTCCTGACCCTCATCAGCCGCCGCCATCGCCCCAGGGCGCGCGTGCCTGCCCCCGCCGCGCGGCACAATCCACGCCCGGTGGCGCGACCCCCGGCACCGGAGGCGCCCAGGCTTCCCGCCGCGCCCGCGCACCCGTCCCCCCGCCCCCTCTATACCCCCGGACGCTACCTGGGCAGCCCGTGGCGCCAGATCCGCGCCGGGCACCCACTGTTCCGCATCGGCTGACCGCCGGCCGCTCCGGCCCTGCGGCGGTCCGCTCGCTACTGGAGCTCCAGCGTCGCCAGCAGCTGCAGGCGGCGCTGGTACGCGTCCCAGTCCGCCGGGCTGCGGGTCGGCGCGGTCGCGTCCGAGTACAGGTGGATCCGGTCGGTGTCCTGGCTCCGGGCATGGCTGAGCAGTTCGGCCTTGGCCGGCGTCAGCCCGACCAGCTTCACCGCGTGCGGCGCGTAGTCCACGTGTCCGGTGGTGCGCATGCCCAGCGGCTTGTAGAGGCGGTTGAGCACCACGTGCCCGTGGCCCTCCACGCGCTCGATGCAGTAGGGCAGGAAGATGCGGCGGAACTCCTCGGTTCCCTGGTCCATGTCGGCCTCCCCGGTGGCGGTGGCCGCCAGTGTTTCGCTTCGACGGCCGCGCCGCAACCGTGGTCCCCGGAGGGTCGGGGCGCCGGCGTCAGGCGCCGCGATGGCGCAGCAGGAGCAACCCGTACACGACCACGGAGCCGACCACGTACACCGCGTCGACCACGGTCCGCCGCCGCGGGTGGTCGCGGCTGCGGGTGGCGTCGATCAGGAACTGGCGCAGCAGGAAGGTGTAGAGCACGTAGTACAGCATCGGCACCACGTGCACCGGCCAGGCGTGGTCCCCGACGCGGCGGTCGAAGCGTTCGAGGATCCAGCCGATCCGGCATGGATGCCGAGGATGCCGAGCGCGGCGTTGATGAACATCCAGTGCACCTGGTCGCGGCCGAAGATCTGCACGCAGAACGCCGGGTACACGACGATGGCGATGCCGCCGTGCATGTACAGGAAGGCCAGGCCCGGGGGTCTGCCGGCCGTAGGCCATCAGGAAACCCGACAGGCCGAACATGGCCATGTGCACCGCGAAGAAGGGGTACACGAACCGCTTCGGGAGTGTCCGGACACGTTTCCGGCTGGCGTCGGCCATGCGCGTCCCCGGCCGCCATCCGCAGGCGGGCGGCCACGGGGAGGCATGATCGCATCGCCGGCGGCCGCGGCGCAGGCGCCGGCGACGACCCGCTAGCGGTGCAGTTCGAGCACGGTCTCGAAGCCGCCGAAGATCATGCGCCTGCCGTCGAACGGCATCGAGGAGGCATCCCCGGACATGCGCGGATCCTCCATCACCTTGCGGTTGCCCGCGTCGCGAGTGGCCCGGTCGGGCCACTCCACCCACGCGAACACCACGGTTTCGTCGGGCGTGGCCTGGACCGCACGCCGGAAGTCGGTGAGCCTGCCCTCCGGCACGTCGTTGCCCCAGGCCTCGATCACCCGGGTGGCGCCAGCGTCGAGGAACACCGGGTCGATGGCGCGCGCGTGCCCGATGAACGCGTCGCGGTTGGCGGTGGGAACGGCGATCACGAATCCGTCGATGTACGGCATGGCTGTCTCCTGTGCGCGAGGCCGGGGGCCGCATTGGCCGCGCCGGCGACGACGGACGCCGAAGGCGGTCCGTCATGGCTGCGACGGGCGAACGGGCCCGGATTCGACATCGCGGGGCACGCCGCGGCCGGGCATGCAACGGTCCGGTTCACCTGAGGTCAGGTTCCAGGCGCGGTCGCGGCCTACACTGGAACGCCCCACATACGCGCGGTGCGCCGGCCCACGCCTGCCGCGTCGCGCCCGGATGCCTACCCGATGCGACTCCTGCTTTCCGCCGTCTGTCTCCTGGGCCTGCTGCCTGGTTGCAGCGCCCCAGAGCCCGACCGGCCCGGCAGCACCGTGCCGGTCGCGAGCCCCGAGGAAGGCGGCGCGGTCAGCACCGCGCCGGTACCGCTGGCCGACGAGGAGGGTGCCGGCCTGGCGGCCGAGCCCGAGCCCGAGCCCGACGATCCCGGCATCGACTGGGCGCCGGTCGACCTGGCCCCGGGCGTCGCGTCGATCAGCTGCGAACTGGACTACGCCAGCCACGGCGACGGCGAGCCGTTGCCCTCGCTCGAGCGCGAAGCCCTCGACGCGGCGCTGGCGCCCTGCGCCGAGCGCGGCGTGCTGCGCCTGCGCTACGCGGGCAAGATCAACGGCGGATTCACCCAGCTGATGCGGCGGGTGACCCTCGTGGCCGAAGAACTGGACATCGGCAAGCGCGTGCTCGACATCGATTCGAGCGGCGGCATGGTCGAGGACGCGATCCGCGCCGGCGACGGCATCGCCGAGTCGCGCTGGACGATCTGGGTGCGCGAGGGCGCGGTCTGCCACAGCGCCTGCGTGTTCGTGCTCGCCGCCGGCGACATGCGCATGATCAGCGGCCGGGTGGGCATCCACCGCATCATCCGGATGAGTTCCACCGCCACCACGCGCGCCGAACTCAACCGCGAACTGCGCGCGGTGTACGACCGGGTCCGCGACTACCTCGAGCGCAACGGCGCCGCCACCGCGATGGCCGACATCATGATGGCGGTACCCAACCGCAAGCTGCGGCTGCTCACCGCCGGCGAGCTCGGCCTGTACGGGCTGGACGGCATCAACCCGGCCCAGGACGATCTGGACCGGCTGCGCCTGATGCGCAAGTGCGGCGAGGATTTCGTGGTCCGCCGCGACGCGTTCGCGCGCGCCTTCGACGCCAGCTGCAAGGCGCCGGGCACGGACCTGGAGACGCTCAACGCCTGCGGCCTGGAACTGCGCAGGCAGTACAGGTTCCCGGACGAAGTGTGCCCGGCCGAAAGCCCGCTGTCGGAGTTCGACGCGCTGCTGGCGGCCGAGACCCCGGAGCAGGCCGCGCCGCGGCCGCGCGAGGCGCGCGACGACGGAGCCGGCCGGGGCGGCGACGCCGGCGCCCACTGAGCGGTCAGCCGGCCTCGATCGCCTCGTCCGCCGCGCAGGCGAGGAACCCGCCCGACTGCCGCTCCCAGAGCTGCGCGTACAGTCCGCCCGCGGCGACCAGTTCGGCGTGGCTGCCCTGTTCGACGATCGCGCCCTGTTCCATCACGATCAGGCGGTCCATCGCCGCGATGGTCGAGAGCCGGTGGGCGATGGCGATCACCGTCTTGCCTTCCATGAGCCGGTAGAGGTTCTCCTGGATCGCGGCCTCGATCTCGGAGTCCAGCGCCGAGGTGGCCTCGTCCAGGACCAGGATCGGCGCGTCCTTGAGCAGCACCCGCGCGATCGCGATGCGCTGGCGCTGGCCGCCGGACAGCTTCACCCCGCGCTCGCCGACGTGCGCGTCGTAGCCGCGGCGGCCCTCGCTGTCGACCAGCTCGAGGATGAAGTCGTGGGCGCGGGCCTGTTTCGCGGCCTCGACCATCTCCTCCTCGCTCGCGTCGGGACGCCCGTACAGGATGTTCTCGCGCACCGAGCGGTGCAGCAGCGAGGTGTCCTGGGTGACCACGCCGATCTGCGCGCGCAGCGAATCCTGCTGCACGGTGGAGATGTCGATGCCGTCGACCAGGATCCGCCCGCTCTCGACGTCGTGGAAGCGCAGCAGCAGGTTGACCAGGGTCGACTTGCCGGCGCCCGAGCGCCCGACCACGCCGATCTTCTCGCCGGGCCGGACGTGCAGGTCGAGGTGGTCGATCACGCCGCCGGCCTTGCCGTAGTGGAAGCCGACGCCTTCGAAGCGGATGTCGCCGCGCACGCGGGGCAGCGGCGGTGCGCCCGGCGCGTCGTCGACCGTGGGCGGCAGCGAGATCGAGTTGATCCCGTCGTGGACGGTGCCGATGTTCTCGAACAGCATCGACAGTTCCCACATGATCCACTGCGACATGCCCAGGATGCGCAGCACCAGGGCCACCGTCGCCGCGATCGCGCCGGCGCCGATCGCGCCGCCGTGCCACAGCCACAGGCCCAGGGCCACGGTGGCGAACAGCAGCGCCATGTTCATCGCGTACAGCAGGCTGTACACCCGCGTGGCCAGGCGCATCTGCGGATAGACGGTCCCGAGGAAGCCGTCCATCGCCTCGCGCGCGTAGGCCTGCTCGCGCTGCGAGTGGGAGAACAGCTTGACCGTGGCGATGTTGGTGTAGCTGTCGACGACCCGGCCGGTCATCACCGAGCGTGCGTCGGCCTGGGCGCGCGAGATCTTCTCCATGCGCGGCACGAAGTGCCACATCAGCAGCGAGTAGCCGGCGATCCAGGCGGCGAACGGCAGCATCAGCCGCCAGTCCGAGGAGGCGGCCACGGCCAGGGTGCCGGCGAAGAACACCAGCACGTAGTTGCCGATGTCCAGCAGCTTGATCACGGTCTCGCGCACCGCCAGCGAGGTCTGCATCAGCTTGGTCGCGATGCGGCCGGCGAACTCGTCCTGGAAGTAGCCCATCGACTGCCGCAGCAGGTAACGGTGCACGTTCCAGCGGATCCGCATCGGGAAGTTGCCGAGCAGGGTCTGGTGCTGGACCAGCGAGTTGAGCAGCACCATCGCCGGCAGCGCCAGCAGCACCAGCACGCCCATCCACAGCAGGCGCCCGCCCTCGGCGTCGAGGAACGTGGCCGGGGTGGTGCTGCCGAGGCGGTCGACCAGCGAGCCGACGTAGGCGTACAGCGCCAGCTCGGCGATCGCGATGCCGGCGGTGGTGAACGCCATCAGCAGCAGCCAGGGCTCGGCGCCGCGGGTGTAGTGGCGGCAGAAGGCGTAGAGCGAGCGCGGCGGCTGCCGCGGCGGGTCGGCGGGGAAAGGGTCGAGCCTGGATTCGAACCAGCGGTACATGTGGGGGGGCACGTGCGGGTCGGGACCGGATTGTCGCCGATCGTCGGTGACGGGAGCCGCGGCACGGGTGGAACGGCTCATGCCGTCAGCACCGCGATGCGGCCCAGGTGGTGCTCGGCGATGGCGTCGAACGCCCGCGAGAGCGCGCGCAGCGGAAAGCGGCGCGAGACATGCGGCAGCAGCCGGTTGCCGATGGCATGGGCGTGCAGCGCGTCGAGCAGGGCGGGTTCGAACCGGGTGGCGTAGGCGCCGGGACCGGTGCCGCCGCGCGGCGCCGGCGCGACGCCGACGCCCTCGGGCCAGGCGACACGGCTACCGGCGGGCATCGCCGCGACGACCCGCGCGGCCGCTTCGCCGCCCGCGGTGAGCAGGGCCAGGGCACGGGTCCCGGCGAACCGCGCGACCTCGCGCTCGAAGCCGCGACGGCGACCGTCGACGACCTCGTCCGCGCGCAGGCGCGCGGCCAGGCGCAGGCCGTCGGGACCGGACGCGATCGCGAGCGTGCGCAGGCCCATGGCGCGCGCCAGCTGCAGGGCGAGATGCCCGACGCCGCCGCTGGCGCCGAACACGACCAGCGCGTCGCGCGCACCGGCGGCAAGCGCGTCGCGCAGGCCCCGCAGCGCCACCATGCCGTCCACCGGGAGCACCGCCGCCTGGTCCATCGATATCCATGGCGGGACACGGCGCGCGAGACGCCCTTCGAACAGGGCGAAGCCGGCGTGGGTGCCGGGCTCGCCCGCGTGCCTGAGCAGCAGGCCGTAGACGCGCTCGCCGGCCTGGAAGTCGCCCGCGCCGGGGCCGGCCGCGACCACCACGCCGGCACCCTCGGCGCCGGTGACCAGCGGGAACCGCGCCGGACGACTGGAGCGACGGGCGAACACCCCGTCGCGCTCCAGCCGGTCCCAGTGCCCGACGCCGGCCGCGTGCAGGCGCACCAGCAGCTGTCCGGGGCCGGGCGTGGGGACCGGCAGTTCGCGCAGCGCGGGGCGTTCGGATGCGCCATGGCGGTCGAATCCCATGGCGGGCATGGTGCGGGGGAGTGCGCCGGCGGGCGCCGTGGCAGGAAGCATCCGGAGGGCCTTGAACGGGGATGCGTCGCAGGGTAGAACCTCAAGTAATGTTGAGGTCAAGGGGTACGGCATGGCACATCGGTCCGGCGTGGCGGGCGAGCTGACGGTGGGCGAGGTCGCCGCGCGCAGCGGCGTCGCGGTCTCGGCGCTGCACTTCTACGAGGCGAAGGGACTGATCCGCAGCCTGCGCACCGCGGGCAACCAGCGCCGCTATCCCCGCGACGTGTTGCGGAGGATCGCGGTGATCAAGGTCGCGCAGCGCACCGGCATCCCGCTGGCGCGGATCCGCGAGGCGCTGTCGGCGCTGCCGGACGGGCGCGCGCCCACGGTGGCCGACTGGCGCCGGCTGTCGCGGCGCTGGCGGGCGGAACTCGATGCAAGGATCGCGCGCCTGGTCCACCTGCGCGACGAGCTCGACGGCTGCATCGGCTGTGGCTGCCTGTCGCTGAAGCAGTGCCCGCTGCGTAATCCCGGCGACCGCATGGCGCGGCTGGGCCCGGGCGCGAACACGCTCGATCGCGACTGACGCGGCTCAGCGACCGCCGCCGCCGCCCCCGCCGCCCCCGCCGCCGGAGAACCCGCCGCCGCCACTGCCCGAACTGCTGCCTGGCGGCGTCGAGGACGAGGCGATGCGCGAGGTCAGGCCGCTGCCCAGCGCCGAGGCGAAGTTGCCGATGTCGCCGATGCCGTTCCGGCCGCCCTGGAACCAGGCCATGGACGCGGTCGCGGCCGCGGCCGCCGCGGCGCCCACCGCGAGGGTGAACTTCTTCGTCCAGGCCTGCTCCACGTCCAGCGCCACCGCATAGGGCAGCAGCCGTTCGAAGCGCCGCGCGTCGAGCGGTGGTTCGGGCTCGCCGGGTGCCTGCAGGCGCTGCAGGTCCTGGCGCTCGGCCACGCCCAGATAGCGACGCAGGCCCTCGATCTCGTCCAGCAGCCTGCGGCCCTCGGGAGTCGGCGCGCGCACCAGGAAGGCGAACACCAGCGCGACCGCGGCCATCAGCACCACCGGCACCAGCGTCAGCAGCACGCCGTCGCCGCCGCCGAGCTTGAAAGCCAGCACCGAGAAGCCGATCGCGAGCAGCAGCGCGATCGTGGAACTGCCGCCGTTGTTGTTGAACATCGTCCCCTTGAACCTGCGTGCGAGCGCATCGGTATGGCGGCGGATCGCGCCCTGCAGGCGGACGGCGTTGGCCTTGTCGAGCTCCACCGTGGACCCCTGCTCGAACAGGGCCCCGAGCAGCGCCGTCCGGTCGTCCCCGGCGGCCGCGCCGCCGGTGCGGTGCAGGGTCCAGTCGTCCCGGAGCAGGCCCTTGTCGCGCTCGATCCGCAGCGCGCCGTCGACCGCGAGCGCGAGCACGTCCGCGGTGAAGCAGCGGGTGTCGTAGCCCATCTCGCGCACGTAGCGCAGCCCGGCAGGCGAGATCCCCTTCGGCGGCGTGTAGCGCACCACCACCGTGCCGGGCCGGGGATCGCGTCCCACCTGCCACCAGCGCACCAGGCACCAGGCCAGCAGTACCAGCAGGCCGCACGCGGCAACCAGCGGGCCGCGGTTGTCGGCCAGCAGCCAGCGCCACTTCTGCGCGGCGTCGGGTTCGGCCACGACGCCCTTGGGGAAGGCGACGACGACCGCCATGCCCTCGCCCGGGCCGAGCGGGCGGGTGGTGCGCCAGCGCGCCAAGCCCGGCTGGGCGATTTCCACCACGTAGTCGCGGCCGGTCGCGCCCTGTGCGCCGGTGTAGGCCTCGGCGTGCATCGCTTCCAAGGGCACGGCCACGGGCAGCCGCACCTCGACGCTGCCGGCCAGGATCGGGAATACCCATCCGGTGCCGATCGCGTTGAAGTACAGCTCGTCATGCGTATCGAAAAAGCCGAGCTGGCGCGTGGTCCGGTAGCGCAGGGTCCAGGTGTAGGTGGCGGGCACGGGCAGGAAATCGTCGTTGCCGGTGTTCACCCGCACCCCGTTGCCGCGCCGCTCGGTGAACCAGGGCTCGGGCCGGCCGTCGCGCAGCACCTCCAGCACCTCGAAGCCGACCACCACGCGGTTGCCGTAGCGGTCGCGGTAGCGGGTGGGGAAATCCCGGTAGATGCCGCGGCGGATCTGCGTGCCCTCGGCGCGGACGCGGATGCGTTCGGTGATCTCCAGGCTGCCGTCGGCGGCCACGTCGATGCGCACGTCGTAGCGCTCGATCCGCTCGAACGCGGCCGCCGGCGCGGCCCAGGCGAGCAGGCACAGCAACGCCAGCGTCCCCAGCGCGAAGCGCATCGCGTTCATGGCAGTTGCACCCGCACCGCGGCGCGCTGCGACTCGCCGGCCTCGAAGAATTCCTCGGGCCGGAAGCCGGCCAGGCGCGCGACGAGCAGGTCGGGCACGCGCTGGGTGGCGTCGTTGTAGTCGCGCACCGCGCCGTTGTAGAAGCGGCGCGCGGACTGCAGGTGCTCCTCGACCTCCACCAGGTCCTGCTGCAGGCGCAGGAAGTTCTCGCTGGCCCTGAGGCCGGGGTAGGCCTCCTTGAGCGCGAACAGCCTGCCCAGCGCCTGCCCGAGTTCGTCCTCCACCGCGGCCAGGCCCGGCCGGCTGTCCTGGGCCAGGGCCCGCGCGCGCAGTTCGGTGACCGCCTCGAGCAACGCGCGTTCATGCCCGGCGTAGGCTTTCGTCGCGGCCACCAGGGCCGGCACCAGGTCGTGGCGCCGGAGCAACTGCACGTCGATGTCGGCCCAGGCGGTCCGCACCTGGTTGCGCAGGCGCACCAGGCGGTTGAAGGCGACGACCGACCACGCCAGCACGGCGGCGACGGGCAGGGCCAGCAGCAGGGTCGCGTTCATCGGGTCCGGCTCTCCCCCCGGGTGGGTGTACCGTACCGGACGCTTGCGGGCGGCGCGGCGTGACCGACAGGGTAGCGGATCGGGCCCGGTGGGCTCCATCGGGTCGTCACTGCATCCGGCGGCGGCGGCCGCTACACTCCACCGACCAGACCGAGGAGGCAATGACGATGGACAGACTGCGCCTGTGCACCACCCTGCTGGCAGTCGCCCTATGCGGCGGTGCCGCCGCCCAGCAGCCCGCGGCCCAGCCCGCGCCGGCGGGTGGGCAGCCGGCGATGGAGCAGCTGACCCCCGAGCAGCAGGCCGCGCTGGCCCGGCAGGATGCCGACATGACCCGGGCGGCGCTGCAGGTCATGCAGCTGGTCGATGCGAACCGCATCGGCGAGGTCTGGGACGGGGCCTCGGAGGCCATGAAGCGGATGGTGACGCGCGACGACTTCATCCGCCAGGTCACCATCGACCGCAACCGCCTCGGCGCGGTCGCCTCGCGCTCCGACGCCCACGTCAGCCGCTCGCTGTTCCCCGCCGGCCAGCAGGTGCCCGAAGGCCTGTACATCAACGTGCGCTCGGCGACGAAGTTCGCCAACCATCCGGAGCCGGTGCGCGAGCTGGTCTCGTTCCGCCTCGACGAGGACCGGGTCTGGCGGGTGTCCGGCTACAGCCTGCGCTGACCCGCGCGGGCCGGCGCCAGGCTATTCGACGATGCCCTTGGCCTCGGACGTTCCCAGGACCTCCGGATGGCCGATCCGCCGCTGCCGCTGCAGCAGCGGATGCGCGAACACCACCGCCAGCAGGATCGCGACGCCGCCGTAGAACAGCGGCGTGAGCTCGCGCTGCTCGGAGAGCAGCAGCATCGCGAGCACGATCGCGTACACCGGTTCGAGGTTCAGCGCCATCTGCGCGGAGAAGGCGCTCATGTGGCGCAGTGCGACCAGCGAGAGCGCGAACGGGAACAGGGTGCAGGCGCCGGCGAGCAGCACCAGCCAGGCGGCGTCGGCGGGCGAGGGCAGCACCAGCAGCGGGCCCGCGAACGCCGGCACCAGTTCCTGCACCAGGGGCGCCAGCGCGGTCAGGGCCAGGGTGCCGGCACCGAGCTCGACGGCGGTCACCGTGAGCGGGTCGGCGCGCTCGACCAGGCGCTTGTTGAGCGATCCGAACACGGCCACCAGCACCGCCGACAGGGCACCCACGGCGATCCCGGCGCGCATTTGCGTGGACACGCCGCCGACCACCATCGCCACTCCGGGCAGCACCAGCACGCCCAGTGCCAGGTCGCGCCGCGAGAACCGTCCGCCGGCGACCTTCGGTTCGATGAGCGCGGTGAACACGGTCGCGAACGCCATGCAGGTGGCGGCCACCGAGGCATTGGCCAGCTTGATCGCGCCGTAGAAGGTGAGCCAATGCAGCGACACCAGGACCCCGATGCCGGCGTAGGCCAGCAGCAGCCGCGCGGGCAGCGCGCGCAGGCCGCGCCAGACCCGCGGGACCAGCATCAGCGCCGCGACCACCAGCCCCATGCGCCACCACACCAGCGGCAGGGCGGGCAGGCTGATGAGCTTGCCCAGGATGGCCGTGAAGCCCCACAGCAGCACGCACAGGTGGATCTGCAGGTGGGCCTTGGCGGTGGGGGTCATGCGCGGACGGCGGGCGTGCGTCGGTGCGACAGCATGCCCGCCGCGCGCGCCGGCGTCACTGGCGGCGGTGGCGCGGGCGTCACCGGGCCGCCTGTTCCAGCAGCCAGTCGATGACCCGCCGCACCGCCTGGCGCGGGCGCCGATGGGCCGGGTGGATCACGTGGTAGGCGTAGCGCCCCGGCATGGCCTCGCCCGGAAGCCGCACGAACTGGCCGCCGTCCAGCCAGGGCGCGACGATGCGCTCGCGCGCCAGGGCCGCGCCGAGTCCGAACGCGGCGGCGCGCAGCATGTCGGTGCTGTCGCTGAACACGAAGCGTTCGTCGAAGCGCGCGTTGCAGATGTCGTTGGCGCGGAACCAGTCGTGCCAGCCCTGGTGGCTGAGGTCGGCCACCAGCGGCAGCCTTGCGATGTCGGCCGCGTCGCGGACGCGTCCGACGCCCGGCATCGACGGCGCGGCCACCGGGAACAGCGACTCGTCCATCAGGTGGATCGCTGACAGCCCCGGCCAGCGGCCGGGGCCGTGGCGGATGCCGAGGTCCGGACCGCCGGTGTCGAACCGGGTCAGCGAGATCTCGGTGTCGATCCGCAGGCGGATGTCGGGATGGCGCTGCGCGAAGTCGGCCAGCCGTGGCACCAGCCAGGCGTAGGCGAACGAGTGCAGGGTGGTGAGGCGCACCGTCTGCGCGTCCTCGCGGCGGCTGCGCAGTTCGCGCATCGCATCGTCGATCTCATGGATCGCGCCCCCGGCGACGTCGGCCAGGCGCCTGCCCTCCGCGGTCAGGGCCACTCCGCGGGCGTGGCGGGTGAACAGGGCCACCCCCAGTCGCGATTCGAGCTTGCGCACGTGGTGGCTGACCGCGCTCGCGGTCAGGTGCAGTTCCTCGGCGGCGTGGGCGAAATTCTGGTGGCGCGCTGCGGATTCGAACGCGGCCAGGGCGGAAAACCAGTCGGAGCGAAGCGCCATCGAGCCACAAATCCCGTTTGTGCCTTGGCCCGAAAGTATGCGCTTGTCGCCGCCATGCTGGCAGGCACAATCCAATGACCTCCCCCACGAGGGTCGCCCGAATGTCCTGTCCGAACGTCGCCGCGGCGCCGCCGCGGAGCCTGGAGTCCGCCCGCTGGCTCAACCCCCTGGAACTGGGCGTGCTGGGCGCGATCTGGGGCGCGTCGTTCCTGTTCATGCGCGTGGCCGCCAACGACTTCGGCCCGGCGCCGCTGGTCGAGGTGCGGCTCGCGCTCGGCAGCCTGGTGCTGCTGCCGTTCCTGTGGCGCGCACGGTCGCAGTTCCCCTTGCGGCTGTGGCCGAAGCTGGCGCTGATCGGCGCGATCAACTCGGCGCTGCCGTTCCTGCTGTTCGCCTGGGCCGCGCAGCGCGCCCCGGCCGGGATCGGCGCCATCGCCAACGCGATGACGGTGCTGTTCACCGCGCTGGTCGGTTTCCTGTTCTTCGGCGAACGCATCGGCACGCGGCGCGCGCTGGCGCTGTTGGTCGGCTTCGTCGGGGTGGTGGTTCTGGCGAGCGGGAAGGTCGCGGGCATGAGCATCGGCGCCGCCACCGCGGCCGGTGCGCTGGCCTCGCTGCTGTACGGCCTCGGCATCAACCTGGTGCGCCGCCACCTCGGCGGCCTGCCGCCGGCGGCGGTGGCCTCGGCCACCCTCGGCAGCGCCGCGCTGCTCACCCTGCCGGTGGCGATCGCGACCTGGCCGGTGCAGCCGCTGCCGGCGGCCGCCTGGCTGTCGGCGGCGATGCTCGGCGTGCTGTGCACCGGGATCGCGTTCGTCATGTACTACCGTCTGATCGCGCGCATCGGCGCCAGTCGCGCGTCCACCGTGACCTACCTGGTCCCGCTGTTCGGCGTGGGCTGGGCCTGGTGGCTGCTGGACGAGCCGCTGACCTGGACCATGGCGCTGGCCGGCATGCTGATCCTGGGCAGCGTGGCCTTCAGCCAGAGGGCCAGGTAACGCGCACGATGCGCACCGCGTTGCCGCCAGGCTTCGCCGGTGTCGTTCCCGGTGCGCGCGATCGCCACGCCTGGTTGAACGGGAAACGAATCTGCGGCGATGTCCGGCCGCAGGGAGCTGTCGTACACTCCGCCCCCGCATCCATCGTCCTGCGGAGGGGTTCCATGCCGTCGTTCCGTTCGTCCGCGCTGGTCGCGGGCCTGCTGTGCGTAGCCGCCATGACGTGTCCGGCGACGGCCAGGGAACTTGCCATCACCAATGCCCGGATCGTGGCGGCGCCGGATGCCGAGCCGATCGCCTCGGGAACGGTCCTCCTGCGCGATGGCAGGATCACAGCGGTGGGCGACTCGACCGAAGTCGCGGTGCCCGAAGGCGTGGAGCGGCTCGATGCCGGTGGCGGAACGGTGGTCGCGGGCTTCTGGAACAGCCATGTCCATCTGATCGCGCCGCCGCTCGACCGGTCCGCGACCCAGCCGGGCGACGTCCTGTCCGAAGCCCTGCTCACCCAGTACCTGCGCTGGGGCTTTACCACGATCTTCGATATCGCGTCTCCCCCGGGCAGCGCATTCGTGCTGCGTGCGCGCATCGAGGATGGCGACGTCACGGGTCCGGCCATTCTCACCACTGGCACGCCGTTTTTCCCGGTGGACGGCGTTCCTGCCTACCTGCCCACCGATCTGGGAGGCTGGTCGCTCAAGCAGGCCGAAGTGGCGACGCCTGAGGAAGCCGCCGGGCGCGCGCGCCGGCAGCTGGCCGCAGGCGCGGACGGGCTGAAGATCTTCGCCGGTGCCATGGTCGGCGGCGAGCTCGGCGTGTTGCCGATGGACGACGCCATCGGCAAGGCGGTGGGCGATATCGCGCGTGAGGCGGGCAAGCCGCTGTTCGCGCACCCGGGCAACCAGGCGGGGGTCGATGCCGCGATCGCCGCCGGCACCAGCGTGTTTGCGCATACCGCGCCGCTCATGGGCCCGTGGGACGATGCCCTGGTGCAGCGGCTGCTGGCCGAGGACATCGCGCTCATCCCGACCTTGAAGCTGATCGAGATCGAGGTGCGGAAGGAGGGTGGCACGCCGGAGGTCGTCGAGCGCGTGATGGCCGTTTCCCGCCAGCAGCTCGAGGCGTTCTCCCGCGCGGGAGGCACGGTCCTGTTCGGCACCGACTCGGGCTACATCGACTGGTACGACACCCGCGACGAACTCCGGCAGATGCACGCATCCGGCCTCGACTGGCGCCAGGTGCTGGCCAGCCTGACCACCGCGCCCGCGCAGCGCTTCGGCCAGGCGGGGCGCAAGGGGCGCCTCGCCCCGGGCATGGATGCGGACCTGGTGGTGCTGGGCGGTGATCCGGCCGAGGACGTCGCGGTGCTGGCGGACGTGCGCTACACGCTGCGCGCAGGCAAGGTCGTCTACGCCGCCGGTCCCTGAGCAGCAGGGGGGCGGGCGCCGGGTCCGGCCTGCGTCGCCGCCCGGTGCACGTGCGCCCGCCCGAGCCAGAGGCCGAGCAGCGCCCAGGCGACGGCCAGCGGCACTACCACGGTCGCCAGCCCGCCCAGCGCCAGGCCGATCCGGCCGAGCGCGCCTTCGACCTGCGCCCCGACCACGTCGCCGGCGCGATAGACGAAGGTGTCGATGAAGGCCTTGGCCTTGTACTTCTCCTCGCGGCTGACCACCGTGAACAGCGCCTCGCGCGCGGGGCGGGTCAGTCCGCGCTGGACGGCGCGGTTCATCGCCTCGAGCACGACCAGCATCGCGAACGAACCGTAGATCGCCAGGCCGACGAAGCCCAGCGCGGTGGCGACCGGCAGCACCGCCAGGGCCACCGCCAGCCCGAAGCGGCGGATGATCTGTCCGGTGAGGGTGAGCTGCAGCGCCAGCACCGCGATCTGGGTCCACATGTCGATGCTGCCGAGCAGGCCGGTGCGCGCGTCGAGGTCGCTCTCGGCCGCGGCCACCATCTGCAGCCGGGTGAAGTAGATGAAGGTGGCCACCACGGTCATCGCCAGCACGTAGCCGGCGATGCCCATCAGGTAGGGCGAGGCGAACACCGCGCGCAGGCCCGCCCACGCACTGCCGCCGATGCGGCGTTCCTCGCTGGCGATGTCGGACGCCGCTTCGGCGGCGGCGGAGGCCCCGCGGTCGCTGCGTACGTGCACGAGCACCCAGGCCAGCAGGATCGCCAGCAGCAGGAATCCGGCCGCGACCAGCAGCAGGCTCGGCGTGCCCAGCGGTTCGGCCAGGCGCGAGGCCAGCCAGGGGCCGAAGATCGCGCCCAGGGTGCCGCCCACCGCGACCAGCGCGAACAGGCGCCGCCCCTGGTCGCTGCTGAAGCGGTCGGCCAGCAGGGCCCAGAACACCATGGTCACGAACAGGTTGAACACGCTGAACCAGACGTAGAACACCTGGCCGCTGCGCGTCCCGACCGCGCCGGGCGCGAACACCAGCAGCGCCCAGAAACCGGCCAGGCTCAGGGCGAAGAAGGCGTAGGTGGCGGAGATGAAGTGCAGCCGCCGCAGCCGCGCGACCAGCCCGCCGAACAGCGGGTTGACCGCGAGCGTGACCACGGCGGTGCCGATGAACAGCCAGCGCACGCTGTCGATGCCGCGCTCCATGCCCAGCGCATCGCGCGCCGGGCGCAGCATCATCAGCGCGGTGAGGATGCAGAAGAAGAACGCGGCGGCGACCAGCACCGGCGCCAGTTCGCCGTGCCGGAGGTTGAACAGGTCCGCGAGGCGCCCGCGCATGGGTCAGGCGAACATCGCGACCAGTTCGGCCTGCTGCGCGTCGTCGAGCAGCGGCCCGGTCCCGCCGCGCAGGTTGTCGGCCTGGCGTTCGGGCTTGCCGGTGGCGGGGATCACCGCGGTCACCGCGGGGTGGCTGATCGCGAACTTCAGGAACATCTGCGCCCACGACGTCACGCCGACGTCGGCCGCCCAGCCGGGCAGCTCGCGGTCGCGCACCGCGGCGAACAGGCGGCCGTCGTCGAAGGCGCGGTTGACGATCACCGCGATGCCCAGCTCCTGCGCCAGCGGGAAGATCGTGCGCGCGGCCTGCGGCGCGTTGACCGAATAGTTGATCTGGACGAAGTCCGGCTTTTCCGCGCGCATCAGGCGCGCGGTCTCGGCGTGGCCGCTCTCCAGGTAGTGGGTGATGCCCACGTACTTCACCTTGCCGGCGTCCTTGAGCTCGCGCGCGTAGGGCATGGCCTCGGCCATGTTGCGCAGGTTGTGCACCTGCAGCAGTTCCACGTGGTCGGTGCGCAGGCGCCGCAGCGACGCGGCCCACTGCGCCTCCAGCGCCTCGCGGCTGTCGGCGGCGAGCTTGGTGGCCAGGAAGCAGCGCTCGCGCCAGCCGCCCTGCTCGAGCAGGGCCCCGACCACGTCCTCGGCGTTGCTGTAGTTGGGCGAGGTGTCGAGCAGGCGTCCGCCGCCCTCGAAGAAGATCCTCGCCACCTCGCGCAGGGCGTCGAAGTCGGGCGAGTCCAGCGGCACCTCGTAGCTGCCCGAGGTGCCGACGCCGATCGCCGGGATCGATTCGCCGCTGGCCGGGATGGTGCGCATGACGAGTCCGCCCGCGAGCGGCGCGATGCCGGCGATGGCGCCGACGGGCTTCTCGCGCGGCCGGCCGGGCAGGGGATCGGCGCGGTCCTGGCTGCAGGCGGCGAGCGGGGCGAGGGCGACGCCGGTGGCGGCCAGGCTGACGGAGGCGATGAATCGGCGGCGGCTGGTCATGGCGGATCTCCAGGGAAGGGGGCTGGATGTCGCGTCGGCAACGGGCAGGGTAGGCGCAAGCCGGCGTCCGGATCCAGAGGACATCGTCGAGCTCCACTCAACCCGGGTGCGCGCCCAGCAGGCGTAGCAACCCGATCGCGGCCGCGGGATTGCGTTCCTTGGCGGCATTGATGAAGAAGACGAACACCTCGCGGTGCGCGGCCCCCGGCGCGGGCGGCGCGAGCAGGGGCAGGCCTTCGGGCGCGCCTCCGGCGGCCCAGGTCCGTGCGCGCTGCGCCCAGGCCGCCAGTTCGCGCGCCGGATAGCCGCTGGCCACCTGCGCGCGCGAGCGCATCAGCCGCGCATAGACGAAGTCGGCGGTGGGATCGGCGACATTGGGGTGCTCGTCCGAGTCGGTGTAGACGATGGCGACGCCGTGGCGGCGGGCCAGCGCCACGTAGCCGGCATCGACGAAGGCGGGATCGCGCACGTCCAGCGCGTGGCGCAGGGGGCGGCCTCCCGCGTGGCGCGGGAGAAGCCCGAGGAAGGCCGCGAAGGCGTCGCGGTCGAGGCGGGGGCCGGCGTCGAACTGCCAGACCAGCGCGCCGAGCCGGTCGCCCAGCTCCGCGATCCCGCCGACGAAGTCCTCGATCTGCGGTCCGGTCCGGTCGAGCGCGCGCGACCGGGTGATGCGCATCGGGGCCTTGGCGGTGAACACGAAGCCCGGCGGGGTCTGGTCGCGCCAGGCGGCATAGATCGATGGCTTCTGCGCCCGGTAGAAGGTGCCGTTGATCTCGATCGCGGAGAGCTGGCGGCTGGCGAACTCCAGTTCGCGCCGCTGGACCAGGCCCTTCGGATAGAAGTTGTCGCGCCAGGCCGGGAACACCCAGCCGCCGACGCCCACGCGGATGCCGTTGACCGCGGGCACGCCCGCGTCCACCGGCGGCGTGCTCACGCGGCCCACGGGCGGCCCCCGGCGCTTCCCGGACGGCACCCGGTGGGGGCGCACGGACCCTTGCCGGCGTGTTCCATCGCGTGCTCCGTCGTGGCTGCGACCGCAGTATGGCGAGGGCCGGGTTCGCGTCGCGTGGACGCGACGCAGGACGCATTGGCCACGATCCGCGGCGCGCCCGGACGTGTCGAAAGTCATGGCCGCCATCCGCGCCGACCGGGACTATGCTGGGGCGCAATCGGATGTCCGGAAGCGGAGGCGGGCGATGCAGCGACGTGGTTTCCTGGCCCTGGGCGGACTCGCCGCCGGCGCGGCGCTGCTGCCGCCGCTGGTGCATGGACGCGCGGTGGCGGCCGAACGGCTGCTCGAACGCATCGACGACGGACTCAAGCGCCGGCTGGCCGACGCCGCGCTGCAGGCGGCGACCGACGCCGGCGCCAGCTACTGCGACATGCGCGTCGGCCGCTACCTGCGCCAGTCCCTGCTCACCCGCGAGGCGCGGGTGGAGAACGTGACCAACGAGGAGTCGGCGGGCGTGGGCGTGCGCGTGATCGCCGCCGGCGCCTGGGGCTTCGCCGCGACCAATCGCCTCGACGTGGATGCGGTCGCGAACGCCGCGCGCCAGGCAGTGGCGATCGCCAGCGCCAATGCGCGGATCCAGGCCGGCGGTCCGGTCACGCTGGCGCCCGCGCCCGGGGTCGGCGAAGTGGCGTGGCGCACGCCGATCGCGAAGAACGGCATGGAGGTGCCGATCCGGGACAAGCTCGACCTGCTGCTCTCGGTCAACGCCGCGGCGATCGAGGCGGGCGCGAGCTTCGTCAACTCCAGCATGTTCCTCGTCAACGAGCAGAAGTACTTCGCCTCCACCGACGGCTCCTACATCGACCAGGACGTGCACCGGATCTGGGTCCCGTTCACGGTGACCGTGATCGACCAGGCCAGCGGGAAGTTCCGCACCCGCAACGGCCTGTCGGCGCCGATGGGGATGGGCTACGAGTACCTCGACGCCGATCCGTCGCAGCGGTTCGATCTGCCCGGCGGGGTGGTGGCGTACGGCCGCTCCTACGACATGCGCGAGGACGCGGTGGCCGCCGCGCGCCAGGCGCGGGAGAAGCTCCGGGCGCCGTCGGTCAAGCCCGGCCGCTACGACCTGGTGATCGACCCGAGCAACCTGTTCCTCACCATCCACGAGAACGTCGGCCATCCGCTCGAGCTCGACCGCGTGCTCGGCTACGAGGCCAACTACGCCGGCACCAGCTTCGCCACCCTCGACAAGCGCGGCAGCTTCCGCTGGGGCAGCGACATCGTCAACTTCGTCGCCGACCGCACCCAGCCCGGCAGCCTGGGCGCCGTGGGCTACGACGACGAGGGCGTGCAGGCCAAGCGCTGGGACCTGGTCCGCGACGGCATCCTGGTCGACTACCAGTCGGTCCGCGACCAGGCGCACATCCTGGGCAAGGCGGAGTCGGACGGGTGCTGCTACGCCGACTCGTGGTCGAGCGTGCAGTTCCAGCGCATGCCCAACGTCTCGCTCCAGCCCGGCAAGGCGCCGCTCACGGTGCGGGAGATGATCGCCGGGGTCGAGAACGGGCTCTACATCCACGGCCGCGGCTCGTACTCGATCGACCAGCAGCGCTACAACGCGCAGTTCGGCGGCCAGCTCTTCTTCGCCATCCGCAATGGCGAGGTGCAGGGGCTGGTGGAGGACGCCGCGTACCAGATCCGCACGCCGGAGTTCTGGAACGCCTGCTCGGCGATCTGCGACGCCCGCGACTACCGCCTCGGTGGCTCGTTCTTCGACGGCAAGGGCCAGCCGAGCCAGGTCTCGGCGGTCTCGCACGGCGCGGCCACGGCGCGCTTCGACGGCCAGAACGTGATCAATACCGCCCGGTCGCTGGGCTGAGGCCCGCCGCATGGCGGGGATGTGCCGAAAGTCATTTGCGCCATGCGGCGGCGCCGCACAGAATCGGGTGAAACCATCCCGCCCGGCATGACCGCACCCCACCGGTGCCATCGCCGCGGCGGCGCTGGCGCCACGCCCAACCAACCGGAGAGCGCTCCGTGCAACGACGAGATTTCCTGGCCCTGAGCGGCCTTGGCATCGGCAGCCTGGCGCTGCCTTCCTGGCTCGGCAAGGCGGTGGCCGCCGAGCAGCTGGTCACCACCCTCGACGTGGCGATCAAGAAGCAGCTTGCCGACGCGGCCCTGCAGGCGGCGCGCTCCTCCGGCGCCAGCTACTGCGACGTGCGCATTGGCCGCTACCTGCGCCAGTTCGTGATGACCCGCGAGGACAAGGTCCAGAACGTGGTCAACACCGAGTCGACCGGCGTGGGCATCCGGGTGATCGCCGACGGCGCCTGGGGCTTCGCCGCCACCAACGGCCTGACCACCGACGCGGTGGCCGAGGCCGCCCGCCGCGCCACGGCGATCGCCAAGGCCAATGCCAGGGTGCAGGCCGAGCCGGTGCAGCTGGCCCCGGCGCCCGCCTATGGCGAGGTGTCCTGGCGCACCCCGATCAAGCGCAACGCGATGGAGGTGCCGCTCAAGGACAAGGTCGACCTGTTGCTCTCGGTCAACGCGGCCGCGCTCAACGCCGGCGCCAGCTTCGTCAATTCGACCCTGTTCCTGGTCAACGAGCAGAAGTACTTCGCCTCCACCGACGGCTCCTACATCGACCAGGACGTGCACCGGATCTGGGCGCCGATGACCGTGACCGCGGTCGACAAGGACAGCGGCAAGTTCCGCACCCGCGATGGCCTGTCCGCGCCGATGGGGCTGGGCTACGAGTACCTCGACGGCGACCCGGCGCAGAAGTTCGTCAGCCCCAACGGGGTGGTGAACTACGGCCACTCCTACGACATGGTCGAGGACGCGGTGGCCGCGGCGAAGCAGGCGCAGGAGAAGCTCAAGGCGCCGTCGGTCAAGCCCGGCCGCTACGACCTGGTGCTCGACCCCTCGCACACCTGGCTCACGATCCACGAGTCGGTCGGCCATCCGCTCGAGCTCGACCGCGTGCTCGGCTACGAGGCCAACTACGCCGGCACCAGCTTCGCCACGCTCGACAAGCGCGAGTCGGGGTTCCGCTACGGCAGCGACCAGGTCACGATCTTCGCCGACAAGACCCAGCCCGGCAGCCTGGGGGCCGTGGGCTACGACGACGAGGGCGTCAAGTGCAAGCGCTGGGACCTGATCCGGGACGGCATCCTGGTCGACTACCAGACCATCCGCGACCAGGCCCACATCCTCGGCAAGACCGAGTCGGACGGCTGCTGCTACGCCGATTCCTGGTCGAGCGTCCAGTTCCAGCGCATGGCCAACGTGTCGCTGGCGCCCGGCAAGTCGAAGCTGTCGGTCGCCGACATGATCAAGGACGTCGAGAACGGCATCTACATCATCGGCGACGGCTCATTCTCGATCGACCAGCAGCGCTACAACGCGCAGTTCGGCGGCCAGCTGTTCTACGAGATCAAGAACGGCGCGATCACCGGCATGATCGAGGACGTGGCCTACCAGATCCGCACGCCGGAGTTCTGGAACGCCTGCGTGGCGGTCTGCGACGAGAGCGACTACCGCCTCGGCGGCTCGTTCTTCGACGGCAAGGGCCAGCCGGGCCAGGTGTCGGCGGTCTCGCACGGCTCGAGCACCGCGCGCTTCAACGGCATCAATGTCATCAACACCGCACGTTCGCTCGGCTGACGGCGCAGGAGAAACGAACCCATGACCATCTTCACCGAAGCCGAAGCCAAGGCCATCCTCGACAAGGTCATCGCCCTGTCCAGCGCCGACGAGTGCACCGCGGTGCTCTCGGGCGGCAACAGCGGCAACATCCGCTTCGCCCTGAACAACGTGTCCACCAGCGGCACCGTCGACGACGTCGACCTGGTGGTCTCGGTCGCGTTCGGCAAGCGGGTCGGCACCGCCACCATCAACGAGTTCGACGACGCCTCGCTCGAGCGCGTGGTGCGTCGCGCCGAGGACCTGGCCAGGCTCGCCCCGGAGAACCCCGAGTTCATGCCGGCGATCGGCAAGCAGTCCTACGCGGCCACCGCCACCCACAGCGCGGCGACCGCGGCGATCACCCCCGAGTACCGCGCCCAGGTCGCGGCCAGCTCCATCGCGCCGTGCCGCGAGGCCGGGCTGGTGGCGGCGGGCTTCCTCGAGGACAGCCGCTCGTTCACCGCGATCGCCAACAGCAACGGCAACTTCGGCTACCAGACCGCGACCAGCGCCGACTACACCTGCACCGTGCGCACCGAGGACGGCCGTGGCTCGGGCTGGGTGGGCCGCAACGTCACCGACATCTCGCAGTTCGACGCCGGCCGCGACATCGCCGTCGCGATCCGCAAGGCCCGCGAGTCCGCCGACGCCAGGGCGCTGGAGCCGGGCAAGTACACCGTCATCCTGGAGCCGCACGCGGCCGCGGGGCTGATCTCGTTCATGATGTACTTCTTCGACGCCCGCCAGGCCGACGAGGGCCGCAGCTTCCTGTCGAAGAAGGGCGGCGGCAACAAGCTCGGCGAACAGGTCTACGACCCGCGCGTGAGCATCTGGGCCGACCCGGCCGACCCCGACGTGCCGGTGCTGCCGTGGGACGACGAGGGCCTGGCGCGCAAGCGCATGCCGGTGATCCAGGACGGCAAGGTCGCCAACCTGCTGTACTCGCGCTACTGGGCCCAGCAGCAGGGCAGGGAGCCGGTGGCGGCGCCGGGCAACCTGATCATGGCCGGCGGCACCAAGTCGACGGCGGACCTGGTGCGCGAGACCGAGCGCGGCATCCTGGTCACCCGCACCTGGTACATCCGCATGGTCGACCCGCAGACCGTGCTGCTCACCGGCCTGACCCGCGACGGCACCTTCTACATCGAGAACGGCCAGATCCGTTACCCGATCAAGAACTTCCGCTTCAACGAGTCGCCGGTGATCATGCTCAACAACATCGACGAGCTCGGCAAGCCGGTGCGGGTGAGCGGCGACGAGTCGCGCTTCGCCATGATGATCCCGCCGATGCGCCTGCGCGACTTCACCTTCACTTCGCTGTCCGACGCGGTGTGACGGCTCGCCTCGCCCCATGCCGGCTCCCCGCGCGGGGCGAAGGCGGACGGCCTGCACGGCGCTGCCGTGCAGGCGACCCGGGTGCGCGGGGCGCGGCGCCGCGGCGCAACCGGGGCGCGGGGCTGGCGGGGCGCGCATGAGCGGAACGTCCATGACGCGCGCGCGGTTCCTGCGCCTGGGGCTCGGCGCGGCCGCCGGGGCCTGGTTGGCGGCGCGCGCGCCGGTCGCGCGCGCGGCTTCGTCGGCGGGCTACGATTTCTGGTTCACCCGCCTCAAGTACGACTCGGGCGACTGGGACGTGGACGAGCGCATGCCGTCCAACCTGATCACCGCGCTGGTCGACTACACCGGGCTGCGGGTGGATCCGAAGGAGCACGTGGTCGAACTCGCCGACCCGAAAATGCTGTCGGCCCCGTTCTGCTACCTGGCGGGCCATCGCCTGGTCGAGTTCAATCCCGCCGAGCGGCGCAACTTCGAACGCTACGTGCGCAACGGCGGGTTCGTGTTCGTGGACGACTGCAACCACGACATCGACGGGCTGTTCGCGAAGTCGTTCGAGGCGCAGATGGCCTCGATCTTCGGCCCGCGCGCGCTGGCGCGGATCCCGAACAGCCATCCGCTCTACAGCAGTTTCTTCCGCTTCCCCGACGGCCCGCCGGCGACCAGCTTCGAGCTCAATGGCTGGGGCGACGACCTGGTGCACGACTACCTCAAGGGCATCAGCATCGACAGCCGCCTGGGCGTGCTCTACAGCAACAAGGACTACGGCTGCGAGTGGGACTACGACTGGCGCAACAAGCGCTTCCTGGCCGAGGACAACACGAAGTTCGCGGTCAACATCGTGGTCTATGCGCTGACCGCATGACGCCGCCGGAAAACGCCTCCCCGCACCACCTGCCTCCTCCCCCCGGATGCCCATGAACGCCCCACTCACCGAATCCGAGATCCAGGCCCGCGTCGCGCGCCTGCCCGAACTGCGCGCCGCGATCGCCACCGCCATCGTCGGCCAGCATGCCGTGGTCGAGCAGCTGCTCACCGGCCTGCTCGCCGGCGGCCACTGCCTGCTCGAGGGCGTGCCCGGCCTCGGCAAGACCCTGCTGGTCCGCACCCTGGGCCAGGCCCTGGACCTGCAGTTCCGGCGCGTGCAGTTCACCCCCGACCTGATGCCGAGCGACCTGCTCGGCACCGAGCTGCTGGAGGAGGACCACGGCACCGGCCGGCGCGAGTTCCGGTTCCAGAAGGGCCCGGTGTTCACCAACCTGCTGCTGGCCGACGAGCTCAACCGCACCCCGCCCAAGACCCAGGCGGCGCTGCTGGAGGCGATGCAGGAGCACACCGTCAGCTTCGCCGGCGTGACCCACGCGCTGCCGGAGCCGTTCTTCGTCCTCGCCACCCAGAACCCGATCGAGCAGGCCGGCACCTATCCGCTGCCCGAGGCGCAGCTCGACCGCTTCCTGCTGCACATCGCGCTCGAGTACCCCGACGAGGCCGAGGAGCGCGCGATCCTGGCGCAGACCACCGGCGCCCGCGTGGCCGAGGTGCCGCGGGTGATGGGCGGCGAGGAGGTGCTGGCGCTGCAGGCGCTTGTGCGCGAGGTGCACGTGGGCGAGGAGGTGCTGGCCTGGATCACCCGCCTGGTGCGCGCCACGCGCCCGGGCGACGGCGCGCCGCAGGTGGTGCGCGACTACGTGCGCTGGGGCGCCGGGCCGCGCGCCGGGCAGTCGCTGGTGCTGGCGAGCAAGGCGCGCGCGCTGCTGCACGGTCGCCTGGCCGTGACCCGCGAGGACGTGGCCGCGCTGGCCGCGCCGGTGATGCGGCACCGCCTGCTGCTGTCGTTCGCGGCCGAGGCCGAGCGCAAGCGGCCCGACGACGTGATCGCCGCGCTGCTGCGCGAAGTGCCGTTCCCGTCCGCCTGAGCCGGCGATGGACGACGACCTGCTGCCGCCGTCGTTGCGGGCGCGGCTGCGCGAGCTGCGCATCGGCTCGCGGCGGATCAGTCCGCTGCGCGGCGGCGGCGTGCACCGCAGCCGCGACCGCGGCGCGGGCCTGGAGTTCTCCCAGTACCGCGGCTACGAACCGGGCGACGAGCCGCGCCGCATCGACTGGAAGCTGTACGCGCGCAGCGACCGCTTCTTCGTCCGCGAGGCCGAGCGCGACAGTCCGTTGACGGCCTGGGTGCTGCTCGACGCCAGCGCGTCGATGGCCCAGGCCGACGAGTCGCGCCCGCAATGGACCCGGCTGGACGCCGGCAAGGCGCTGGCGGCGGCGATCGCAGAGGTCGTGGTGCGCCAGGGCGACCACATCGGGCTGGCCGTCCTGCGCGACGGGGCCATGCGGCTGGCGCCTGCCGCGCCCGGCGCGCGCCAGCGCGACCGGGTGTTGCTGGAGCTGCATGGCGTCGAGGCCCGGGGCGTGTTCCCCGCGGGCGAGCGGCTGATGCCGCTGTGGGCGCGGATCGGCGCCGACGAGCTGGTGGTGTTCATCGGCGACTGCTTCGACGAGGCCTGCATCGCGCTGGCCGAGCGCCTGGCCGGCGCGCGGCGCGAGGTCGTGGTGATCCAGCTGCTCACCGTGGCCGAGCGCGATTTCCCGTTCGACGACGGCCGCATGTTCCGTGATCCCGAGACGGGCGACACGCTGCCCGGCGACGGCCGCGCGCTGCGCGAGGGCTTCCTCGCCCGTTTCGGCGACGCGCAGCGGGCCCTGCATGCGCGGCTGGACGCGGCCGGCATCCGCCACGCGGTGCACGTGCTCGACGAGCCGCTGGAGCGCCCGTTGCGGCAGCTGTTCGCGAACGACGCGGAGGCCGCTGGCGCGTGAACCTGGTCCTGCTGCTGCCGGCCGCCCTGGGCGCGCTGCTCGCGCTGGCGATCCCGCTGCTGATCCATCTTTCGCGTCGCCAGCAGTACCGGCCGACCGTGTTCGCGGCACTGCGCTGGCTGCGCGCCAGCCCGAAGCCGCGCAGGCGGGTGCGTTTCGACGAATGGCCGCTGCTGCTGGTGCGGCTGCTGCTGCTGGCGCTGATCGCGCTGTGGCTGGCCCGCCCGGTGCTGCATGGCGCGCCCGATACGACGCCGTGGACAGTGGTGGCGCCGGGCGTGCCCGACGGACAGGTGCGACAGCTCGCAGGCAACGGCGAGGGCGAGCTGCGCTGGCTTGCCGCCGGCTTCC
>Ga0207873_1000258_pt1 | contig 59045 bp, 38 predicted proteins | sample BGWIniCompost_FD_187373 | JGI IMG/M metagenome (GOLD analysis project Ga0207873, IMG submission 187373) | Cellulose adapted compost microbial communities from Newby Island Compost Facility, Milpitas, CA, USA - BGW Initial Compost (SPAdes)... ...
GCTGGTTCTCGACGATCCCATTCTGGTCATCGGCTTCCATCCGCAGCACACCAGCCGGGCTGTAGTCGTATCGACTCTCGGAGAGCAGATGCGCAGGAGCGCCGACCCACTCGGGCTCGGCCTCCACCGGCTGCGGCCCGAGGACGCGCCTGGTGCTCAGCTGGCCACCGAGGTCGTAGCCGTACTCGATGCGAACACCTCCCGGAACCTCGCGCGCGATCCGGCGACCGACGGAATCGTGAGCAAACTCGAGGACGGCACCGTCGTCGAGGACGAGGCGTCGAGCCCGTCCGACGATGTCCCGCTCGATGCGGCAACGGTATCCGAGATCCGACTCGACGAGCACACGTCGCCCCAAGGCGTCGTGATGGCTCCGTACCCAGTGCCGCTCGCCTGCCACGAGGACGGCCTCCTCGACGAGGTTGCCGCGCGCGTCATACGTCCAGTGAGACTCCGTGTCCGCGTTCCGTGCCAGGACTCGCCGCCCCGCGGCGTCGTATCCGTACTCCTCGGTCGTGCCGTCCGGGAGCTCGAGCGCGATCAGTCGACCGGCCGCGTCGTAGCTCCGAATGGCTTTCGACCGATCCGGCCCCTCGTGCTCTACGAGTCGGCCGTGAAGATCTCTCCCCAGGTGGTTGCGTCGACCGTCCAACGTATACTCATCGACGACGAACCCCGAAGAATTTCTCACGAACCGATGACTTTCGCCGCCCTCGTTGGTGAGGGACACGACCTGCCCCTCTCGGTTGTAGCGTTGTCGAATGATCCGACCATTCGGGAGCCGAGTGTCTGTGAGCAGGCCGATGCCACCCCATGAGGACTCGTACGCCTGTCCGTCAAGATCGATCACCCGAGCGCGACGTCCTTCGGGGTCGTAATCGATCCGGCTCTTGCTCCCGTCGGGGGCCTCCACGGTTTGCAGCTGGCCCCTCACGTCATACGTGAAGCGCGTCGTGCGGGAGCTCCCGTCCGTCACCGCCACCGGCCGCCCCAGGAAATCGTACTGGATCTCCTGTCGACCGCCGTCCGGTTCCGTGATGGCCGTGCGATTGCCGAGCTCGTCGTACTCGAACCGGGTGATCCCCCCGTTGGGGAGCACCGCCTCGATGAGCAGACCGCGCTCGTCGTAGGAGTATGCGATGACCAGCCCCGATTCGTCGGCGACGGCGGCGAGCAGACCGCGGTCTTCGTAGGACCGCGTCACGACCTTGCCACTCGGTAGGGTCGTCTTCCAGAGTCGCCCGGCCGCGTCGTACTCGTAGCTCGTCACCTGTCCGAGCGGATCCGTCTCTCGCTGGAGACGGCCAAGGACATCGTACTCGTAGGACGTCGTCGCGCCGTTCGCGTCCGTGTACTCGAGCACACGACCGAACTCATCGTAAACTCGGGAGAACACGCCCGCCCCCCAGGCAACCTTCTCGATCTTCCCGTGCGGGGTCACGAAGTAGCGGCGAACCCCGAGGGAGTTCACGACCTCCCGGTACTCCTCGTCCACGTAGTCGATTTTTACGTGATAGTAACCTTTGGCGGCGGTCTCACCATCTGCCAAGAACGTCGGGACGTCCTCCGCCATCCCGACGTCACCCGGCGGGGGCTCGGCCCAGGTCTCGATGCAACGACCACCGCGCCCGTAGCGGTAGTGGACGGTGAGTCCGCTGCGTCGACGATGCATCGTCATCCGGTGGTCCGCGTACGCAAAGCTCTCCGCGAAGCCGGCGGCGTCCGTCACGCGGACGAGGTCGCCGTGCTCGTCATAGTCATAACTAAAAAAGGAGGCGCTCTCGTTGGTGCCGGCGAGTCTCACTTCGAAGGCCGCGATGTGGCCATCGGCGCGACGACGCACGTGAACGACGCGTCCCACGCAGTCGTGAACCTCCAGCAACAGGCCCCGGTCGTCGTAGTGGAGCTCTATGGAGTTGTCGTTTCGGTCCGTGATGGCAGAGAGCAGGTACTGCCCGTCGAACCTGTCGCGCTCCGCGAAGAGGTAGGAGCGCCCCTCGCTCGACCGAACGATGAGACCTTCTGCCAGACGCGTCAAGCGCATGCCCTCCCGGAGCTCGCGCTGTCCGCCCAAGGGAGGTTTTCCGATGGTGAGGACCGTCCCGTCGCCCTTCGTGATCCGGTAACTCCGACGCCGCTCCTCGATGTGCCATGCCAGGGAGTGGGACCACCCGAACCCCAGCCCGACGTCACGCCGGAAAGCCGTCGATGTGTAAAAGCGCGCGATGATCAGCGGCAGAGGCCCGGGAAGGACGAGATCGCGATACTCGGGCGTGAAGACGCGTCCGGTGACGATGTCGACCGGATCTCCTGCGGACGCCGATCCCGAGCTGTGCGCGGCCTGACACCCGCCCGCCTCCCCGGCTCCACACGCCCCTTCGGAGCTCTCGGCGTCCTTGCCTCCCCCCTGCGCGTCCTCCTGGCCCGCCTCGCCCGCCGATCCATGGCGTCCACCTCGCCCAGACTTCGAGCCTGCGGCGCCGGCTCCCCCATCGCCTCCTCCCCCGGCGACGAAGGTGCCGGGGTTCATCCCTGGTATCGCTATCGCGTTCGGCCCTGGTGCAGTACGCGGCATGATCTCCCCAAAGTATCCGGCCACGGTAGTGTGAGCTCCGCGCCGTGGCAACCCGTCCAACGACTACCGTGCTGCGTGTCGTCCTCCTCCCTCCGCCGCACTCCTCCCTCCGCCGCACTCCTCCCTCCGCCGCACTCCTCCCTCCGCCGCACTCCTCCCTCCGCCGCACTCTGTATGCCGGTTCCCGTACTCTGTTTCCCGCGCTCCGGGCACGCTGCCCTGGGCTCTGCTTCCCGCACTCCGGTCGTTCCGGGCGAGCGCCGCGCAGAGGAGAGCCTGCTTACAGCGGCGACCGCTTGCGTGGATCGCCGCGGGATCGACAATGCGCAGCAGGTGCAGACAGCCGCCTTTCTCGCGAGGGAACATCGAGGGCACCGTGAACGTACGTCGAGACTCGAGCACCACTCGAGCACCACTCGAGCACCGGAGCGCAGAGACGGGCGCGGAGAAGACGAAGCCAGAGCCCCCCGGGATCGGCCGCGCTCTGGGTACCGGCGCCGCTGGTGCGATGATGGTCGATCGGGGTGGCAATACGCCAGAACGCAAAAGCGACAGCGCGGGGGCGGGTTTACCCTTGATGAGCGCCCCGGTAACGCATACACGAGCCATCCTGGGGGATCACACCATGCGACGAACCATCTCCAACGTAGCAACGACACTCGCCCTGACGGCGCTGGTCACGACCGCGTGCAGCAAGAAGCTGCGTGAGTACGGCGAGGTCGACGGCGACGGGGGCAACTCGGGAAACCCCGGCAAGTCGGAGGGAGGACAAGGTGGCGACGGTGATCCCGGACAGCGGGAGACGCTGTCCGTAGTCGACGTGACACCGCCGAGCGGCGCGATCGACGTCGAGCGGGACGTTCCCATCGTCGTGACCTTCTCCGCCGCGGTGGATCCCGAGTCCGTCACGACGTCGGCCTTCGAGGTCGTCGGGGTGAACGGCCCCATCGCGGGCACCCTCACCGTCGAAGACGAAGTGATCACCTTCCGGCCAGAACGCCGCTGGCACCTGCACTCGGAGGTGACCGTCAAGGTTTCCACGGATCTGAAGGGCAGCCGGGGGGAGCGCCTCGCGGAAGGCGCGGAGAGCAGCTTCTTCGTGCGCGATGGGGAGTTCGGAGTGCCCGCTCTGCTGTCACCTGACACGTCCGTGAATGTCGTCAGCGCCGGGAACAAGGCAGGTGATGTCATTGTCGCCTGGCAGGACGCCGAATCGACCCATATCGCTGTGACCGTCTTCGACGCTGCCGTCGGCAGCTGGACCGAAGTCGTGGAGCTTTCGAACGGCGCGGTAAACTGGCGACCGCAGGTGGCGATCAACGCGCTGGGTGATGCCCTCGCGGTGTGGGACGATGGCGCAACGGCTTCGACGGCAGCTGGCTGGTCTCGCTACTCAAGAGAATCGGGCTGGTCTGCCCCCAAGACGCTCGACAGGACAGCTCATCCTGGTTCAGCGATTGCGGTCGCGCTAGCTGACGACGGCTTGGCAGTCGGGCTCTGGGGGCAGTCCAACGGAGACGAGTGGGACCTCTGGTCGAGTTGGCTAAACGACGACTGGAGCACTCCCACGCGCGTGCACGGTGCATCTGGGTATCCGCAGGCGCTCGTTGCCGGTAATGAGTTTCTCGCCGTTACGCAACGCTCATCCGATGACGCCTACGTCGTCCGTGTGGCTCCCCCCAACGGTAATTGGGCTACGTCCACGGTGTTCGAGGGGCAGCCCCGCGTCGTTGCGGACGACGAGGTGGCCCTCGCGACGGTCGTCTCGAACAACGTGCTGAAGGTCTCGCGGTACGTCGAGAAAGTGTGGAGCGAACCGATCGAGGTAGGCGAAGCGACGCCACCTTTTCACGAAGCTTCGGTCATGGCTACGCACGCCATGGCCACCTGGTTGACGGCCACCGGTGCGGTTCGTTGCAGTATCACGCAAGGCGACGACTGGTCCGATTCCGTCGACTTGGGAACGGCAGAGGTATATCCCCCTCCGACCTCCGTGCTCGACCGCGCTGGAAACGCCATAGTTTTCTGGTCCACGGAGGGGAACGCCTGGCCGACGGGGGAGAGCATGACGTGGCGGCGATACCGAGATGGATTCGGATGGTCGTCTCCCCGCACGCTACCTTACGCCGCCGAAGGAGTCCGCGCCTTCGCGGACTCCGAGGGCAACGTCATCGCCGTCTTCATGAACGAGGACGGCGTCTGGCACTCGCGCTTCGAGTGAGCGCTTCAGCGCAAACTCTCATACGCAGCTAATCTCGAACGTATGAGTATGTCCGCCACCGGCCGGGAAAGGTCCGGACGTCACCTCGACCGTACCCCCAGCGCGCAACGTAGCTAGCTGGGCAGCCGTCAAGGTCACTTCGTGGGGGTGACCGTCCGTCAGTTCGAACGTTATGTCCTCGGTGCTTGCGAGCTCGTCCTCTGACAGTTTGTAACTGTGGGCATGAGGCGTACCGCCGGTCGTGTGCTCGGGCGCGTTGGAGTGCCCCCCCTCCAGGCCACCCATGCACGCGTTCTCGTCCACATTCCCATCCCCGCCGGACGATGTGTCGCCGCCCGAGGCGGTGTCGCCGCCGCTCCCTGGATCCGCGCCGCCCGTCGCGTCGGCGCCGCCCGTGGAGGGTGCGCCGCCCGTGGAGGGTGCGCCGCCCGTGGCGCCCGGCACGCCTCCTGTCGAGGTGGTGTCGCCACCGGTGCCCTGGTTCGTGCCGCCGGTGCTGCTCTCCCCCTCATCGCCGTCCTCGCCTCCGCAGCCCACGAGCTGCACGGCCAAGAGCAAACCTCCACACTGCACGAAGTGACGTCGTTCCATCATCGAAGCTCCCATTGTCCGCCTTGGCGCTCCCATGCACCCGCGGGATGTTCGGAGGGTCGCTCCACTCGCGCTGAAATCGCAATAGACAAATTTCCCCGCGCAGGAGCGCCGAAACTTTTCGACGACACGACGTCCCAGGCGCCGTCGAGAGCGGAAAATCTGTCACTGAGAAAAAGATGACCCGTTCTGGCATCGAGCGTTTCAACGCCCTGTCCCTGACCATCCGCTCACGATGAGCCCGAAACGCCGCGGCTCGGAGACGCCGGGCCCACGGCGCATCTGGCTGTTCGCAGGGGGCTCGCTCAGCTGGTCCGTTCCCTTCGAGCCTCGACGCGCCGCTCGGCCCCGCGCGCCCGTCCGGCTTCGCGAACGGCGCACCCCCACCAGCGGGAGGCGCTCAGCGACTCCTCCCGCCTCAGCCCGGCGGTTCGTCCACCGGGTACGAGCCGAGCACCCGCAGGTACTTCGTCGAGCGCCGCACGCGGTCCAGGGCAGCCACCATCGGGCGGTCCGTCTCGTGGCCGTCCACCTCCGCATAGAAGGCGTAGTCCCAGCCCTTCCCCCGGAGGAGGGCAGCCCGCGGCAGAGGTCGCGACTGCACGCGCCCCAGGTTCAAGCCCCGCTCGGCGAAGTGACGCAAGACCTCGAAGAGCGAGCCTGGCTCGTCCTGTACCCCAAACAACAAACAGGTGCGGTTCCACTCCGAGCGCTTCGCCGGACGGGACGCCACGAGAGCGAAGCGCACGAACGCTTCGGGCGCGTCTCCGACGTTGGACTCGACGACGGCGAGGTTCGACTCACGAGCGCAGCCCTGCAGAACGAGCGCGGCCGTTCGGGGCTCCCGAGAGGCGAGCTCGAGGCACGTGAGGGGCGAGGATGCCTCGATGACCTCGACGCCGGCCAGGCGCTCCGCCAAGAAGCGCCGACAGGCGGCGCGAGCTGCCGAGGTGACGTACACGCGCGCCAGGTCGTCTCCGCCGCCCGACGCGACGAGGTCGAAGGTCACGGACATCGACCGCTCCCCGACGATCACCAGCTCCGAGCGTGCCAGCGCCGTCACGGAGCTCTGGGCGAGCCCCTCCGCCGAAGACTCCAAGGGGATCGCCGCCATCACCGCCCGCCCGCGGGCGACGGACTCCAGCGCCTCCGCCACGCTCGAACACTCCAGGGTGGGCCCCCCTGCCCCGAAATGGCGGCGCACCACCTGATGGCAGAGCTCCCCTTCGGGACCCAGGTACGCGATGCGTCCCGGTAGCTCGATGCCGCGCAGCGCCGCGCGGACCTCCCGCAGGATGGCTCGCAGGCTCTCGGGAGGGAGGTGGCCTCCCGCGACTTGCTCCAAGTGCGCCAGCCACGCGGCTTCGTCCACCTCGCCAGGAGCTGCCCCCTCGCTCGTGGCTCGGAGGCGCTGGGCGATCTCCGCCCGATCGTCGAGGAGCCGCACCAGGTCCAGCTCCAGCTCCTGCGCTCGCCGCCTCAGCTCATCGTACTGTCGCGTGTCGGCTCCGCTCATGGCGTGCGGGGATAACGACCGCCCGCGACCTGGAGAAAGCGACCCCGACCCAGCCGAACGGCCCGACGGCAAACGCACGGCCGATTGCGCGGGGCCGATTGTGCAGGGCCGATTGCGCGGGGCCCCAAGAGCAGCGCGGCGGAGCTGATCGCCCCGCCGAAGCCCCTGCGCTGGAAGGCGTCCGCCGCAAGCTTGCTTTCCAAGCCGCTCCAACGGAGCGGCTCCACCCGCGACCTCGGGCTCTCCGCTTCGGGGAGACGTGGGGCGGCGAGGTCACGCCGCCCGCATTTCGTGCGCCGCCCGGGCTCAGACCGCGCTGGTGTCGGACGACTTCGACGTGGACGAGCTGCTCGACGTGCTCGAGCTGCTGGAGCTCGCCCCGGAGCCGCCGTCGCTCTTGCTCGCCCCGCCGGAGTCACCGGCTCCGCTCGAGCTCTTGGCGCCACTCGAGCTGTACAGGTCGGCGTACCAGCCGCCCCCCTTGAGGATGAATCCACCGCCCAAGGAGATCTGGCGCTTGGCCTCGGCCTTGCCGCAGGAGGGACAATCCTTCAGGGGATCGGCGCTGATCGGCTGCTGAGCTTCCCATTGGTGGCCGCAGGCCTGGCAGACATACTCGTACGTCATGGCTTCTTTCGGGGTTGGCTGATCGCTCACGTCAATGGGTCCGGCGCGCGGGCTTGTCAAGGTAGGGGGCCCTGCCTGGTCGCTGCGGGGCCGATGGGTCATGCTCCGGGAATCCCCGCGGCCCTGTGCCGACGCCGCCACGGGTCGCGACGGACACGCTGCTGCCGTCGGCGAAGGAGCTGGACCCCTGTTCCCTGCTCGCCTGAGACCCCTGCGCTCCCGAACCCCCTGATCACACGTCCCGCCACCAGCAAATTCCTGTGCCATTCTCGAAACTTGCGCGGACACCCCTCATTTCCCACTTGTACCCATCCGTTCAGGGGCGTAAGACCGTGGACCAAGGGACGTGACCATACATGACGTTTGGTGACGCGCCCTGTGATGCAGGTCACCTGCGAGCCCCGGACCCATTGCGCCGGGCTCGCGGAGGCGGTCGCCGTCCCGCCCTGGTACAAACCAGGGCCAGGCGCCGGGGGTTCTAGATGCACATCAAGAAGCTCGAGATCAGCGGGTTCAAGTCGTTTGTCGAGCGCACGGTCATCCATTTCGACCACGACGTCATCGGCATCGTCGGCCCCAACGGCTGCGGCAAGTCGAACATCGTGGACGCGATCCGCTGGTGCATGGGCGAACAGAGCGCCAAGCACCTCCGCGGGCGAGCGATGGAGGACGTCATCTTCAACGGGTCCGACTCGCGCCCTCCGGCGGGTCTGTCCGAGGTGACCCTCACCTTCGACAACACCAACCCCGAGTACGCCGCCACCCTCCCCCTCGAGTACCGGGACTACCCCGAGATCGCCGTCACGCGGCGCCTGTTCCGCGACGGCACCAGCGAGTACCTCATCAACAAGACCCAGGTCCGTCTCCGAGACATCACGGAGCTGTTCCTCGGGACCGGCGTCGGAACCAAGGCGTACTCGATCATCGAGCAGGGACGCATCGGACAGATCGTCTCGGCGCGCCCCGAGGATCGGCGCCTGTTCATCGAGGAGGCCGCCGGGGTCACCAAGTACAAGCAGCGCCGCAAGCAGGCGGAGCGCAAGATGGAGCTGACGCGGCAGAACCTGACGCGCATCAGCGACATCGTGAACGAGATCGAGCGCACCAGCGCCTCGCTCAGGCGCCAGGCGGCCAAGGCCGAGCGCTACCTCGCCTACCGGAGCGAGCTCGACGACCTGGTGCTCCACGACGCCGCGCACCGCCTGCTCGAGTTCACCGTGGTGGAGCGGGTGGAGCGCAGCTCCCTCGAGTCCGTGAGCGCCGAGCTCGTCACCGTGCGCGAGCGACTCGAGAGCGCCGACGGGGAGCTCGCCCAGCTCCGCGAGGAGGCCGCGCAGATCGAGGCTCGCACCGACGAGGCCTCCAAGCGGGCCTTCGCCGCGGACAACGAGGTCAGCACGCTACAAGCGGAGAACGAGCGCGCTCGCGATCGGGTGATGCACCTGGAGGAGCGCCTGCGGGCAGCCACCCAGGAGCAGCAACAGATCCAGGAGCGCCTCGGCGGGCTCGAGGCGGAGCGCGAAGAGCTCCTCGAACGCATCGAACGTTTGAGCGCCGACGAGGAGGCCCGCCTGAGCGACGCGGCCGCCGAAGACCAGGCGTTGGAGGAGCTGCGCCAGCAGGAGCTCGAGGCCAACGAAGAGGTGCAGGCGCTGCGCCGGGAGGTGTCGACGTCGTCCGCTCAGGCCGCCGCTGCGGAGGCGCGCCTCGACGGGCTCGGGCAGCGCATGGAAGATGCCCGCTCGCGCCTCGACGCTCTGGCGACGGAGAAGGAGTCGATCGTCGGCGAGCTCGAGAGCCTGAGCGCCCGCAAGGCGGCGCTCGAGCAGGCGCTGCGGGAGGCCATCGAAGGCAAGCAGCTCACCCAGGCGGAGCGGGACGTCGTCGAGCAGGAGATCCAACAGCTCCGAGACAACCGCCTCGAGAGCGAACGCGCAATGGACTCCGCCAAGAACGAGCTGGGGCTCAAGCGCAACCGCCTGCGCGCCCTGGAAGACTTGCACCGCCGCCTCGAAGGTGTCGGCGCCGGGGCCCGAGCCCTGCTCGGCAAGGGAGATCCCGCGGTGCTCGGCCTCGTCGCCGATCGCATCGAGGCGCCCGAGGAGCTCACGGCGGCGTTCGCGGGGCTCCTCGGCGAGCGGCTCCAGTACGTCGTCGTCAGCGATCCGGAGCGCGGCATCGAGCTCCTCGACGAGCTGCGCGCCAGCGGCCGTGGTCGCGGTCACGTGATCCCCGCGCGGCCCCCCCATGTCGCCGGTGCGCGGCGCTGGCGAGCCGGCGAAGACGGCGTGCTGGGCCTCCTGGCGGATCGCCTGGTGTATGGCCCCGAGGACGAGCCCCTGGTGCAGGCCCTCCTCGGTGACGCGGTGCTGGTGGAGACCGCGCGGGATGCTCTGGCGGTCGTCGAGCGGCATCCCGGGACCACCGCCGTGGCCCTGGACGGCACCGTGGCGCGCCCCGAGGGCGTGATCAGCGGCGGTGGCGGCGACGACGTGGCCGCGGCCATGGTCGAGCAGAAGCGCGAGATGCATCAGCTGCGCGACGAGATCGCGGTGCTGAGCGTCGACTACGACGCCAAGGTCGAGAGCCACAATCAGCTGCGCGCGCGGCTCTCCGAGCTGGAGACCGCGCTGGAGCGGGCCCGCAAGGCCGCCCACGAAGGCGAGCTGGCCCACGTCACCTGCGAGAAGGATCTGGCCCGCGCCGTCAGCGACATCGAGCGCGTCTCGCTGCGACAGCAGGCCATCGAGACGGAGCTCGAGCGCCTCGCCCAGTCCGTCGAGGAGTCCACGGTGGCGGAGGCGGAGTGCCGCGCCCAGCTGGACGAGCTGCGCGCCCACCTGGAGCAGGCCCAGGGGAGCCTCCACCAGGCGGAGGAGCGAGCGGCCGGCTGGCGCGAGCGGGTGCAGGCCCAGGCCGCGCTGGTCACGGAGCGCAAGGTGCGCCTCGCCCAGGTCAAGGAGCAGACGGAGGCTGCCCGCGTCGCCCTGGAGCGCGTCACCAGTCAACTCGACGACCTGACGACGCGCACCGCTCGGCTGCAGCAGGAGGCGGAGGAGTGCGCGCGCAACATCGGCGTCACCGCCGCCAAGATCTTCCAGTGCCGGGAGGCGCGCATCGCCGCGGCAGCGGTGGCGCAGGAGGCCCACGCGGAGCTCGAGATCGCCCGCGGGGAGCTCGAAGGAGCCCGCCAGGCGTTGGGCGCTCGCGAGGGGCTCCTGCGGGAGTTCCGGATCGCCCAGGCGGAGCTCGACGAGACCGCGCGAAACCACGAGATGGCGCTCCAGCGCATCGAGATCGGGCTCGACCACCTGCTGTCGAGCGTGCGGGAGAAGTTCCGCGGCCTCGATCTGAGGCGCGTCGTCGGCGACTACCACGCGCGCCCCGCACCCGACGAGGAGCACCGCAGGCGCATCGACGAGCTCACCAAGCTCATCGATCGCATGGGCCCCGTGAACCTCGAGGCCCAGCGGGAGCACGACGAGGCCGAGCGACGCTTCAAGGAGCTCAACGACCAGAAGGTCGACATCGAGAATGCCCTCGCGGAGCTCGAGCGAGCCATCAAGCACATGGATCGCGAGAGCCGCCGGCGCTTCAAGGAGACCTTCGACTCGGTCAACGAGCTGTTCCAGAAGTCCTTCGTGAAGAACTTCCGCGGCGGCCGCGCGGAGCTCAAGCTCACCGATCCCGACGATCTGCTGAACTCCGGCGTCGACATCATGGCGCAGCCGCCGGGCAAGAAGCTCGGCAACATCGAGCTCATGAGCGGCGGCGAGAAGGCCCTCACGGCCGTCTCCCTCATCTTCGCCATCTTCCAGCACCGCCCCTCGCCCTTCTGTGTGCTCGACGAGGTCGATGCGCCCCTCGATGAGGCCAACGTGTCCCGTTACAACGAGGCGATCCGCTCGATGACGGCGCACTCGCAGTTCATCCTCATCACGCACATCCGCAAGACGATGCAGAGCGTCGACGTGCTCTACGGCGTGACCATGGGCGAACCCGGCGTCTCGCGCCTCGTCAGCGTCAAGGTCAACGACGAGGCCCAGGCCCGCAGCCACACCATGGCCCCCACCCGCAGCGAGAGCCGCGACGCCCTGGATCAGACCCAGGTCGCCTGAGGCGCTGGAGTCATTCCCACATCGTGAGGAAGTTCGGCGTGCAGCCGCGCAGGCTGCCCGGAGCCTCGGAGCAGCCTTCGAAGCCGAGGTCCTGGCAGTCCATGCGCTCCCAGAGCCCCTCCTTGCAGAACACCACCGTCGTGCCCTCGCAGAAGGCTCCCGAGCCGCTGACGCCGTGGGTCGTCTCACCGGGCACACACTCCGAGCCCAGCCCGCAGAAGTAGGCGCCGTCGAGCTCCCGGCAGCCATATCCCGCGCCCAGCCTCGTGCAATCTACCTCGTGTTCCCGGCCGCCGGTGCACGCGCGCAGGGTGTCGCCGTCGCAGCCGAGCCCTTCAATCTCGACGTCGGCCCCGTTGTAGCCTTCGCCACCGGAACACGATGCGCCGCCTCCGCGGCACTCCCCGTCGCTGCAGACCAGACCGAAATCGCCGCAGGGGCGACCGATGACCTCGAACCCGTCCTCACAGCCGCTGGGGCGTCCTCCTTCCCGGCACGTGCTGGTGTAATCGCCCTCATCGCAAACGCCTGCGCCCCTGGACGCGCAGGTCGACCCCGCGACGCAGTCCAAGCCGAGGCTCGAGCAGTCGACGGTGCCTTGCAAGCCGTCTTCCCTGATGTGCAGGACGCTGCCCACACAGGCGGACGGCTCGCTGCCCTCGTAGGCGCCAAGCGAGTACCCCATGCATTCGGTCACCGCCTCACATCCGCCGCCAGCGTTGGCGAGGCACGCCACCCGCGGGCGGGCGTCCCCCAGGCCGCTGAAACGCTCCGGGTAGAGGAGCCTCGTCAGATGGCTATTGATGCCGTCGTCCGGCCAGCACGAGCCGAGGACGACCGCCGCGCGAAGCAGATCCGCCTCACCGACGGAAGCCCACGGCCCTCCGCTCCCCTCTTTGCCGGCACCCTCGCCGGAGCTCCCCTCCTGTTGACACCCCACCAGCACGAGCCCCAGGCCCGCGAGCGCTCCCATCACCTCAGCCTGCATCGCAACATGGTAGGGCACCGTCCGCTCCACGACCACAATCCCGCACATCGGTGATGCGCCCCGCGGCTCGCCGCCGCGCCGCGGGCACGAGCCGGAAACGGAAGAGGGGCCGAAGCCAGTGCGGAGCGGAGACGGGACGCTGCTCGGCGCTGGGCCGGGACCCAACGCCGCACTGCGCGCGCGGAGCTCGACTCGGGGGCCTTTGCGCCGACGTCCTTCGAGGAGACTCCTGCTGGCGTGGCGTGGCGTGCCTCGCCTCCTGCTTGTTGGGGCAGCTGTGACGGCATATGACCCGTCGCCATGCTCGTTTCTATCGGCGCTGGCGCCTCGGTTCGACCGAAGGAAGCCGAGGCGGCCGGAGCGAACACATCGCCTCCACGGAGACGTGCGACGCGCCCGACCCTGCGGGAGCGCCACCGCGTCGCCGTACGGGGCAGCGTCCTGGCCGCGCTGGTGCTGGCCTACTGGGGCTCCTTCGGCACCCTGCACGGAGTCTTCGGCAACCCTGCCTTTCTAGGCGGGCTTGGAATTTGCGTCCTGGCGGGGGCATGGCTGGGGTTGCGTGGAGCGTTCGTCGTGATCGTCGCCGTCGTGCTCATCGATCGCAGCCACGCGCTCCAGCTCCCTGCGAGCCCCGAGACCGGGCGGGCCGCGAGCACCATCGCGTTGCTCGTGAAGCTCGTGCTCGCGGGCGGGCTCGGGTTGGTCGTGGACTCTCGTCGCCGTGCGCTCGCGCTGAGCGCCCAGCTGCGCCGTGAGATCGAGGCCCGCGAGCAGAGCGAGGAGTCCCTCCGACACGGTGAGCGCATGCAGCGCGCGCTCCTGGAGAGCCTCGGAGAGGGAGTGGGGCTCTTCGACGCGCAGGGGCGTGTCGTCTTCGCGAACCAGGCGCTCACGTCCTGCCTCGGGGTGCCCCGCGACGAGCTCTCGCTGACGACCTTCTCCGAGCTCTTGACCGAGGAGAGCCAGCGCGCGCTGGCGGCCACCACACCGAACCCCGGCGAACGGCGCTCCTACGAGGTGGTCCTCGAGCGAGACCCGAGCACGCTGCTGCTCGTCACCGAGACGCGCTTCGAGCCGACCGGCTCGTACGATCGCCTCACCTTGCGGGTGGTGCGAGACCTCACCGAGCGGGTCGTCATGGAGCGCCGACAGCGGGATCTGGACCGAGAGCTGCAGCGCGGCCAAGCCCTGCAGAGCCTCGCCGTGATGGCGGGCGGAGTGGCCCACGACTTCAATAATTTGCTGTGCGGCGTCGTCGGCAACGCGGAGATCGCCTTACGTAAGGTCCCCCCCGACGCGCCGCCCGTGCTCTCCCGCTGCATGAACGAAATCCTCACCTTCGCCGGCGAAGCCGCGCAGCTGAGCAAACAGATGCTCGCATACGCCGGGCGGCGGAGCCTCGCGCTGCAGGCCCTCGACCTCAACACGGAGCTCTCTGCGGCGCTGCGCTTGCTGCACGCCACCGTCGAGTCCAGGGCCCACCTCGTCCTCGATCTCGGTGAGCGGCTCCCACCCGTGGGCGCGGACCGCGTTCAGCTGCGGCAGGTGGTGACGAACCTGATCCTCAACGCGCTCGACGCGATGGACGGCGAGCGGGGGACGTTGACGCTGCGCACGGAGCTCGTGCAGCTGGAGGCGCCCCAGGACGAGCGGTACGGCGTGGGCGCGGGCTCCTACGTGAAGTTGACGGTCCGCGACACGGGCGTCGGGGTGCATCCCGACGCCCGGGAGCGTCTCTTCGAGCCGTTCTTCTCGACCAAGGGGGCGGGGCGCGGGATGGGTCTGGCCGCCGCGGCGGGCATCGTGCAAGCGCACCGGGGCTGGCTGGGCCTCGATGAGACGTCGAACCGGGGCGCGAGCTTCGCCGTCCTGTTGCCGGTCGCGACGGAGTCCATACAGCATCGCTCCAAGGCGTCGACGGCGCCGGGCGCCGCGGCGCCGTCCCGCAGCATTCTGCTCGTCGACGACGAACCAGCGGTGCGCCTCGTGACGGGCAGGATGCTGACGGAGCTGGGGCACCAGGTGGTGACCGCGGACAGCGGGCGGCGCGCGGTCGAGCTCCTCCGAGAGCACCCCGACGTCGATCTCGTCGTCCTCGATCTGACGATGCCCGAGCAATCCGGCGAGCAGACGCTCGGGCACCTCCGCGCGGTCCGAGACGATCTGCCCGTGGTGATCACCAGCGGGTTCCAGGAGGAAGACGCGTCGGCGCTGCTGCAGGCGCGGAACGTCGTCGGCTTCCTGGACAAGCCCCACACCATGACGAGCCTGGAGATGATACTCGCGTCCGTCGCCCACGCGCCGAGCGAGGCGCCTGCCCCTGCACCCGGCGCCGCCGCCGAAGCGGGCAACGTGCCCGGCGCCGCCGAGGCGAACGAAGCGCAGCGGAGCCCGGAGACGGCGCCCGCGACGGAGACGAGCTCGACCAAGGAACCCCCGGCGGAGCTCTGAGGAGGGGCTGGCGGCGTGCCCCCGCGACGCCCCGCGGCAGCGGACGGACGCTGACGGGCGGAGTGGAGAACCCTGTTGTAGGAGTCCCTTGCGATCGTGACGGTGGGGCTCACCGGGGCACCGCCGGGAGCTAGGCCGTGTCGAGGACGGCGAGGGTCGTCCGCGCCGTCAGCGTTGAACGAGGGGGGTGCGGGTTCGGAGGCCGAAGCGGCCGACGAGGGTCGGCGATGCGAGCCTCGCGTCGACCTGGTCGAGCGCCTGGTCCAGCGTCGAGGGCGGAACGTAGATCCGTGGATGGGTGACGATCGCCAGGAGCTCGTGGACACGGGGCCAGGGGATCGCCCCTCGGGCGTTGGAGGCGGCCAGGCGGGCCTTCCGGGGCGGCGCGGCTTCACTCTGGCACCACCAGGAGCTCGTGGGGGTCGCAGAGCGCTGGGAGGGGCTCGAGGGGGGCGTGGCCTTCGGGCAGCTCCGCGGGATCGCCAGCGGGGTTCTCCGGGCAGGACCAGGCGCCGAGATCGCCGAGGTCGTCGAGGGAGACGCTGCGCCATTGCTCGGCGGGCTCGAAGGGATCCTCCGGGGTCGAGCGGGGCTCTGCGTCGCAGAGGCGGACGAGGTTCGCGTCCATGGTCCGCACGGAGGTGCCCCAGGCGGCGCCGGGATCTTCGCCGAGCCGGCCGAAGGAATCGGTGAGGTCGCCGTCGCAGCGGAGCAGGATGGCGTCGTTGCCGTTGAAGGCGATCGCGGAGCTCTTGTCCGCGCAGCGCGCCATCAACGGCGCGCTCGCCGACGCCGCGCAGAGCACGACGCTCGCCCCGTGAGCGAGGGTGCCGCTCAGGGTCGCGCTTCGATAAGGCGAGGTGTTGCCGTTCACGTAGGTGCTCAGGACGCAGCGCGCGAGGTCCACGCTCTGGGTGCCCAGGTTCGTGATCTCGAGGGCTTTGTCGTTACCGAGGCCCTCGTACATTTGGGTGAGGAGCAGCCGAGCGGGCTCGGGGGGCAGAGGCGGCTCCTCGGGCTCGTCGGTGCCCGGCCCCTCCCCGGACGCGCTGCCCGACCCCTCCGGGGCATTTCCCTCGGGGTCGTTCGCTGGGTCGTTCGCTGGGTCGTCCTCCGGGAGGTCGTCGCCGGGGATCCCGACGAGCCAGGGGTTCGGCGCGGCGTCCTCGGTGGGGTCGTCACCGGACGGCGCGGGAGGATCGACCGGAGCTCGCGCGAAGATCGGGAGATCGCCTGGTGGCTCCCCGGAGTCGGGGGGCGCCTCGCCGGAGCACCCGGTGGACGCGGCGACGAGGAGTGGGAGCCAGAGACGAGGCAGTCGAGTCGGCATGCCCCTCGTGTCGGCCCAGGGCACCCGGGGGTTGCGCGAAATCCGCGGACGTTCTCAGTGGAAGTCCCGTGAGAGCTTCGGCAGCCGCCCGCGGCCCTCTCGCCCCCCGAGCCGCTCCAGCTTGCGGGCCACCACGTGGATGACCGGTGTCTCCAGGGGATCTCGCGGAGCCGACGGAGCGGGGTTCGCCTCCCGCTCGATCTCGCCGTGGACCAGGAGCAGGCTCGAGGTGCGCGCCACCAGCTCTTGTTGCTCGAAGATCCGCCCGTACACGATGAGGTTGATCTGCCCCGTCTCGTCCTCGAGGGTCATGAACACCACCCCGCTGGCGGTCCCTGGTCGCTGACGATTCAGGACGAGGCCCGCGACGCGCACGGGGGTGCCCTTCTTCAGGTACACCAGATCCGAGGCTCGGGTGACGCCCTGCTTCCGGAGACGGCGGCGCCAGTAGTTCATCGGGTGGTCCGCGACGGAGAGCCCCTTGCGGCCGTAGTCGAAGAGGAGCTGCTCCGCTCCCCGGAGCGCCGGGAGGCTCACCTCCGGCTCGTCCAGTTCCTTTCGAGCGAAGAGCCCGTCGAGACGAGGGCTCCGCGCCTTCCACAGGGCCTGGCGGCGGCCGGGCACGAGGCTCTCCAGAGCGCCGGACTCTGCCAGAGCCTCCAGCTCGTCCTTGGCCAGGCCCGCGCGGGTGCGGAGCTCCTCGACGGAGCGAAAGGGTTCCGTCCGCGCGGCCTCGATGCGTCTGCTGGCGGCTTCCCCCAGCCCCTTGATGAGGCGAAAGCCGAGCCGCAGGGCGCGGTGCGCCCCCGGCTGGGTGCTCTGGATTCCATCGGCCTCGCCGGGGGCCTCGAGGGTGCAGTCCCAGAAGCTGCGCTGCACACAGACGTCCCGCACCTCCACCCCGTGCCTCTGGGCGTCCCGGACCAGAGTCGACGGTTGATAGAAGCCCATGGGCTGGGAGTTGAGGAGCGCGCAGGTGAAGTGCGCCGGATAGTGGGCCTTCTGCCAGGCGGAGGCGTACACGATCAGGGCAAAGGACGACGCGTGGGACTCGGGGAACCCGTACTCTCCGAAGCCCTTGATCTGCTCGAAGAGCGCCTCGCCGAACTCGCGGCGCACGCCGTTGCGCGCGAACCCCTCGAGCAGCCGCTCCCGGTGGCGCATCAGCTTGCCGTTCTTCTTCCAGGCGGCCATGTCCCGCCGCAGCTGATCCGCCTCGCCCCCCGAGTAGCCGGCGCCGACGATCGCGATCTGCATCACCTGCTCCTGGAACAGGGGGACCCCGAGGGTGCGTTCGAGGATGGGCTCCAGGGACGCATGGGGAGTCGTGGGCTCCTCCTCGCCGCGCCGGCGCCGCAGGTAGGGGTGCACCATGCCGCCCTGGATGGGCCCCGGACGCACGATGGCCACCTGGATCACCAGGTCGTAGAAACGTCGAGGCCGCAGCCGCGGCAACATCGCCATCTGGGCGCGGCTCTCGATCTGGAAGACGCCCACCGTGTCCGCTCGACAGATCATGTCGTAGACGGCGGGGTCCTCGGGCGGGATGTGAGCGATGATCTGCAAAGGATCGAAATCACTCACAGAATCGGGGGACGAAGCGTTCTCTACGGGGACGACGAGGGGGCTCGCTCTGCGGGTGTCACCCCCTGTGGGGGGCAGGGACTCCCTCGAGGGGGAGAGGGGCGAGGAGGGCGAGGCGCTGGGGGGCGAGGCGCTGAGGGGCGAGGCGCTGAGGGGCGAGGCGCTGGGGGGCGAGGCGGCTCCGTTCGGCTCGGGGACGCCCCGGAGGCCTCCGTCGGCGTGGATCGACGCCAGGGCCTTGCGAATGGCCGTGAGCATGCCGAGCCCCAACACGTCCATCTTGAAGAAGCCGAGGGCGTCGATGTCGTCCTTGTCCCAGGGCAGCACGGTCCGCCCCTCCATCCGAGCGGGCTCCACGGGCGCCACCTCGTGCAGGGGCTGGGAGGACAACACGAACCCGCCGACATGAATCGACAAATGACGCGGAAATCCCTGGAGCTGCCCCGCGAGGGCCACCACCTGGCGGAGCCTCGGGTCGTCGATGTCGAAGCCGCGATCGGTGAGCCGCTCCTCGTGGGCCTCCGCCGTGTCGAAATGGGTCACGGAGCCGCTGAGGCGATCCGCCTGCTCCTGGCTCAGGCCGAACACCTTGGCCACTTCACGAAGCGCGCTCTTGCCCCGGTAGCAGATCACCTCGCTGACCATCGCCGCGCGGTCTCGCCCGTAGCGCTCGTAGATTTCCTGGATGACCTCTTCCCGTCGTTCGTGCTCGAAATCGACGTCGATGTCGGGCGGCTCCGCCCGCTCCTCGCTCAAGAATCTCTCGAACAATAGACTGGAACGTGCCGGATCTACTGCAGTAATTCCGATCACGTAGCAGACGGCGCTGTTGGCCGCGCTTCCCCTCCCCTGGCACAGGATCCGACGCCGTCGGGCGATCTCGACCACCTCGCGGATGCTGAGGAAGTAGGCTGCGACCCCGAGCTTGGCGATCAGGCGCAGCTCCTTCTCGAGCTGGGCCCGGAGCTCGGCGCTGATTCCCTCGGGGTACCGCTGACGCACTCCCTCCCAGGTGAGCTCCGCGAGCCGCTCGTCCGGCGTGCGACCGGGAGGCAGCTCACAGGGAAAGTGATACTCGAGCTGGGACAGGTCGAAGCGGACGCTCTGGGCGATCTCCGCAGTGCGCCCCACCCAGTGAGGCCGCTCGGCGAACAGACGCAGCATCTGCTCCTCCGAGCGCAGATAGGCCTCGTGGTTACCCCCGAGCTCCCGACCGGCGGTGTCGAGGGTGATGCCCCGCCGGATGCAGTGGAGGACGTCGGCGAGGGGCTTGCGGGTGGCCACGTGATACCGCGGGCGGCTGCTGGCCACGACACCGAGGCCGAAACGGGCCGCCGTGCGCTCGACCCAACGGATGCGGCGGCCATCCCGCCCATCGAGGTGACAGTGCGCCGCCAACACCGCCCGCTCCCCCCAGGCCTCCCGGAGGATCCCCAGGAGCTCCTCGAGGGCCCCTTCGGGGACCGCCGAAGGCTCCTCGGGGGCGGGCAGCACGGCGATCAGCCCCTCGGCGCGGGGCGCCAACCACTCCAGAGCGCACAGCGACTCCCCTTTGGGGCGCCCGGCATGGCTCTGGGTCAGGAGACGACACAGGTTTTGATAGCCCGCGCTCGTCTGGGCGAGGAGCGCCAGGGTGAGGGGCGCGTCGTCCGGAGAGCCCCCGAAGCCGAGAGGCTTCGCTCGAGGCGCCGCTCCCTCCTCGGTCCATCCCAGGGTCAGCTCCGCGCCGACCAGGAAAGGCAACCCGAGGTCCCGAGCCCGGGTCCAGCCCCGGACCACCCCGTACAGCCCATCGAGATCGCACAATCCGAAGGCGGCGTGCCCCAGCTGGTGGGCGCGCTCGACCAGCTCCTCGGGGTGGGATGCTCCCCGGAGGAAAGAGAAACAGGAGCGCCCGAGGAGCTCGGCGAACATGGCGACTCTGCTCCCGAGCGTCGCTGGCCCAGGACACTGAACAGAATATCAGTCGCCAGAGTGCCCGTCCAGCGTCAACAGAGCCCTGAGGCCCCCCATCCCCACGTGCCGGCTCAGCGTACGATGGGCAGACAGCACCCCTGCTGACAGTAGGCGGAGCCGTCGCAGTCGCTGCTCTGGCTGCAGGCAGGGGCGCCGTCGCAGGTGGGCGTCGCACCGCACTCGGCGGGCAGATCGTCGACGGTCTTGCCGGCGCAGAGCTCGCACTCGCCGCAGGTGTTCATGCACTGCTCGCTCTGCTGGCACTGGGTGCAGGAGTCGAGGTCGTCGAGGGAGCACTCGGCGCCGATGTAGACGAACACCGGATCACCGCCCGTCTCCACCGCGCAGCAGCCGAAACAATCGCAGCCGTTGGGAGTGAGCTGGCCGCAGAAGTCGATGCAGGCATCGACCACCTGGCACGAGGGATCCGAAGAGTCCCGCTCTCCCGTGATGCACTCGGTGTGGTAGCGGCACTTGTCGTCGCCGGCGCCGGAGTTGCCGTCGAAGAAGCAGTCTTGCCAGAACGGATCCTTGTTGTCCCCGGGGATCCCGGTCGCGAAGCTCGACTCGTTGTTGTCCCAGGGAGCGATGCAGTAGGGGTCGAAGCCGTCGATCAGGCCGTCGCCGTTGTTGTCGATGCCGTCGTTGCACTCGCAGAGCACGCCGCCGCAGTAGAACGTGCCCTCCTCGACGCTGACGTCGCCGCCGTACCCATCGCCTTGGCCCCCCTGGCCACCGGAGCCGTCGTCTCCGCCAGAGCCGTCGTCTCCGCCAGAGCCGTCACCTCCGCCCGTCGTCGAGGCGCCCGAGCCCCCGGTGGCGCCATCTCCGCCACCGTCCTTGGACGAGCAAGCCACGGTCGTGGTGGCGGCGAAACACAGGGCAAGGGCAGCGGTGAGAAGGAAGGGACGTTTCATGATGGCCTCCGACGCAGATGCTTGCGCGGCGATCCCCACGTGGGGCACCGCCAAAGGACCAGTATCGCCCGAGTCCCCCGGACACGGGGTGGAACGGGGAGCCAGGGAGGAATTTTTGTGGTTGGCTGTCGCAGGAAGAGCGCCGGGCGCGGACCAGAAGCGACGCACGACAGCCCACTCGCTCGACCCGCCAGCGCTCGGACGAAAACACCGTCGGAGCGCGCGACATCGAGGCGCAACGACATCGGAACCAGCAGGGCCCTGTGCCCCCACCGACAGCGGGGTGCCCGATGGCGAGCTCAGTCCAGGACGGCATGGAGATACCGCTGCCCGCTGTCCCGATCGACGAAGACCAGGGCCTCGAGCCCGCCCTCGGGGCTCCCGAGCCACACCCGGAGATAATCTCGGGAAACGGGCTGCGAGGTCCACCACTCCACCGCCTCGAGCCGCTGGACGAACCGCACCCGCTCGATGGTGTAGAGACGACGCCCCACCCCGACCGGCTCCCCTTCCCGCAGCGGCGCAGGAAAAGGGAGCGGCCGCGGCAAGAGCCGTGTCACGGCGTCGATCGCCGTCCCGAGGGCGCTCTCCGCCCCCCGAAGCTCCGCCTCCTTCGCCTCCCCGCGGGGTGAGCCCGGAGCCCACGGCTCCTGAGCCCGCAGGTCCAAAGCCCGCAGGTCCAAAGCGCGCAGGGGCTCGAGCGCGCTGCTCGACTCCGGACGATGGCTCTGGACCCAACGCAATCTCCCCACCTGCTCGGAGCCCACGTCCGCCGCCAGCTCCGCCAGCAGCACGGACAGCTCCTCGGGGCCCGCCCCCTCACAGGCGTCCCAAGCCGCCGCGTCCCCCGAGAACCTGCGCCGCCCCAGCTGGAGCTGGCGGACCTGAGCCGCGACCAAGACGGGCGCCGTCACCCGCAAGGCCACGATCGGCGCCGCGAGCTGCAGTCGCTCGAGGCGGGCCCGCAGGACCCGCTCGAGCTCCGCCTCACGCCAGAGGGGGGACGCCAACTCGAACTGTAGACGCCTCCCAGGAGGGCCGTCGGCCGCGGATCCCCGGATCCCCCGCTGACGAGCCAGGGCGGGATCGTACCGGAGATCGAGCCACAGGACGCGCGCCGCCTCCCCTCGCCCCTCCAGGCGGGCGCTCAGCCGCGTCACCAAGCTACGCAGGGAAAACAGCAGGGGGGCGAGCCCCCTCACGGGATCCTCCCAGTGCACCTCCTCCACCAGCACGGGGGGAGGTTCGTACGGGACGAGAGGGGCCGCGTCCCGCCCCTCGCACAGCTCCCGAACGAGCCGCGCCTCCTTGCCCAGGCGGGACGCCACCGATCGCGGGGGCAGAGCCCGGAGCTGACCCACCGTCAACACCCCGAGCCGCGCGAACCACTCCACCGTCTCTCCCGCCAGCGGCAAAGCCAGGAGGGGCAGATGGGTGAGCCGGGAGAACGTCTGCTCGGGAGGAACCAGGCACACTCCCTCCAGAGACGCCTCTCCCCAACGGGCGAAAGCGCGCGCCAGGAGCGGCCCGGAGGCGATCGCCAGGCGAACCTGGTGCCCCAAGGCACGCACCTGTCCCGCCAGGGTCTCGGCGAGCGCCTGCTCTCCTCCCCAGAGCCGAGCGCTGCCCGTGACGTCGATCCAGATCGTGTCGGGGGCCTCCCAGGAGACCGGCTTCCCGAAGCCCAGCGCGATCTCCGCGATGCTGGCGAGCGCCTGGTTCAGCTTTTTCTCGGGGAGCTGCCGCACCGTCAGGCGCGCCAGCAGCGCCATGGCTTCGGCGATGGTTTGACCCGGGCGAACGCCCCCCTGCCGGGCCAGCTCGTTCACCGCCATCAAGGGGGAGCGGGGGGTGAGATCGGGCACCTCGCCGCTCGAGGCCGTGTCGGCGTGCTCCGCGAGCACGACGCCGAGCGGGATCGTGTCCACCTCTGGCCCCATCAGCTCGCACGAGAGCTCCGGGAGCACCAGCGCGGCGATGCGGCGATCCCGCCTCGGAGCGGGAGAGGGTTCAGGCGGCACCTGCCATCCTCCTGGGTCTGGAGGAGCTCAATCCCGGACCCGTCCGTCGGACGCCGCGCAGCTGCTGCACGGCCAGCGGACGCGGAGGAGCCAACCGCCCCTGGGGATCCTTCGTCACCGCCAGCGAGAGCTCTCGTTCGCTCCGTCGCTCCAGCTCGAGACGCTGAGACACCGGGAGAGCCAGGGGGCGCGGGGCGCTCCGACTCGTGAGCAGCAGGACCGTGCTCTCCGTCCCCTGCAGGGCGAGGGCGAGGCGCCGCACCACCCGAACCCAAGGGCCCAGGTGGACGTCCAGCGCCAGATCGGCGACCCCTGCCGTGTCGACCACCAGCAGGGAGAAAACCCGCGCTTCGGCCATGCGCAGGACCACCCGGCTCAACATCTCGAGGGGAGGACGCACCACGAGCAATCGCTCCAGCTCGACCCCCAGCCCGGCCACCCCCGGGGCGTGGAGAGTCCCCGAGGGGTCCACGAAGCCACACCAACCTTGCCCCTCTCGCTGGACCGCTCGGCAGGCACCCAGCGCCAACGTGGTGCCCAATGCTCCTCCGCCCCGCACCATGAGCTCCACCACGCCTCCCCGGAGCAACCCACCTCCAGGGAGCAGCGCATCCACCCCTTCGAGCCCCAGGGGTAGAACGGAACGTGCGCCACCGACCAGCGGCTCTGCGGGAGGCCCCATGGAGGCCGTCCCGGAGAGCGGGCTCGCTCCCCCGACAATGACCGGCCGCTCGGCCGGTGTCGTGGCCAGGGTGACCAAACGCCGGGCACGCAGCTCGGCCGGGAGTCGCTCGAGGATCTGAAGAGGGGACGGGCTCACGCTGAACAGATTAGCAGCCCTCGACTCCACCGCTAGCGCCCACTTCGCCTAGCTCGGACAGGTTATGTCCGCCGCCCTCATCCCTCCGAGGTCTCCAGGCGCTCGGCGATCACGTCCCCGTACCGGTCCAGGTACCAGCGCTCGACCCCCTTCGCGCCCATCGCGCTCACCACCTCGCGCCTCCCCTGCCCGTCCTCGATTTCCCAGCGGCCCCCGCCGACTCCGCGTACCCGAACCCGATAGGCCTGCCCCAGCCCGTACCGGTACCGCAGCCCCTCCACGATCCGCTCGGCGGCGCCCGGAGCCAACGGCCCCCACAGAGACACGACGCGCCCGTCGCCCCTCGGCTCCCTTCGTTCCATCCCGCCTCCTCCCTCCAGTTTAGCACCGACGGTCGCTGCGCCTCCGCGTGTCCCGACCCGCCGGAGGCCCATGCCGGCTGATGCCCACCTCTGGCGGCACGCCTGCAGGATGTTATGTGAGCCCCGTGACTCAGCCGCCGACGTCCCCGAGCGTTCCCACGAGCTCCACCGCGCCCGGCTCTACCGAGCCGCGCCCTGCTGCGAGCCCTGCTGCGGGCCCTGCCGTGGGCCCCGCCGGGGCAACGACGGCTGCGAGCTCCGCCGCGAACGGCTCCGCCGCGAGCTCTGCCGAGCCGCGATCCGCCGCGGCGAAGCTCGACGCCCTGCGCGGCATCCTGCGGGAGCTCGGCTCGGTGCTGGTCTGCTTCTCGGGGGGCATCGACAGCGCCTTCGTCCTGGCGGTCGCCACGGAGCAGCTCGGCGATCGGGCAGTGGGCATGACCGCCGTGAGCCCGAGCTTGCCCCGCTCCGAGCGGGACGCCGCCGCACGCCTCGCAGCCCAGCTCGGCGCCCGCCACGAGTGTGTCGACTCCCATGAGCTCGCTCGCCCCGGTTACGCCGCGAATGGGCCCGATCGCTGCTTCCACTGCAAGTCGGAGCTCTACGAAATCGCCGAGATCAAGCGACGCGAATGGCACCTCGACCACGTCCTCAACGGCACGAACCTCGACGATCTCGGGGACTACCGCCCGGGGCTCGACGCCGCCCGGGAGGCAGGTGCCAGGAGCCCTCTGGTGGACGCGGGCATGACCAAGGCGGACGTGCGTGAGGCCGCCCGCCTGATCGGCATGGAGATCTGGGACAAACCGGCCGCGGCCTGCCTGTCGAGCCGCATCCCCTACGGCACCGCCGTCACCCCCGAGCGTCTCCGCCAGATCGAGGGGTTCGAGGCGGACCTGCGGGAGCTGGGCTTCCGCCAGGTGCGCGTGCGTTGGCACGATCAGATCGCCCGCATCGAGGTGGATCTCTCCGAGTTCGAGCCGTTGCTCTCCGCCGAGCTGCGGCAAGAGGTCGTGGAGCGGGGCCAGGCCCATGGCTTCCGCTATGTCACCCTCGATCTCGGCGGGTACCGCACGGGATCCCTCAACGAAGTGCTCGTCGGGCGGGCCCTGCGCGTCGTGTAGTGCCGTGTCGTGACGTCGACGACGGGCAGTTCCGCGGCCTCGCCCCGCCGACTCCCCGCGTCGGGCTCGACGTGAGTGATGGCGCCATGGCCGGTATCCTGACGCACCCGATCGATCTGCCCGGCTCCCCGCATCGGGCTCGACGTGAGTGATGGCGCACTACCTCGGACTCGACTGCAGCACCCAGAGCCTCTCCGCCCTCGTCATCGACGCGGAGCGAGGAAAAATCGTCGCCGACGAGAGCGTGCCCTTCGCCGCGCTCCCGGAGTTCCGCTCTCCCCACGGGTTCCTCGAGCACCCGGATCCCCGGATCAAGCACGCCGATCCACTCCTGTGGGTCGCCGCCCTCGAGGTGCTCTTGGGCCGCCTCCGGCAGCGCGGCGTGGACTTGGCGCGGATCCACGGCGTGAGCGGCGCCGGGCAGCAACACGGCTCCGTCTACCTGCGAGCGCCCCTCGACTCCACTCCCCCCTGGCGGGACGACGCACCTCTCCACGAACAACTCGCCCCCTTGCTGAGCCGGGCCACGGCTCCGATCTGGTTGGACAGCGCAACCTCCGAGGAGTGCCACGAGATCGCCGCCGCGGTCGGCGGTGACGACGAGCTGGTGCGCGTGACGGGGTCCCGCGCCATCGAACGCTTCACCGGACCGCAGATCCGGAGGTTCTTCAAGCAGGAGCCCCGAGCCTACGCGGCGACGGCGGAGATCCACCTCGTCAGCAGCTTCGTCGCGTCGGTCCTCACGAAGACCTCCGCGCCCGTCGACCGGGGCGACGGCGCGGGCATGAACCTCCTCGACCTCCAGACGCTCGACTGGAGCCCCGCGTTGGTGGCGGTCACGGCTCCCGACCTGGCCTCGCGGCTGCCCCGACCGGTCCCCTGCGACACGATCGTGGGCACCGTCGCTCCTTACTTCGTGCGCAGGTATGGCTTCGCCCCCCGCACCCCCGTCGTCGTGTTCACCGGCGACAACCCGAGCAGCCTCGTGGGCATGGGAGCGACCACCCCTGGTACCGCGGTGATCAGCCTCGGCACGAGCGACACGGTGTTCGCCGCGATGGAACGGCCGCGCACCGATCCCCGTGGTTTCGGGCACGTCTTCGGCCATCCCGCGGGGGGCTTCATGTCCTTGATCTGCTTCGCGAACGGATCTCTGGCCAGGGAGACCGTGGCGCGACGCGTGGGTCTGGACTGGGCAGGTTTCGAGCGCGCGATCCTGCAAGACACCAAGCCAGGCAACGACGGGGCATTGCTCCTGCCGTACTTCGTCCCCGAGATGACCCCGCGCATCACCGCGCCGCAGCCTCTCCTCCGCGGTGACGCGGCGTTCACCACGTGGCGCGATCCGGCGCGGTCGGCGCGCGCGATCGTCGAGGCGCAGGCCCTCGTCATGCGCCGCTACTCCGACTGGATCGGGGGCACCCCGGAGCGTCTCCTCGCCACGGGTGGGGCCTCGTCGAACCAGGGCATCCTCCGCGTCATCGCGGACGTCTTTCAAGCGGAGGTCCATCGGCTCCGCGTGAAGAACGCCTCGGCCCTCGGAGCCGCGCTGCGAGCCGCACAGGTCGTCGGTCAGCTCGACTGGGCCTTCCTCTTCGAGCGCTTCGCGGCGCCCGACCCCGCCGTCGTGGTGCGTCCAGCGCCGGAGACGCGCCCGATTTACGAGGAAATGGGAGCTCGTCTGGCGGCAGAGATCCATCAGCTCGCGGATCGATGACCCGCGCGCCCGCCGCTCCGAGCCGTCGCCGGCAGAGCAGGCGACGGGCTCGCCCGAGCAACAGACTCCCAGAGCGACGAAGGCGCACTGCCCCCCCCCGCAATCGAACCCCCGAACGACGAGGCCTCCCTGCCGGCCCCTCGAACTGCACACGAACCGAGCTACCGGCCCGCGAGCTCGTCGTTCCACAAAGCGCAAAGAGGAGCGCGAGATGCGCTCCTCTTTGCTTCGAGGTCGGCAGCAGAGTCCCCTTTGCGTCAGGGCACCGCCGCCTCCTGCGTCCGGTGAGCTCGACCGAAACCCGCGCTGCGGATTTCCGCGAGCTCGGTACTCACCTCAGTCGCGCCGCGGACGGCGCTCCCCGCGGTCGCGGCCGCCACCAGGGCGCCCACGGCCCCCTTCGCGTCGTCCGCCGCCCTCACCACGGCCACCGCCTTCGCTGCTGCGCGGCGGCCGGGGCACGTAGCCCTCCGGCACGGGCAAGAGCTCCTTCCGGGAGAGGCGCGTCTTGCCATCACGCTCGACGCTGATGCACTTGACCTCGATCTCCTGCCCCTCCTCGAGCACGTCGGAGGGATGCTCCACGCGCTCGTAGGCGATCTCCGAGACGTGCAGGAGCGCCTCGTTGTTCGGGAGGATCTCGACGAAGGCGCCGAAGTCCACGATCCGCTTGATCGTGCCCTTGTAGACCTTGCCGACCTCGGGCTCCGCGGTGAGGCCCTCGATGATCGCCAGGGCGCGCTTGACGGCGTCCGGGTCGACACCCGCCACGGACACGGTGCCGTCGTCCTCCACGTTGACGTCGCAGCCCGTCTGCTCGGTGATGCCCTTGATGGTCTTACCGCCGGGCCCGATGATGACGCGGATCTGGTCAGGCTTGACCTTCATCGTGGTGATGCGCGGCGCCCACTTGCTGATCTCGGCCCGCGGCTCACGCAGGGTCTCGAGCATGCGATCGAGGATGTGGAGCCGCCCGTCCCGGGCCTGCGCGAGCGCCTCCTCGAGCACGCGCCGCTCGAGGCCTGCGATCTTGATGTCCATCTGGATCGCGGTGATGCCCTTGTCGGTGCCGCAGACCTTGAAGTCCATGTCACCGAGGTGATCCTCGTCACCCAGGATGTCGCTGAGGATCGCGACCCGCTCTCCCTCGCTGATCAACCCCATGGCGATGCCGGCCACCGGGCGCCGCAGCGGCACGCCGGTGTCCATCAGCGCGAGGGTCCCGCCGCACACCGAGGCCATCGAGCTCGAGCCATTGGACTCGAGCACCTCGCTCACGACGCGGATCGTGTAGGGGAACTTGTCGTGCTTCGGCACCATACGCACGAGGGCGCGCTCCGCGAGGGCCCCGTGCCCGATCTCGCGACGCCCCGGGCCTCGCATGGGCTTCGTCTCCCCCGTGGAGAAGGGCGGGAAGTTGTAGTGCAGCATGAACTGCTTCCAGCTCTCCCCGGTCAGCGCGTCGATCTTCTGCTCGTCGCTGGCCGTGCCCAACGTGGCCGTCACGATGGCCTGGGTCTCACCGCGCTGGAACAGCGCGGAGCCGTGGGTGCGGGCGAGCAGGCCCACCTCGCAGGTGATGGGGCGCACCGTCTTGGTGTCGCGTCCGTCGATGCGCTTGCCGGTGTCGAGCACCATGCCGCGCACCACCTCGGCCTTGCGATGCTCGATCTCGGCCTTGACGAGCTTCTCGACCTCCGCCCACTGCTCCTCTCCGAGCTCACGGGTCAGGGTCTCGACCACCTCGGTCTTGATCGCCGCGTAGGCGTCGTAGCGGGCGTGCTTGTCCTTGATGACGCACGCCTCGCGGAGCTTGCCGTCCGCCAGCTCGGCGACGCGGCGGGCGATGCCTTCGTCGAGGGTCGGCACCGAGAACTCGCGCTTCGGCTTGCCGACGGCGGCCTGCATCTTCTCGATGAGCTCGATGATCGGCTGGCTCTGCTCGTGGGCGAACATCAGCGCATCGATGATCTCCGACTCGCTGGCTTCGTCGGCGCCGCCCTCCACCATGATGATGGCGTCCTTGCTGCACGCCACGACCAGGTCGATGTCCGCCATCTCCGACTGGGCGAAGGTGGGATAGGCCGAGAACTGGCCGTCGATGCGGGCGACGCGGATGCCGACGATGGGGCCGGCCCAGGGCACGTCGGAGATCGAGAGCGCGGCGCTGGCGCCGGTCAGGGCGAGCACGTCGGTGGGGTTCACCTTGTCCGCGCTGAGCACGGTCGCGATGACCTGCGTGTCCTTCTTGTAGCCCTTGGGGAAGAGCGGGCGCAGGGGGCGATCCATCAGCCGCGAGGCGAGGATCTCGTAGTCTCGCAGGCGACCTTCACGCTTGAAGAAGCCCCCGGGGATCTTCCCGGCGGCGTAGGTCTTCTCCACGTACTCACAGGTGAGCGGGAAGAAGTCGAGCCCGGGTCGCTCGGAGCTCGACACCACGGTCACGAGCACGGAGCTCTCGCCGAAGCTGATGAGCACTGAGCCGTGGGCTTGCTTGGCCAGGCGTCCCGTCTCGAAGGTGAGCGGACGCCCATCGATCATCACTGATTCACGTACGAACATGGATAAGGCGCTCCTTGGCGCAACGTTGCTGCTGCGTGCAGCCCAACGCCGACGGCGAGCGCCTATTCAGCCTCGATGCCTGACAGCGGCCACCCAGCCGCTTCCGGCCCTTCCTCGAGCCCTACCCCCTCTTGGAGCGAGTATCCTCGCGAAAGAACCAACCGCTCACGGATGGATCGTCGTCACGAAGCGAAGTTGAAGAAGGCGCCTCGCTATCGGAACTACAGAACGGAGACGAAACCCGCCCCCTCCCTGGACGACAAAGACGGCCGCAAAGGGGGCGAGAACCGAACCAGAGCGGTCCAGCGGAGATCGGCGCTCGCCGACCTCCGACAAACCACCCGCGGCGCCGGTTACTTCCGGATTCCGAGAGACTCGATCACCTTGCGGTAACGCTCGACGTCCGAGCGCTTCAGGTAGTCGAGCATACGACGTCGCTGACCGACCAGCTTCAGCAGGCCACGACGAGAGTGGTGGTCCTTCTTGTGGACCTTGAAATGCTCGGTCAGGTACACGATGCGCTGCGAGAGCAGGGCAATCTGAACTTCGGGAGATCCCGTGTCCTTCTCGTGCTGCCGATATTCGTTGATCACGCGCTCTTTGGCGCCGGGTTCCAGAGGCATGTGCTGAGTTCCTCGAGCCGCTTGTGGTTCTAGGGGCGCGAGTATACGCAGCGTCCCCCCTTGGTCAACCGGAGACCGGACCAACTCCTCTACGGATGACCAGGTCCCCGAGGCACCGGGCCCCACACCCGTGCAGGTTGGGCCAGCCGCCAGCTCCAGGCAAGGTCGACGTGCCGACGAGGAGCCCTTCAGCCGGTCGGGGCGCTCACGGGAACGACGGGGACGTCCCCCTGGTCGAGGAGATCCGCCAACCTCGGGGCGAAGCGCTCGGCGAGCCCCTCCTCGAGCTCCTGGGCCGTGATGGCCGTGAAGGCGGTGACGACGGCCTCCTTCGCCTCCTCCAGGGTGACCCGGGCCAAGGCCGCCTTCACCTCGGGGATGGCCGACGCCTCCATGCTGAGGCTCCGCAGCCCCATACCCACGAGCAGGATCGCAGCCAGGGGATCGCTCGCCATGGCCCCGCACAGGGACACCGGGCGCTGACGCGCCGCGCCCGCCTGGATCACCCCGTCGATCAGGCGAACCACCGCGGGGTCGAAATAGCTCGCGAGCCGCGCCAGCTCCCGGCTCGTGCGGTCCACGGCGAGGGCGTACTGCACCAGATCGTTCGTCCCGATGCTCATGAACGCGCTCACGCGCCCGAACTCGGAGGCGAGGATGGCCGCGGCGGGCACCTCGATCATGCACCCGAGCGGGATGTCCTCCGCGTGAGCGTGCCCCGCGCGCTCCACCTCCTCGATGGCCTCGGCGAGCAGCTCCCGCACCGCGTGCATCTCCGCGATGGAGGCCACCATCGGCACCATGATCTGCACCTCCCCGTGGGCGGAGGCCCGCACCATGGCCCGCAGCTGGGTCTTGAAGACCTCCGGGCGCTCGAGGCCCAGGCGCACCGCGCGCAGCCCGAGCGCCGGGTTCATTTCCCGGGGCAGCTGGAAGGTGGACACGAACTTGTCCCCTCCGATGTCGAAGGTCCGGAGCGTCACGGGCAGGGGCGCCATGCGCTCGACCACCCGGCGATAGGTCGCGTACTGCTCCTCCTCGTCGGGGAGCGTCCTGCGATCGACGTAGAGGAACTCCGTCCGATAGAGCCCGATGCCCTCGGCGCCGTGGTCGAGGGCGATGTTCGCTTCAACGGCCAGCTCGATGTTCGCCTGGAGCTTGATCGGAGTGCCGCAGCGGGTGACGGCGGGATCCTTGCGACGCTCCCGCAGCCCCCGCGTCATCGCGTAGTAGCGCTCGGCGCGCCGCTGGAGCGTGGCCAGCGCCGCCTCGGAGGGCGACAGCACCACCCGCCCGTGGACCCCGTCGACCCCGATGGTGTCGCCGTTCGCCACGTGATCGAGCACCCCCCGCGCCCCCACGACCGCGGGGATCTCGAGGGCGCGAGCGAGGATCGCCGTGTGGCTCGTGCGGGTCCCGACCTCCGTCACCAGGCCCAGGACTCGATCCTTGGACAGCGTCGCGGTCTCCGCCGGGGAGAGATCGTGGGCCACGAGCACGACGGGCTCCGGACCCTCGGGCACGACGAAGGAGCGCCCCCGCCCCGTCAACGCCCGCATGATGCGGTCCCGGATGAACTCGAAGTCGTGGCTGCGCTCCACGAGATAGGCGTCCTCCGCGTCGCGGAGCTGCGCCGTCATCTCGTACATGGCGTTGTCGAGCGCCCACTCGACGCACTGCCGGTCCAGACGCACGCGCCGCTCGATCTCCTCGCGCAGGGTGCTGTCCGTGACCATCAAGACGTAGGCCTCGAGGATCGACGTCTCCGCCGCCCCGGCGCGGCTCCGCACCTTCTCGGCGACCTCCCGCAGCTCGGCCGCCGTCTTCTCCACCGCCGCGTCGAAGCGCCCGAGCTCCTCCTCCACCTGGTGGCCCTTGATGCGGCGATGGACCACTCCGGCGCGGCCGCCCTCCACCACCACGACCTGCCCCACCGCGATGCCCGGCGAGCCCCCGATCCCTCCGAGGGTCATCTCTGGCGGGGAACTCGGCTCCCGAACGGGCTCCCGAACGGACTCCTCCGACCCGCTCATCGTCACTCCCCCTCGCCGAACCGATCCGCGATGAGCTCTCCGATGCGGGCCACCGCCTCCTCCGCGCGCTCCCCGTGCGCCTCCACGCGGATCCTGGTCCCCTTGGCCCCGCACAGCAGCAGCACGCCCATGACGCTCTTGGCGTTGGCCTCCTGCCCCTGCTTGCTGACCACGATCTCACAGGGAAAGCTCGAGGCCAGATGCACCAACTTGCTCGCGGCCCGCGCGTGGAGACCCAGCCGGTTGACGATCTCGAAGGTGCCCGAGGCGCGCATCGAAGCGGAGCTGCCGTCCTGGAAGTTCATGTCACTCGCCCTTCGTCCGCGAAAGCGCCGGGCCGCCGAGCCCCAGCGCGGGCCCTTCGGCGGCAGGATAGCGCGAGGAGGCGTCCCCGCGGTGCAGGTCGCGATGGACCGCCCTGGGGTTGAGCTCCAGCCGGCCCGCCAGCTCCCCGGCGAGATACTCGGCCAGCGCCACCGAGCGGTGCCGGCCTCCGGTGCAGCCGACCGCGATGGTGAGGTAGCTCTTCCCTTCGCGCTCGAAGCGCGGCAGGCAGAACTCGAGCAGGGGGAGGGTCCGCTCGAGCCAGGCCTGGGTCTCCGGGTTCTGCAGCACGTAGTCGCGGACCGGCGCGTCGAGGCCCGTGAGGGGCTGCAGATCGGGCTCGAAGTGCGGGTTCTTCAGGAAGCGCACGTCGAGCACGAGGTCCGCGTCCGTGGGCAGGCCGTACTTGAAGCCGAAGGACTCGATGCGCGTGCTCATCCGCGCCTCGCTGCCGGCGCCCGGCCCGAACATCCCGGTGATCTGACGGCGCAGATCGTGCACGCTCAGGTCCGTCGAGTCGATCTCCGCCGTCGCCAGGGCGCGCAGCGGAACGAGCAGCTCGCGCTCCCTGCGGATACCGTCCAGCACCGCGGGGGCGGGCACGCCCGCGGCGCCGGTGCTCAGGGGATGGCGCCGTCGTGTCGTGTTGAAGCGTCGCAGCAAGAGCTCGTCGGCAGCGTCGAGGAAGAGCACCGCGAGCTGCTTGGACGGATCCTCCGCCAGACGCTCGAGCACGCGGGTGGCCTCACCGAGGTAGGAACGCACACGCGCGTCGATGCCGAGGGCGATGCGGCGCACCCCGCTGCGCTCGAGGGCCTCGAGGGTCGCGTCGACCACGGGCGCGGGCAGGTTGTCCACACAGAAGAACCCCAGATCCTCCAGGGCGTGCACCACCGTCGAGCGGCCCGCGCCGCTCATGCCCGTGACCACGACGATCAACGTCTCCGACTCGCTCATGACGTCCTCCGTCCTCCGCGACGCATCGGTGGCGGGGCCGAGCTCTCCGTCGTCCCGCCCACGGCCCAGCCCCGCTCGAGCCGATCCACGAGCTCCCGCGCAGGGTGATGCCCCGCTCGTCGCAACAGCTCTGCCCGCGCCGCGATCTCGATGATCGAGCTCATGTTGCGGCCCGGCTGGATCGGGAGGCGCACCTCCCGCAGGGCCACCCCGAGGATCTCGAAGAAGCGCTCGTCGAGCCCGATGCGATCGTACACCGCGTTGGGCTGCCACAGCTCCAGGCGCACCACCAGGTCGATGCGCTTGCGCTCCCGGACCGCCGTGACGCCGTACAAGTCTTTGATGTTCAGGATCCCGAGCCCCCGGACCTCCATGTGATGGAGCAGCGGACCGGCGGGCTCACCGAAGATCATGTCCGGGGGGCGGAAATCGCACTCGATGACGTCGTCGGCCACCAGCCGATGCCCCCGCATCACGAGCTCGAGGGCGCTCTCGCTCTTGCCGATGCCGCTCTGGCCCAGGAGGAGCACACCGATCTCGTGGATGTCCACCAGCACGCCATGGAGCCGCGCTCGGGGCGCCAACCGCTCGTCCAAGAACCCGTGGATGGCGGCGATCGCCACGGACGAACGCTCCTCGCAGGACAACACCGGAGTGCCGGTGCGCTCGGCTTCCCGCACGAAGCACTCGGGAGGCATCGCCCCCCGGGTCACCACGACGCAGGACAACCCGGCGCTGAACAGGCTGCGGGCGGCGGCGACCTGCGCCTCCCCCGTCAACGACTCCGCGTAGCTCAGCTCTGTCTCACCGAGCACCTGGATACGGGTCGGCACCACGCCGTGCAGGTGCCCGACCATCGCCAGGCCCGATTTCTGGATGCGCGGATGATCGACGATCCGATCGAGCCCCGCGCTGCCCGCGAGCAGCCGCAACGGCAGCGTCATCTCGCCGTCGGTCATCAGCTCGCGGACCGCGATCCGCCCTGGATCCATGGAGGACAGCCCGGTCATCGCTCCCTCCTCGCCCTCACCCCAGAGCCCGGTCCTGCTCCTCCACGAAGGCGAACACCTCCTCCGGGGTCTTCAGCTCCAGCAGCGCTCGCCGCGTCTCCGGGCTGCGGAGGAGGCGCGACACGCGGGCCAACGTCTTGAGGTGCTCCTTCGTGGAGCGACGCGGACCGACGACGCCGAACACGATGAACACGGGCGCGCCGTCGATCGCGTCGAAGGGGACGCCCTGCGGACAGAGCAGCAGCGCCGCCGTCTGCTGCGTCGCTTCTTCCGCGGAGGTGTGGGGGATGGCCACTCCGTCGCCGATGCCCGTGCTCTGCAAACGCTCCCGATCCTCGAGCAGAGCCGCCAGGTGTTTGGCGTCCATCGGGAGCTCCTGGGTGAGCAACTCCGCCAGCCGCCGGAGGACGGCCCGTTTGTCGAGCCGTCCGCCAGCAGGGGTGGCGATCAGGGTGCGGCTGACGGACAGGATGTCGGGGAGTCGCATGGCCGGATCCGACCACACCCGCTGCCCGTCAGCGGCCCGTGCAGCCGAGCTGCAGCGTTATGTACTCTCTCCCGCCGCCATGGCAACAGGGGCATTGACGATCGCGGGGTTGCGCCCGTTGCGCAGGGTCTGACCACTTCGCCGCCGCTTCGCCTGGGTGGCCCCCTTCGAGCCCCGCACCTGACGTTCGAGCTTGTCGAGCACTGCGTCGATGGACGCGTAGGTGTCGTCACTCACCTCCTTTGCTTCGACCCTTCGACGTCCGCTGGCGACCTGCACCTCCGCCGAGTGCTCCAGCTTGTCGAGGGAGAGGGTCACTCGTGCGGTCATCGGCTGACGCAGGTGCTTCTGCAGCTTGGAGACCTTGTTGCGCGCGTACTCCTTGATGGCTTCGCTCGGTTCCATGTGCCGAAAGGTGATCGTGACGTTCATGCGCACTCCTTGTCGTTGGGGTTCACGGGTTCGCAAGAAAATCCGAGCGCGTCGTGGGGCACGACGCTCGGAAAAGACCGAAGGACTCGCCCCGGACGGGGCGGGCTGAATGGGGGCGGATCGACGACCCGAGTCCCGACCCGCGCACCGCCTCGACCGACGCTGCGCCCGTGGGCGTCGTGCCGAGGAGCGCGTCGTCCCGAGGAGCGCGCCCTGCCGAGGAGCGCGCTCTGCCGAGGAGCGCGCCCTGCCGAGCGGTGGCGCGCCCCCTCCCCCTCTGCGCGGGGAGCGACGGGCTCCGCCGCGGAGACAGGAGGGCATCGGTCGTCGCCGCGAGGTCGCGCCTGCCGGGCGCTGCGAGAAAGCAACGAACGACGCTCCAACCAATCCAGTATAGCTCGAACGAGGTCGCTCGGGTGGGGGAATCGCCCCGCGAGCGTCGTTCTGGGGAGGGGCGCACCCACATCCGGTTCCATGCTCCCCTTGTCGCCCAGCGCAGGGCACCACCAGGTTTCCGCCGGCGCTCGTACGGGAGCACGCGTCTCCACACCTGCACTTCGTCCAGGCGGCCGGAATCGTCGCCGCGCGACGCTCTCCGAGGCGTCCGAGGCCGCTCAGTGCCCTCCGCAACGCCACGGACCCTCGCCGTCAGGCTCGCCTCGAGCAGGCCGGCCTGGGAGGAGGTCGGTCCGTGGGGAGTCGCTGGGCGGGAGCGGTCGGCGCTGAACTTCACCGGAGCCTCTATGGGGACAACCCCCCAGAGCGCCCGCCCATTCCAAGGGGCCCCGTGAAGGTCAGAACAGCCGCTTACGCTTCGAGGAGGCCAGGATCCCCAGCATCTCCCGATACTTCGCCACGGTGCGGCGCGCGATCTTGATGCCCTGCTGCTCCACCAGGGCCTCCACGATGGCCTGATCGCTCAGGGGGTGCGCCTTGTCCTCGCCATCGATCATCTGCTTGATGGCTTGCTTGACGCTCTCGCTGGCGATGTCTTCGTTGGCCACCCGGCGGATGCTCGAGTTGAAGAAATACTTCAGCTCGAACAGGCCCTGAGGTGTGTGCATGTACTTGTTGGTCGTCACCCGGGAGATGGTGGACTCGTGCATGCCCACCGCGTCGGCGACGTCCCTGAGGATGAGGGGTCGCAGGTGCCCCACCCCCTTGTCGAAGAAGTCACGCTGCTTGTCGACGATGCACTCGGCGACCCGGATGATCGTCTTGCGGCGCTGCTCGATGGCCCGGATGAGCCACTGAGCGTTCCGGAGCTTCTCTCCGATGAACTCCTTGGCCTGCGGATCGTTCAGCAGGCGCCGCGTGAGGGCCTCGTTGATGAAGAGGCGCTGCACCCCGCGATCGTTGTCCACCACCCGCCACTCTTCGCCGTCCTTGATGACGTACACGTCGGGGGTGATGCCGATGCTGCGGTCGTCCTGGTCCGTGAAGTTCCGCGCGGGGCGACTCTCGAACTCCTGGATCTCCTTGGCCGTCTCGTAGACCTCCTCCACGGAGATCTTCATCGCCCGGGCGATCGCCTGATAGTTGTGCTTCTCGAGGTGGTGGATGTGGTTCTGGATGATCTCGACGATGAGATCCTCGTCGTCGTAGCCAGCCGCCTTCGCCTGAACCAGCAGGCACTCGCGCAGATCGCGAGCCGCCACACCCACCGGATCGAAATTCTGGATCATCTCCAGGACCAGGGGCGCGTCGTCCGCGTGGAGCCCCACCTCCTCCGCCAGGTCCTCGATGGTGAGATCCGGGGTGCGGGTGCCATCGGGCAAGTCGACTCCGTCGAGATCGAGGTAGCCTCGCTCGTCCAGGTTCCCGATCACCAGCTCCGCGAAGCGCCGCTCCACGTCGGTGAAGTCGCTCATCTGCAGCTGCCACAGCAGGTGATCGCGGAGGCTGCGCGGGCGGGTCAGGTTCTGCTCGATCGGGGGGAGGTCCTCGAGGCCCCCACGGGCCCCGGAGGGTTGCTGGAGGGTCCGGTTCTCCAGGAATTTCTCCCAGTCGACCTCACGGGTGGCCTTCTCCGTTTGTTTGGCGTCGTCGCTGCGCCCGAGGTCGGGGTTCTCTTCGGCCGCTCGGCGGCGGTCGGCGGCTTCCTTCCCTCGGGAGTCCGGCTCCTCGTCGGACAGCACGGGGTTGTTGTCGAGCTCCTTGCGGACCTCGTCGATCAGCTCGAGGCGCGACAGCTGCAGCAACTTGATCGCCTGTTGCAGCTGGGGCGTCATGACCAGCTGCTGGGTGAGGCGAAGCTGTTGCTTGATTTCCATGCTCGATGAAGTTCGCGAGTGATTCTCGGGTTACCAGACGTGGGCCCTCTGCGCCATGGGCGCCGCCATGGACCCCTCGTGGGCCGTGCCGCAGGCCGTACGCCCGCGGCTCCCATCCTTCCAACCTACTCTGGCTCCGACGGACGGGGAAACGCCCCCGGTGGGAACCCGAGCGGGGTGACTATAGCACTCCCTCCACGTAAAGGGGCGCCACGCAAAGGGGGCCCCGCACGGGGGGCCGCACGGGGGGGCCCCGCACGGGGGCTCCAATGGACCAGCTCCCGAAAGCTCGGCCGTCGCAGGCCGGTCGCCGAAAAGCACGGCGCCCCGCACACGCGACGCGCGGCTGGATCGTCGCCGAGACGATGACATCGTTGACGTCTCCTCGGAAAGGACGGACCCTGGCCCGGTGGAACGTCGGACGCGGGAGAGGACGACCGCTTCCCGCATCAAGTGCTTGTTTCTCGTGTTGCTCGACGCGGAGGGCGTCGACGCGGCCTTGCATTTCCTGGAGCGCGCCGGCATTCCAGAAGATTTGGTCGCCGACGAGACCCGACCGGTCCCGGCGGAGCTCTGGTACCGCGCGCTCGCCGAGTTCGAGGCGACGCTCGGACCACGAGCCATCGACGACTGCGTCGATGGCTACCTGCACGAGGACAACCTCGCGGTGTGGACGGCGGTGCTGCGCGGCGCCGAGACCCCCGCGGACGCGTTCCGCCAGCTCCACCAGCTCGGCCGGGAGCAGGTCACGAACGCGGAAGGTGTGAGCGATTGGAGAACCGTCTCCGCGACGGGGGACGGCTGGCTCGGCGAAGCGCCCCTCCCCCCCCGCGCCGCGGACGTGGATCGCGTCACCCGGGCACGCCTCGCGGAGCTCCGAGCGCTGACCTCCTTGTTCGGCTATCGCGTCGTCAGCCTCCGCGCCCACCAGGCGCCGGACGAAGGGGTGACGCGCTTCGCGATCCGCTGGGCCCGCCCCTGGTCCTGGGTTCGCCCCGGAGCGGCGTTCGGCGGAGCCGTGGCGGGCGCCTTGCTCGGGGCGAGCGAGAACACCAGCGGGCTCCCCGCGGTGTGGCTCGCGGTGGGGGGGCTCCTGGGTTTGGCGTGCGGCGCGGCGGGGTGGCACGACGCCCAACGGCGCGCACGCGCCTTGAGCCAGTCGTTCCGCATCCACGCCCTGGAGCGGAGCGGCTCACTGAGCAGTCGACGGGACGCCGCGGGCGCGCCCTTCGAGAGCGGCGCCGTGCTCGGTGGTCAGTTCCGTCTGCGCCGACCCATCGGTGTGGGGGCCGCGGGCGCCGTGTGGGAGGCCGAACGGCTCGCCGACGGCGCGTTCGTGGCGCTGAAGCTGCTGCGCACGGCCGTGGCTCACGACTCCCAGGCGGCGGATCGACTGCGCCGCGAGGCGGACGCGCTCGGCCTCGCCTGGCATCCCAACGTCGTCCAGGTCTTCGACCACGGACACCTCCCCCACGGCATCGCGTACATCGCGATGGAGCTGCTCGTCGGGGAGTCGCTCGCGCAGCGCCTCGAGCGAGAGCCGCAGCTCGATCGGGCCGTGCTCCGAGAGGTCGCGCTGCAGGCCTGCGACGCCCTGGACGCGGTGCACGCCGCCGGGGTCGTCCACCGGGACATCAAGCCCAGCAACCTCTTCCTCACGACGGATGCGGAGGGCAACCTGCAGCTGAAGCTCGTGGACTTCGGGGTCGCCCAGGTGGCCTGGGCGGAGACCCGCCTCACCCGGTCGGGCACCCCGCTGGGGACGCCCGGGTACATGGCGCCCGAGCAGGAGGCAGGGCGCGTCGTCGATGGTCGCAGCGATCTCTTCTCTCTCGGAGGAGTCCTCTACGAGGCCCTCGTGGGACGCCCGCCGCCGATCCCGCCGGTGACCACGGATGCGGGGCCGCCCGTGCCGTGGATCGACTACACCAGCGTCCCGGAGGGCTGGCGCGAGATCGTGCAGCGGCTGTTGGCGCCGTGGCCCAACCAGCGCTTCCAGGACGCGCGGGCGCTCCGGGATGCCCTGCGCGCCCTGGCCGACGCCGGTCAGCGGGACACGGCCTGAGCCGTGGGCCTCTCCGGCAGGGTGCACACGAGGTACTCCCAGCTCGTGCCCGGCAGGGGCACGCGCCCCTCGAGGCGGAAGCCGAGGTCGAAGGCCGCCGGAGCGAGCCGCGCGTCCACCCCGTAGCGAAAGCGAGCCCTGGGCCACTCCTCCGCGGGCCACCCCTGTTGCGCCAGGAGCACCAGCGCGTCCACCCCCCGCTCCACCAGGAGCGCTCCCGAGACCCGCTTCGTCGTGTGGCCCCCCGGCAGCGCCGCGACCCTCGGCTCCGTCACCCCTGCGAGATCGAGGACGTCCCCGCCGCTGGCGGCCGCCACCCAGCCGACGTCCACGGCGGCCACGGTCCGCCCCGCCAGCAACGGTCGCGCGGCGGCCACCACCTCGAGACGACGCTCGAGCACCCGCCGAGCGTCTTCGCCGCGCCCCACCAGGAGCAGGAGCCCCGCGGAGAGCGCGAGCGCACCCCGCAGCCCCGCCGCCCAGGGGCCCCACCGGGAACCCCGCCGAGTCCCCCCCTCCCCGAGCGCTGCGCCGGCCACCGCCACCCCCAGCAAGAGGACGGAGGGCAGCACGGGGACCGCCAGCCGGTAGAACGGCATCCAGTCACCGCCCGCCACGATGAGGGCCGCCAGGTGCACCCCCAGGGCCGCCGCGAGCGCGCCCCAGGTGCCCGGCTCGTCCCGCGCGACCCGCCAGGTCCAGCGGGACACGAGGAGCCACCAGGGCCCCGAGAACACGAGGACCCCCAAGCAGTAGATCAGGCCGTGATCCAGATCCGGGGCCTTCGCCACGGCGGAGAGCGGCGTCGGGCGCCCGAACCAGAGCTGCCGAACGCTCGCGACCACCAGCGCCGGACCGATGCAGGCGGCCAGGGCGGGCAGGAGCCGCCCCAGAGCCCCCCTCGCCCCCCCGACGGCGTACCCGGACCTGCCCGACTCCGCCACGGCGTTTCCCTCCCGCACCTCGAAGAACGTGCGCGCGACGATCAGCACCAGCGCCCAGGGGAGGAGCTCCGGTCGCCACGCGGCGGCGAGCCCTGCCGCGAGGGACGCCCCCCGCCTCGGGCGCGCGGCCCAGGTGCAGCACAGGGCCACCCACGGCGTCTCCAGCCCGCTCCCGGCCCAGGCGCCCAGGGGAACGCAGCCGAGAAGCCCGAAGGCGCCGACGGCCAGCGCCCCGAGGGCCAGCGTGCCCCGGCGTCCTCGAGCGACCTGCACGAGATCGGCCCCGAGGAGCCCCGCCGCCCCCAGCCACGCGAGCAACCCGGTCCCCCGAGCCACCGCCAGGGATCCGAACAGGCTGGGCTCCGCGCGGACCAGGCTCGCCCACGCCGCGATCCAGTGGGCGAACCCCAGGGGGGTGACCGCGTCGGTGAGCGCGCCCCCGGGGTTGAACCGTGGCCCCAGCCCCTGGCGGAGGTGCGCCGCGACACGGGCCGGGATCAGGGCGTCGTCGACGGTGAAGCCCCAGAGCCAAAGCGCACAGGGGAGCGCCAGGAGCACGCCCAGCGCGCCACCGAGCGCGGCCGGCGACGGCCGCTTCCAGCCGGGGCGAGAGTTCTGCCCGGGCCCCCCAGGAGCCCGCCCCGCGGGCTCCTCGTGACGAGGTCCCTCCCGTGGGCGTCCTCGGGCCCGATCCTCGCTGCGGGCTTCAGAGTCCATGCCGACGCCGCCGTTCCCTCCGGGGCCGCCCCGCCTACCCTCTTCGCGCGAACCTGTCCACTCCCTGGCTTTCTCGGTTGAAAGTTGGAGCGCATCTCCACGAATTTCTACGATTGTCGCGGATGTCAGCGATACACGTCGTCATGCGCCCGGGGCCCACCCGTCCAGCCCTGCTCGCCCCCCTGGCCGGGCTCCTGGATATCGTGGTGGACGGGGTCAACATCACCGCTCGGGTGGGAGAGACCCAGGCCTTCGCCCTCCTCTCGGAGCTCGCCCACGCCGTGGCCGCCATCGCCGCCGGACGCCGGAGCCGGTCCACCGCGCAGATCTGCGGGGACGACCAGGCCTGGGAGATTGGGCTCGAGGCGGATGGCGCCCACACCCTGCTCACCGTCTTCCGCACGGGAGCCTGTCCCGAGGTGGCGGTGCACGAGCGCCGGGTGGAGACGTCCGCGCTGCGCCAGGGAGTCCTCGAGGCCCTGGAGCAAGCCCTCGCGGCGCCCCTCCCGACGAACGTGGGCTCCTTCCTGGAGTCGGCTCGGGCGCAGCTCCTCGGAGCCCCCAAGAGCCCGAAGCGCCTCGGCCGGCGCCTGATTCAAGATCGCGTGGAGCCCCCGCCCTCCGGCGACGTGCGCTTGACGGCCTCCGCGGCGTTTCGCGTGGGGGAGCCGCACCTGCGCGGGACCACCGCGACGGTGGAGCGGTCGGATCTCCACTCGCTCCTGGTGCGGGGTTCCCTGCGTATCGGCAACGGACGCCGCAGCATCACCCTGGAGCGGGCCCAGCTGTTCCTCCTCACCGAGCGGCTCCTCTGGATCGCGGAGGACGTGCTGGACTCCTGGCAGGCGGCGCGCCCGCTGTTTCGGCGCGTGCACCTCGACAACGCGCGCGTCGCGGTCCGTCGCGGCCCCGGAGAGAGCCCCGTGGCGTTGACCCTCTCCATCGGCGGGGGTGACGGCGCGCCGCGCAGCCTCACCTTGCCGGACCTCGATCCGCCGAGCCTCGTCGAGGCCATCTCCGAGTTCACCGAGGCCTTCGGGGCGTGCATCGAGAAGCACGATCCCGCCCAGTCGAACAACCTGCGCCTGGCGGTGCTCCTCCAGAGCGGGCGCTTGCTCCGGGAGCGCCTCGAGGACGTCCTCGCGGACGACGAGCTCACCAACCAGGAGCCCGACACCTACCGCAGCTTCGGGCTCCCCAGCGCGGCCACCAAGGCCGACGGCCTCTGGAGCACCGGCGGCCACATGCGCTTCACCCCGCGGTGGGTCGCCGCGGTGCCCCACGTCGATCTGCGCTCCACGTTTCTGTGCGGCGATCGTCTCATCGTCGGCTCGAGCCGGGAGGTCGCTTGCCTCGAGCCGCGCACGGGGGCCATCACCTGGCGAGTCTCGAGCGATCGCGCCGCGACCGTGGCGACTCCCCTCGGGGTGGCGCGGCTGCACGCGGACGGGCGGCTCCGCATCCACGACCTCGCCACGGGCGAGATCCGCTCCATCACCCGACTCGAGCCCCGCGCCGGTGGTGGCGCCGCGGGAGCTTTGGTGAACACGCCTGGGTTGCCTCGCCTGCTCATCGTGGCGGAGGGAGAGCGCTGCGTGACGGCGGTCGACCTCGTCTCCGGCGACGTGCGCTGGCGCTACCGCTCACGCCGCCCGTCGACGTTCCGACTGCGCCGCGCGGGCAAGCTCGTGCTGGTCTCCGGTGGGGACTCGGCGCTGCTCGCCCTCGACGTGACCACGGGCGACGTCGTCTGGAAGCTCCGCGACCGCCTCCCCTTCACCGGGGACATCGCGGTCGTCGAAGACAGCGCCTTCGCCGTGTGTGCCAGCCCCGTGGGGAGCGCGCGCCTCCACCACGTCGATCTGTGGACGGGCGCCGTCCGCTGGAGCGCGGAGCTCGACGAACAACCCATCTTCGGGCAGATGCCGCTCGTCTCCGGCGATCACGTCCTGGTGCCCACGCGCGATCGCCGCGGCACGGGCGTCCTGGGGCTACGCCTGCGGGATGGTGGCACCACCTGGGAGCACGCTCCAGGGTTCGTCGCGCCCACCACCTCCTGGCTCGCCTTCGAGGGGCTCGCGGTGGCCAATAGCGCGTCGGGGACCCTACTCTGCCTCGACGCGGACACGGGCGAGCTGCTCTACAGCCACGTCTTCTCTCGGCACGTCGAGGCGGATCAGCCGCGTCGCCTGGAGCCGATCCTGCGGAGGGGCGCCCTGTTCGTGCCCCAGCACGAGGTGAAGGTGTTGCGGCCGCGCACCGGGGAGCTCATCGGGCAGGTGCCCTGCGACCTCATCCCGGACCTCCTCCAGGTCGACGACGAGTGCAACCTGTACGTGGCCGAAGAGAGCGGTCACCTGGCGGCCTTCGCCGCCGGAGCTCAGCTCCGCCTCGTCAACTGAGTCACTGGTCGACGGAGTCACTGGTCGACGGAGTCGCTGGTCGACGGAGTCGCTGGTCGACGGAGTCAGCAGTCGACCGAGTGAGCTGAGGACGACGAGCGCCGCCCCGCGCCCGCCGCCCCGCGCCCCGTCGTCTCAGGCGAGCGGGGGCGCTTGCCCCGACGGCGCCGGCGCGCCCACGGACTCCGTCCCTCCCTCCGCCCCACCGAGCCGCGCGGGAGGCAGGGAATCCACTCGAGACGGCAACGGCAACGGCCCGCCCACCTCCTCCGCCTTGGCGCGCACGAACGCCGCGATGGTCGAGATCGGGACACGAGCGGGGCAGAGCCGGTCCTTTTCCCGCAGCACGTCCTCGGGGACGAAGCTCACGCTGTAGGCCGCCGCGCGGAAGTCGGGCATCGAGCGGGAGGCAGCGAGCACGAGGGCCATGACCCCCCGATAGGCGCCCCCGGAGCGCGCGATGCGCGCCGACTCGCCCCGATCACAGATCCCGCACGCGATGCAGCGCCCGAACCCCGCCATGGCGTCGCGCTCCGCGGCCGTCAGCGGGGACAAGCCGTCCGGATCGTAGTTCCGACGGAAGGCCTCGTAGCCGTCCCGGCGCCGCCCGAAGAGGCGCTTGAAGAGGCTCGTCACCAGCGCGACGGCGAGCAGAACGAGGGCGCGAATTCGTGCAGGCAACACTCCAGTGTACCACGTCGCCTCCCGGGCTTGGCCGGCGGCGGTTTCGGGGGGAAGCCGAGCGCGCGGCTCGCGTACCACCTCCAGAACCGCCACGGAGAGGAGCGTCACGTGACACCCCGGTGTTACGCTCCGCCGCTGCTGTTACGCACGTAACGCATTGTTTTTATTGAGGTTGGCAACGGCACGCCCCCTGCAATGAGGGTCTCCCGAGCGCCGAGCGGCGCGCCTCGAACAGGAGAACCCCGATGTCCGTTGCCTATTCCGCCAGCCCCGCCCCCTCCCGCCAGCTGCCCCCGGTGGCCCCCTCCGGCGCGTCCCTGACCCGGTGGAGCCCTCCCTTGCCCCCCCGCACCGTCGCCGAGCGGGTCAGCCGCCCCGCGCAGCCCAGCGCCTCCACCGCACCCGTCACGCCCCCCACCACTCCCGCGGCCAGCGCCACCGAGACGGAGCGAGAGCTCGTCGCTCGGCTGCTCGCGGACGAGCCCGCCGCCTGGCGAGAGTTCGACGCCAAGTACTCGCGCGTGGTGCTCGGCTGCATCCACCGGATCCTCTCGCGGTTCACGCGGGTGGCCGGGTCCCACGACGTCGACGAGATCTACGCCCGCTTCTGCCTGCAGCTGCTGGCCAACGACAAGCGCAAGCTGCGTGCCTTCGATCCCGAGCGCGGCAACAAGCTGAGCTCCTGGCTCGGGCTCCTGGCGTCCCACGCGGCCTACGACTACCTCCGCACCCTCCGCCGAGACGCTGCCCTGGAGCCGCTGCCCGAGATCGAGCGCCTCAGCTCCTCCGAGGCTAGCCCCTACGAGCTGTCCCTGCTGCACGAGCGGGCGCGCATCGCGGCGAAGATCATGTCCCAGCTGAGCGAGCGGGATCGGGAGTTCGTGCAGCTCTACTTCGGTGAGGGGTTGGAGCCCGAGGAGGTCGCCACGGAGATGGGCATCAGCGTGAAGACGGTCTACTCGAAGAAGCACAAGATCACCGCCCGCCTGGAAGGTTTGCTCCTCGACGCCCGACGCGCCGCCTGAGTCCGGGGGCCGGGCCTCGGTTAGCCCACGAGGCGGCCCCCCATTGCCCGAAGCCTGTGGTAAGCAGCGGGCCGTGCCCCTCTTCGACCGCAGCTCGAGCCAGCGGCGGCCCGAGCGCTCGCTCCTCACCCCGCTCGTCGCCGTCGGGCTCCTCCCGGTCCTGCTCGGGTGCGGAGCAGCCAAGCCGGCCGCGGTGCAGGGTGAGCACGATCCCCACGCCTCCACCGTCCCACCCCAGCTCGCCGCGGAGCGGGTCCAGGTGGTCGAGGCGCCCGATCGCCCCCTGCTGCAGCTCGTCCGCCGCAACGGTGATCCCTACGGCGCCGTGGCGCTCGCCGCGTTTCCCGACGGGGGCAGCCGAGCGTCCGTCGCCCTCGGCGCGCTGCTGCATTTTCGCATGACGACCGCTGGGATCGGGCGTGTCGAGCTCCAGCCGCACGCCTTCGGCGTCGTCCTGGCCGCTCCGGCGGAGGACGCCGCCGCCGGAGTGCGGGTGCTCCAGGCGTTTCGGGCAGCCCTCGCAGAGCCCGTCCGTGACGCCGATCCTGCCCTCCCGCAGGTCTCCAAGTGGGTCCGGGACAGCGAGCGACGCGCGATGCCCTCGGCGGCAGCGCTGTGCGCCGGTGAGCTCGGCTCGGATCTCGGCGCGCCCGTGGACGGCAAGGCGGCTGACGGCAAGGTGACCGCCGAACGGCTCGAATCCTGGCGCGAGAGCGCCTTCTCGCTCCGGCGCGTCGGCCTCGCCGCCCTCGGGAGCGAGGCTCTGCTCCAGGGCGTGCGCGACGCACACCGGGACGAGTGGCCCGACGGCGCTCCTCCCAGCCACCCCTGGCCCGACGCGGACGACGTGCAGGTCGTCGACGACGGCACGGGGCGCGCGCTCCGGCTCGCATGGCACCTCCCCGAGGCCGTCCAGGCGCTCTCCGTCTCCCGGGCCCTGGCGGATCCGCACCACCCGCTGCACCACCGGCTCGCCGCGCTCGGCCGCTGGCGCGTCGCTCACACGAACGCCGCCGTGCGCCCTCGGGGTGCGTGCCTCCGGGTGGACCTCGCCCTCGACAAGTCCGCCGACCGCCCCGACGAAGGGGAGCTGGCGCGCGCGGCCTCGATCGTGTCCCTCGAGGTCGAGCGGGCCCTGGAAGCGCCCCCGGGCTCCGAAGAACACGAGCGCACCTTGCTCGCGCCGGGCAATCCCCTCGTCGCCGCCGCCCTGGCTGCGTGGACCGCGGTGCGCAGCGCCGAAGCACCGGGCCCGACCCGCCGCATCGTCGAGTACGCCGCCCCCTCCACGGAGCGGCGCCCCACCCCTCGAGCGTTGGCCGAGCGGCTCCAGGAGACCCGCGCGACCTGGGACTCCTTGGGACTGCCCCTGCGCGCCCAGGTGGAGGACGGTCAGGCCGAGACCTGGATCCTCGTCGCCAGTCCGTGCGGCACGAGCGTCGAGCCCGCCCAGGACGCGGGCATCTTCGCCCTCGCCGCCCACAGCATCGCGCGGGCGTTCCAGGGGAGCTGGGGCGTCACCTTCGAGCCCTGGGCCACCCCGGACGGGGTCGGGCTCCTCGCTCACGCACCGCGCCGCGCGAGAGAGACCCCGAAGGCCCACGCAGAGCGGATCGCCCGCGCCGTCGGCCGAGCCCTCGCGGGCGATCCCCTCGACGGCCGCGCCGTGGCAGACGCCCGGGACGAGATCCTCGATCGCCTCGGGGCGGACACGGGCTGGTGGCTCGCCCTGGAGACCCTGAGCGGAGACTTTCCGTCCGCCCTCGAGCCCTTCGGGACGTGGAAGTCCGTCTCGACCACGTCGACGAGCGGGGTCGAGCGGGCGCGGGCGGTGCTCGCCCAGGGGCCGCTCCGCGTGGCGGTCCTCGCCGATCACGACGCCGCCCAGGCCGACGCCGCGGGCGCTGCCCTCTCCGACTGGCTCGCGCCGTTCCGGGAAGAGGGCGCGACCTGCTCCCGTCCGCAAATCGAGGCCCCGAAGCCCGGGATGTGGACCTTGGAGACCATCGACGAAGAGGTCCGGGAAGGGGCCTACCTCGGCGTGTGGGCTCCCGCCCCCCGCGAACTCGGGCTGGCCACCGCCTATCTGCTCAACCGCCCCGGCGGCTGGCTCGACCAGGCCCTCACCCAACCGGGCCTCGTCGGCAGCGCCCAGGCCCACTGGTTCGGAGGGGGCGCGACCGGGGCCCTCGTCATCGAGCTCGGCGCCGTCCCGGAGCAGCTCGACGCAGCGATCCAACAGGCCCGCGCCCTCCTCGACCGGCTCGCGAAGGGCGCCGCCGACAAGGAAGACGCGGCGCGCGCTCGCGCCGAGCAGAGCCGACGGGAGGCTGCCCTCGCGATCCAACCCCGCGCCCGCGTCGTTCGGCTCTGGCACGACCGGGAGCCGACCCCCGTGGATCTGGCGGGGCTACGTAAGCTGCACGAAGCCTTCGCCGCGGATCACCACCTCGTCGTCAAGGTGAAACGCCGCCAGTAGCGCGTCCCCCACTCGCTCGGCCTTCCGCGGGCCCGGGGCACGTGCTAGCCCGCCGCCATGGCTTCTGCCCCCCGCCAGACGGTCGTCATCCTCGACTACGGTTCCCAGTACACACAGCTCATCGCGCGCCGTGTCCGGGAGAGCCACGTGTACTGCGAGATCCACCCGTGCACGGTCTCCCTCGACACCCTCCGCGCCATCGATCCCGCGGCGATCATCCTGAGCGGCGGCCCCGACAGCGTCTACGGCGAGAACTCTCCGAAGAGCGACCCCGCGCTGCTCGAACTCGACGTCCCCATGCTCGGTATCTGCTACGGGCAGCAGCTCATGGCGCACCAGCTGGGGGGCAAGGTCGAGCGCGGTGCGCACCACGAGTACGGCCCCGCGGAGCTCTCCGTCGACGAGGCGGTGGGCATCCTGAAGCCCTTCCACGCCGGAGAGCGGCTCGGGGTGTGGATGAGCCATGGTGATCGCCTGACGGCCCTCCCCCCCGGCTTCCGCAAGATCGGGTCGAGTCCCAGCGCGCCCTTCGCCGCCATCGCCCACCCGGAGAAGCGTCGCTTCGGCATTCAGTTCCACCCGGAGGTGGCCCACACGCCCCGTGGCGCTGAGCTGCTGCGGGCGTTCCTCTTCGACGTCGCGGGCCTCGAGCCCACCTGGACGCCCGGCTCGTTCGTGGACGAAGCGATCGAGAAGATCCGCACCCAGGTGGGGCCCACGGAGCGGGTGATCTGCGGGCTGAGCGGCGGGGTCGACTCCTCCGTGGCCGCGGTGCTCTGTCACAAAGCGCTCGGCGATCGCCTCGTGTGCATCTTCGTCGACAACGGCCTGCTGCGAGAGGGCGAGTTCGAGAGCGTCGTCGCCATGATGCGCCAGAGCTTCCACCTGAACCTGGTGCCCGTGGACGCGCGCGAGCGCTTCCTGAGCGAGCTGCGCGGAGTCACCGACCCCGAGCAGAAGCGCAAGATCATCGGGCGCATCTTCATCGAGGTGTTCGAGGAGCACGCCTCACGCATCGAGAACGCCAAGCATCTCGTCCAAGGCACGCTCTATCCCGACGTCATCGAGAGCGTCAGCGTGCGGGGCCCGAGCGCGGTGATCAAGAGCCACCACAACGTCGGCGGGCTGCCCGAGCGCATGAACCTGAAGCTCATCGAGCCGCTCCGCGAGCTCTTCAAGGACGAGGTGCGCGCCGCGGGCGCCGCCCTGGGCATGCCCGACGACGTGCTGTGGCGCCACCCCTTCCCGGGCCCGGGCCTTGCGGTACGCTGCCTGGGGGAACTCACGCCCGAGCGACTCGCCGCGCTCCGCGCCGCCGACGCCATCGTCGACGAAGAGATCCGCGCGGCGGGGCTCTACGGATCCATCTGGCAGTCCTTCGCGGTGCTGCTCCCGGTGCGCAGCGTCGGCGTGATGGGCGACGACCGCACCTACGAGGAGGCTTGCGTGATCCGCGCGATCAACTCCAGCGACGGCATGACGGCGGATTGGGCGCGGATCCCCCACGAGGTCCTCGCGAAGATGAGCACCCGCATCATCAACGAGGTCCGCGGCATCAACCGGGTGGCCTACGACATCAGCTCGAAGCCGCCCGCCACCATCGAGTGGGAATGAGGTCGCCCGCGCCGCGTTTCCTCCGCCCCTGGGTGCTCCGTCCGATCCGCTCCCGCGCCGCTTGGAGCTTCGTGCCGGCGCTGCTCGCCCTCGCCCTCGCCGCAGGATGCGCGACGCAGGGGCTGCGTCCCGCCGTGAGCATGAAGGTCGAGCGCCATGAGGACACCCCGAAGTCGGCGCTGGTCTACATCGACGAGCAGTACATCGGGACCTTGGGGTACGTCGCCGCGCGGGGCGTGCGCCTCCCGGAGGGAGAGCATCGGATCACCGTCGAGAAGACCGGATACTTTCCCTACGACGTCGTCGTCGTGTCCGATCGAGAGCCGATCCACCTGAGCGTGCGTCTGCAGCGCCTGCCCGACTGACGCCCGTTTCCGTCACCCATCTTACGGCGCTCTCACACTCGCTCCTGGCCCGGGTGCGTACGGCGGAGCGCCATCTGCTGCCCGCGGGCTCTCCGAGCCCCTCGCCGTCCAAGGCGCGGGCCGCGTGCCCCGGGCTCTCCAGGGTCCAGGGGCCCTCCGCGGTGCGGGCTCTGCGCGGGCTCTGGCGCAGGCCCGAGGAAGTTGTTAACTAGGGCTCCCCGCCGCAGGCGGGCTCCGGGGTGTACCTCAACTTGGTAGAGGGCCGGCTTTGGGTGCCGGACGTTGCTGGTTCAAATCCAGTCACCCCGACGAAGTTCCCGCGACGAGCCGCCAGCGCAGGGTCGCCCAGCGCAGAGCCACCCAGCGCAGAGCCACCCAGCGCAGAGCCACCCAGCGCAGAGCCACCCAGCGCAGAGCCACCCAGCGCAGAGCCACCCAGCGCAGGCGACGCGCGGGCGCTCATCGCGACGGCGGCGTTGCGCGTGGCGGCGCGCTCGTCCGTGTGCGCCGGCCTCGCGGTGATGAGTCGTCACGGCGAGCGAGGGCGCACCAGACGGCTCCGTCATCGCCCCCTGACCCGTCATTGACGGAGTGGTCGAGGGCGGCTACGAGGCGCGATCGCGGGGACTAGCGAGTGCCAGCTCTCGCTGATGTGGATGCGGTCGCGCAACGGGAAGGCGACCAGTGTCTTCGTGGGAGGAAGAACATGCGGGAAGAGCTGTTGCGACTCGGTCGCACCGCGATGCAGCGGCGCTGGTCCTGGGCCGCTGCGACCTTGTGCGTCGTCGTGCTGCTGATTCGTTTTGCACAGATCGACGCGTCGCTGCCGTACATCTATCACCCCGATGAGCGTTACGTGACCAAGCCGGCACTACGCGTTCTCCAGGGCCCCGACCGGAACCCAAAGTTCTTCAACTACGGCTCCCTCCCCATCTATGCCACGGCTGCCGCCATCTCCGTGGGAGCCGTCCGCGCCGCGCGACACGGGGAACTAGACCGCATCCAGGACCTGCGGCCCAGCTCCCACTACTACGCCCACCCTCGCGTCATGGGTGTGGCGCGGAAGCTGCACGCGGCGGTCGGCGTGCTGCTGCTCTGGCTCGTCGGTGCTCTGGCGGCGCGCACGTTCAAGGAGCCATCTCTCCGGATCTTGGCGCCGCTGCTGGTGCTCCTCCTCTCCCCCTCATTCTCCCGCCTCGGCTGGGCGTACATCAACGTGGACGTCTGGGCGGCCACCTTCTCCGCGGCGACGCTGGTCTGGCTCGCGTCGACCTTCCACCAACGAAACTTCACGGCCCAGGTCCTCGTTCCCGCCGCTTTGGCCGCCGCCGCCGTAGCGAGCAAGTACACGGCGGCGGTGATCGTCATCCCCTGTCTCTTGGCGATCGGGCTCCAGGCGCGCAACGGCCACCGCATCCTCGGAGCGGCTCAGTTCTTGGCGCTCCTCTGCGGGTTCTTCCTGCTCTTCTGCCCCTACGCCCTCTTCGACACGCCTCGCTTCCTGAACGCCGTTCTCCATGAGGCTCATCACTACGCCACGGGGCATCGGCGCTTCACGGTCGAAGCCGGCTGGCCCCACCTTTGGCGCATCGGGGAGACCGTGTCGAGCGAGCTCGGATTCCTCCCCGCAGCCGCGATCGCCGTCGGGCTGGTGGGTGGATTTCGTGTGCATGCGCGGCGCACCCTGCTCCTCGTGAGCTTCGTCGGGGCGGCCGTCACGCTCATGAGTGGGCAACGGGTGTTCTTCCCTCGGAACCTCACATCGATCCTGGCGGTCCTCGCCCCGATCGCAGCCTATGGCCTGCTCCTGCTGCTCCGCTGGAGCCGTAGCGTCCTCGGAAAGCTCGTTTCCCCGCGCTGGAGAGGACACTCCCTCCTCGCGCTCCAAGCGGCGGTCGTTCCTCCGGTCATCCTGCTTCCCATTGGGGTCGATCGATTCGTCACTCAAGTCACCCCGGCGAAGGACACCCGGAACCAAGCTGTCGAGCTGCTCGAGGCGCACCTCCGCTCCAATGACATCGTCCTGGTGGATCGGAACCTACACGGCGACTGGCGGGCCTTGCCCCGGAAGGTGGTGGTTCGCACCATCGACGTTGCCCAAGCTGGAGACCGCCAGCTCGGAGGAAACCTACTCGTGCTCGCGGAGCGGTCGAAGGTGTCCGGCCCCCTGAAGCGGAGACTGAAGAACGCCGAGCTCCTGGCGCATCTCCGCCGGCCCGAACACGGCACCCGTTTCGATGGCGCGACCTTGAGGGTCTACCGGTTGGCTCCTCCTCGTGAGGTCGAAGCCCGCCGGTAGGGCTCCCTTTCGGGCCACCCGCGGGTCGCCGGCCCCATCGCCTGAAGAGCCCCATCACGGAGAGGGTCACAGAGGGTCTGGCCGGGTTGGTTCGCTGCTTCGAGGGGGGCCATTGCACTTGCCCCGGGGCCCGAATTTGGCCACATAGGTGCTCCCCCCAAGGCCCACATGAGCACAGTGAACACGTTCAAGACGGTCGATCCAGCGCAGCTCCCCAAGCATTTCGACAGCGCCCAGGCGGAACGGCGCTGGGACGAGGCCTGGCAGGCGGCGGGGATCTTTCACTGGGATTCCTCGAAGACCCGCGAGGAGACCTTCGTCGTCGACACCCCGCCCCCGACGGTATCCGGCTCCCTCCACGTCGGCCACGTGTTCTCCTACACCCACGCGGACGTGATCGCCCGCTACAAGCGGATGTGCGGGCTCAACATCTTCTACCCGATGGGGTGGGACGACAACGGCCTCCCCACCGAGCGTCGGGTGCAAAACTACTTCCACGTGCGCTGCGATCCCACGCAGCCCTACGAGCCCGGCCTGAAGCTCGAGGAGGCGAACGCCAAGAAGCGTAAGGAACCGCCGAAGCTCGTCTCCCGCAAGAACTTCATCGAGCTCTGTCACGAGCTCACCGAGGTCGACGAGCAGGCTTTCAAGAACCTCTTCACGCGCCTCGGCCTCAGCGTGGACTGGCGCCAAACTTACGCGACCATCGACGATCGCTGCCGCAAGCTCGCGCAGCTGTCCTTCCTCGATCTGGTCGAGAAGGGGCACGTCTATCAGACCTTCGCCCCCACCATGTGGGACGTGGACTTCCAGACGGCGGTCGCCCAGGCAGAGGTCCAGGATCGCCCGAAACAGGGCCACTTCCACCACATCGAGTTCGGAGTCGAAGGCTCCGCAGAGAGCTTCGTGATCGCCACGACACGCCCCGAGCTCCTCCCCGCCTGCGTCGGCGTGACCGCGCACCCGAACGACGAGCGGTACAAGCACCTGTTCGGCAAGAACGCCGTCACCCCGCTGTTCCACGCGCCGGTGCCGATCTTTCCGAGCGAGCTCGCCGACCCGGAGAAGGGCAGCGGCATCCTGATGGTGTGCACCTTCGGCGATCAGACGGACGTGCACTGGTGGCGCACGGAGAAGCTCGCCCTGCGCCAGCTGATCGGGCGCACCGGACGTTTGGAACCGGTCCAGTTCGGCACCGCCGACTACCCGAGCCTGCGCCCCGACGCCGCCAACCGCGCCTACGCCGAGCTCGCGGGCAAGAACGTGAACCAGGCCCGCACGCGCATCGTGGAGCTGCTCCGCGACGCCGAGGGCAGCGCCACGGGCAAAGGCGCTCCCCTGCAGAGGGAGCCCGAGCCCGTGCAGCAGGCGGTAAAGTTCTTCGAGAAGGGGGACCGCCCCCTCGAGTTCCTCTCCACGCGGCAGTGGTTCGTCAAGCTGCTGGAAAAGAAGCAGGAGCTGCTCGCGAAGGGCCAGGAGATCCACTGGCACCCGGAGTTCATGCACACCCGCTACCGGGACTGGACGGAGCACCTCGGCCTCGACTGGTGCCTCTCCCGCCAGCGCTACTTCGGCGTGCCCATCCCCGTGTGGTTCCCGCTGAAGGCAGACGGCAGCACGGATTTCGAGCACCCGATCTACCCTCGCCCCGAGCAGCTGCCCGTCGATCCAATGGCGGACGTGCCGGAGGGCTACAGCGAGGAGCAGCGGGGCAAGCCCGGCGGCTTCGTCGGTGAGCCAGACATCTTCGACACCTGGTTCACCAGCTCGCTCACGCCGCAGATCGGCTCCCACTGGCTCCTCGACGACGACCGCCACCAGAAGCTGTTTCCGGCGGACATTCGTCCCCAGAGCCACGAGATCATCCGCACCTGGGCCTTCTACACGATCGCCAAGGCCCTGCTGCACGAAGACAAGGTGCCCTGGCACAACGTCGTCATCAGCGGCTGGATCCTCGATCCGGATCGCAAGAAGATGTCCAAGAGCCAGGGCAACGTCATCACGCCGATCCACCTGTTCGACGAGCATGGCGTGGACGCTGTCCGGTACTGGGCCGCCAGCGCCCGCCTCGGCGCGGACACGGCGTTCGACGATCAGATGTTCAAGATCGGTCGACGGCTCACCACGAAGCTCTTCAACGCCGCCAAGTTCGTGCTGAGCCACGCGGGTGAGGTCACCCCGATCACCCACGAGCTCGATCGGTCCTTCGTGCAGGAGCTCCGCGAGCTCGTCCAGAAGGCCACGGCCGCCCAGGACGACTTCAACTTCGCCCAGGCGCTCCAGGACACCGAGAGCTTCTTCTGGACCCATTTCACCGACACCTACCTCGAGCTCGCCAAGCCGCGGGCGTGGACGACGGAGGGCGTCGTGGTGGATCCAGCGGCGCGCGGCTCCGCCATCGCCGCGCTCAGGCTCGGCCTCAGCGTGCTGCTCCGGCTCTTCGCTCCGGTGCTCCCCTACATCACCGAAGAGATTTGGTCTTGGGCCTTCGCGGAGGAGACGGGCCACCCGAGCATCCACAAGGCGCCCTGGCCCACCCTGGACGAGCTCGCCTCCGTCGAGCCTCCCACGCACTCGGACAGCTTCGATCTCGCTGTGGCGGCCTTTGCCGCCATCAACAAGGCCAAGGCGGACGCGCAGGTGTCCGCGGGCCGCGTGGTGGAGCGGCTGACGTTGCTGGCCAACCCCGCGACGCTGGAACGCGCCGCGCCGGTCCTGCCCTGCGCCTTCGAGGCAGCGCGGTGTCGCGCGCACACGACCACGCCCAAGGAGCTCGAGCCGGGGACCTTCGAGGTCGCCGACGTCACCTTCGCTCCGAAGACATGATGACGATCCGACCCGCCGCCCCCGGTCACCCCGGGCGGATGGGTCGGATCCTCTCGCACGGGCGGGCTCTCTGCACGTCAGGACCTCTCCCGTCCGATTTCCGCTGGCAACGGCCTGCGCTATGGAGTGACGCCAATGAAGCCGTACGTCCTCGCCACGCCGGTCTTCGACGAGATGGCGGCCCTCCCGGAGCTCCTGCGCTCGTTACAGGCTCAGACCGCGCCCCCCGCCGTCTGGGTGGTCGTGGACGACGGGAGCCGCGATGGTTCCCGTGCGTGGCTGGAAGAACAGAGTGCCCAGCACCCGTGGCTCGTCGTCTTGTCCGCCCCCGAGGCGGCCGACGAGTACCTGGGCGCCCACATCGCGCGCATCAAGCGCTGGGGGCTCGAGCAGGCCATCGCCGTCGCCCGCTCCAAGTCCATCGACGTGGCCTACGCCGGCATCCTCGACGCTGACGTGCTCCTGCCGCCTCATCACTACGAGCGACTCATCCAGGAGCTCGAGCGCGATCCCCAGCTCGGTGTGACGTCCAGCATCATGCGGGTCATGGGCGACGATCGACTCGAAAAGTACCAGCGGATCGATCTCCCCCGGGGGCCCACTCAGTTCTTCCGCCTGGAGTGCCTCGAGAGCATCGGAGGGCTCCCTCCCTGGCCCGGCTTCGATGGCGCCGCCAACGTGAAGGCACGGCTCCAAGGCTGGTCCACGCGGCTCGTCCCTGATCTCGTCGCCATCCATCGGCGGGAGACGGGCACTCGGTTCGGCTCCAAAGAGGGTTACGCCCGGAAGGGGCGCTACGCCTACTTCCTCGGCGTCCACCCCCTGCTGGTCGCGGCGCGGGCGCTCGCCTACTCGCACGAGCCCCCCTTCGATCGAGGATACCATTTCCTCAAGGGTTGGTTCTCCGACTTCGCCAGAGGCGCCGAGCGCTGCCCCGACCCCGACGTGCGCCGCCAGTACGGCACCGCCCGCCTGCTGGAGGTGACCCGCTACGTCGCCCGGCGGGCGCTGAGGAGAGTTTTGCCGTGAGCCGGGATGTCCACGCGGCCTCGATGATCGCTTCGCGCGCGCTCACCGAGCCAGCGTCGAGCGCCGGACACGTACGCCCCCTGGCTTCCATAAGGGGGGCTCGACGCTGGCTCAGAAGGGGTCCAAGCCTCCGTGTGTAAAAAGCTCCTGCTGCTCGCCTTCCGCTTTCCTCCTTACTCGAGGGTCGGCGCCTACCGGTGGTCGATGCTCGGCCCTCGCATTGCGCGTCTGGGCCACGAGGTCCACGTGCTCACGGTGCAGTGGCCCAACATGGGTTACACGGATTGGCTCGACGAGGTGCGAACACCCGGGCTGACCATCCACCGGATCCGATCCGGCTATCCTCATCGTCTCAAGTACACACCGCTGCCCAAGCCGCTGGCCCTCGGTCGTTCGGCGTTCCTGCGGGCCCGTGACAAGCTCCTCCGAACGATGGACGAGGCCCATTACTGGGGTCGCTACCTCCTCCCCGCGGCTCATCGCCTGCTCGACGAGCACGACATCGACACCATCATCGCGACGGGTGCGCCGTTCAGTACGAACTATTGGGCCGCGCACCTGCGGACGCAGCGCCGTGGCCTCCGGCTCGTGCAGGACTTTCGAGATCCCTGGTACTCGAATCGAGCGCAGATGCTCCGCGATCCTCACCGACACCGCTTCGAGGTCGCCACGCGAGAGGCAGACGTCCTGGTCGGCGTCACACCGGAGATGGCGAGCCTGTTCGGAGACCTGGCTGGTCATACCGATGTCCGGTGCGTCCCGAATGGAGTCGACCTCTCCAAGCTACGCAGCGTCCGAGCGAGCGAGTCAATGTCGTACGACTTCGTCTACATGGGCGCCCTGTTCAACAAGCGAGACGTGCCGATGGCGCGCTTCCTCCAATGGGCCCGCAAGCGCCGCGACGAAGGCCGCCCCGTCACGGTGAAAGTCATCGGCCGCTACCCCGACTCACTTCGCTTCAAGTTCGCCGACCTCCTGCGCTCGGGCCATTTGTCGTTGTCCGCTCCCCTATCTCAACGCGACGCCTGGGCGGTGGTCGCCGCGTCACGTTGTGCCCTCCACTTCAACGGACCAATCGGCATCGCCGAGACTCAGGTCACCACCAAGCTCGTCGAACACGGCGCTCTGAAGCGCCCGACCCTCTCTCTGAACTATGGCGGCGTCGTCGGTCCCTTCATCGAGAAGCACGGACTCGGCTGGTCGTTCCACGCCGACGCCCCCGACCTCGATCGCTCCCTCGATGGCTGCATCGATGCCCCACCGCCGTCATTCCGCTTCGATGTCGACGAATTCGACTACGAGCACCTCGCTCATGCGTACTCCGCGATCATCGAGTCGTAGGCCCCCACACCCCTGCGCCATGGCTTCACGCTCGCTCGATGGCTCAATCGTGTCCCGTCTCGCTCGTGTCCGCCGTCCGCGCCGCTCGAGGACCCACGACCCGATCGACATAGCTCATCACCCAACTGGTCGTGTCGACCCGCTCCGTGAGCAGACGCCGCCTTGCGCCCGCCACTTCTTCTCGGGCTGTTTCGTCGCGAACGATCCGCTTGATCTCCTCGAGCGCGCTCGACGCTTCCGCTCGCTTGTACTTCCTCACGAGGCCGTACCGGCTCTCGAGATCGTCGATGTACCCGCGGCTCGTGTCGGCGATATAGAACGCGGGGACTCCCAAGACAGCCGCCTCGCTCGCCATGGTGGCGCTCTCGCCCACGAGCATACGGCTGAACGCGATGATGTGATGGATGCTCTCGACGGGCGCCTTCAGCCGATAGGGTTCCAGGTCGGTCGGCAGCGCTCCCTCGCAACTGATCAGCACCCGCCCGTGCCGTTCCAACTCCTGCACCACCGCACGCTTGAGCGACAGGTCGAAGCCGTGGTCGAAGAAATCGTGCGATGCCTGCCACGACACGAAGCGCACGATGAAGTACCCGCCTTCCGGATCCAGGCCCGCTCGTCGAACCACCTCCGCATCAGGAGTGAAACGGTTCGGGTGAAGGTAAGCCAGCTCATGGTACCCAGGATAGGTGACGTGGCGCCCCCGTACCGGCGCTGCGTAGCATTCCGGCGTGCAAACGGAATGCGCCAACGGGTAGACGAACGAGTTCGTCAGCCGCGCGTTCTCCGTATCGTAAAAGACGATGGCCGGCTTACGGATCATCCGGCCTATCTGGGCAATCGTGACTCCCATGATGCCCACGAGAACGTTCGGGCGAAACGCCCGCGCACGCCGCCACATGCGAACGTCGCGCACGATCATTTCACCGGCGAGCGCCAACGAAGATCCTCCCAATCGACTAATCGATTCGTACGGAATCCCGTAGGCATCGAGGAGTTCGTTCGCCACATCCTTCTCCCGGCTCAGAACGAGGACCTCGTCGCCCCGCGCGCGCCATTCCGCGATGGCGTTCCGAAAGAAGTGTACATGTGCCGGATGGAGGATCTCGACGAGCACCCGCATTCCTCGAGCTTCCCGCAAACCTCCCCGGCGTGTAAAGCACGCCCGGCGCTCCTGCTGGTAGGGTCCTCGACCGCATGTTAGACGTGTGATCGCGCCCCCTCCCCCGTCGCCATGATTCTCGCGTTCGTTCTGAAGTCCTTGTGGCGTGCCCTCGAGCCCCGCCGGCGCGTGTACTTCGTCGGCCTCGTGGGACTCCTCTTCGTCACTGGCGTCTTCGAGATGATGGGCATGCTGGTGATCTTCGGTTTCATCCGAGGGCTCACCGCAGACCCCGAGACAGGGGTGCGTTCGGGTCTCGGCAAAGTCCTCGACCTCTACTTCCAGCGCCCTCTCAGCGACACCGAGTTTGCCCTCTTCGGCAGCGCGCTCGTCCTCGGGGTCATCCTCGTCAAGAACTTGCAGGCGCTCCTCGTGAGGCACCAGCTTCATCGGTTCCTCGCCAACCTCAACCATCGTATTGCGATGCAGCTGTTTGCGTCATTGATGATGGTTCCCTACGAGCACCTCCTCGCC
>Ga0207873_1000260_pt1 | contig 58725 bp, 54 predicted proteins | sample BGWIniCompost_FD_187373 | JGI IMG/M metagenome (GOLD analysis project Ga0207873, IMG submission 187373) | Cellulose adapted compost microbial communities from Newby Island Compost Facility, Milpitas, CA, USA - BGW Initial Compost (SPAdes)... ...
CCCGCCGCGGCGCGCCGGCGCCGGCGCGGGTCAGTCGGTGTCCAGGGCGCGCGGGTCGCCGCGGCCGGCCGCCGGGTCCGGCGCGGCGGCGAGCGGCGTCGAACCTTCCGACAGCGCTGCCTCCAGCGCCGCGCGGTCGAGCGCGTTCTCCCAGCGCGCGACCACCACGGTGGCCACCGCGTTGCCCATGAAGTTGGTGAGCGAGCGGCATTCGCTCATGAAGCGGTCGACGCCCAGCACCAGCGCCATGCCCGCCACCGGGATGGTCGGCACCACCGACAGCGTCGCCGCCAGGGTGATGAAGCCCGCGCCGGTCACCCCGGCCGCGCCCTTGGAGCTGACCATCGCCACCAGCAGCAGGGTCAGCTGCTGCCAGGCGGTGAGCTCGGTGTTGGTGGCCTGGGCGATGAACAGGGCAGCCAGGGTCATGTAGATGTTGGTGCCGTCGAGGTTGAACGAATAGCCGGTGGGCACCACCAGCCCGACCACCGACTTGCCGCAGCCGGCGCGCTCCATCTTCTCCATCAGCGAGGGCAGCGCCGACTCCGAGGAGGAGGTGCCCAGCACCAGCAGCAGCTCCGCGCGCAGGTAGCGGGCCAGCTTCAGGATCGAGAACCCGCACAGCCGGCACACCGCGCCCAGCACCACCAGCACGAACAGCAGCGAGGTCAGGTAGAAGGTGCCGACCAGCCAGGCCAGGTTGGCCAGCGAGGCCAGGCCGAACTTGCCGATGGTGAAGGCGATCGCGCCGAACGCGCCGACCGGCGCGGCCTTCATCAGCAGGTGCACCAGCCGGAACACCGGCGCGGTCAGCGCCTCCAGCAGCGCCTGCACTGGGCGTCCGCGCTCGCCGGTCAGCGCCAGGGCGATGCCGAACAGCACCGCCACGAACAGCACCTGCAGGATGTTGCCGCCGGCGAAGGCGCCCAGCAGGGTGTCGGGGATCACGTCGAGCAGGAACCCGACCAGGGTCATCTCGTGCGACTTCTGCACGTAGCCCTGGACCGCGGCGGCGTCCAGCGTGGCCGGGTCGATGTCCATGCCCGCGCCCGGCCGCACCACGTGCGCCACCACCAGCCCGACCACCAGCGCGAGCGTCGAGAAGAACAGGAAGTAGGCCATCGCCTTGCCGAACACCCGGCCCACGGTGCGCAGCTGCGGCATGCCGGCGATGCCGGTGGTGATGGTGAGGAAGATCACCGGCGCGATGATCATCTTGACCAGCTTGATGAAGCCGTCGCCCAGCGGCCTGAACTGCTCGGCCAGCGCCGGATGGAAATGGCCGAGCAGGGCGCCGGCCGCGATCGCCAGCAGCACCTGCGCGTACAGCTGCCGGTACCAGGGCAGTCGCGGCGGGGCGGGGGCGGCGGACGGCGCGGCAGGCATCGGCGGAGGGTTCCTCGTGGGCTGCGGCGCACTGTAGCGGCTGGCGCCGCGCCCGCGTCAGGCCGCGCCGTCGGAGAGCCGGTCGAGGCGGATGCGGTTGGCGAACAGCGAAAACGCGAGCAGGCCGGCCAGGCCGTTGGCGCGCGCCACCCACGGCGGCAGCCAGCGCGGCGCGGCCAGCACCCCGGCCTCGAACAGCGGTTCGAAGCGCTCCACGTCGCGCAGGGTCATCTTGCCCGCGAACAGGCGCCGGCACTGGCGCAGGCGGCCTTCGCGCAGGCCGTGGCGGAAGAAGGTGTGCACCTCGACCAGGCCACGCAGGTACACGGTGTCCTTGGCGAACGCCGTGCCGCCCTCCACCGGCACGCCGCGGAACACGCGCTGGGCCGAGGCGAAGCTCTCGGACGGGTCCTGTCCGGCGTCCATGAAGTGCCGGAACACCTGCAGGAAGTCGGCGCCCTCGAGCGCCATCGCGATCGCCTCGGTGCGCAGGCTCACCCGCTTCATGCGCTCGATGTCGAGGCTGCCGGTGATCTGCTCGGCCAGCACCGCCAGCCCCTCCTGGGTCGCGGTGACCCGCGGCGAGGACATGGCCAGGCTCGGCAGGACCTGCTGCTCGCGGCCATTGAGCGCGGTGAGCGAATGCACCAGCGCCTCGTGGTGCAGCAGCTGGGCCTGGTCGTAGTCGCTGAAGGCCGCGCCGCCGCGCAGGCGGATCCGGAACGCGCCGGCGGCGGCCTTGGCGATCAGGTCGGGGTCGAGTTCGACCGCCACCACGCGCCCGCCGAAGAAGGCGTCGAGCTGGTTCTGCAGCTGCAGCTGGAGCGCGGTCGCGGAGATCTTCACCTGCTCCTCGGGCGCGACCAGTTCGCGGTCGAGCTCGTCGGCGATGCCGATGAAGTGCGCCGCGGCCTCGCGCGCGCTCGGCCCGCCGCCGGGCAGCGGGTCGCGCGGATGGCCGTAGAGCATCACCGACAGCGCGCCGGCCTCGCGCGTGCCCAGCGCCTCGAGCATGCGCGCGGCCAGGTCCCAGTCGCGCGCCGACTCCACCAGGTAGGCCCCGAGCGGGTGGCCCGGGTCGGCCTCGGCGGCGATCGCCTCGAGTTCGCGCCGCTGGGGGCCGAAGTCGCGGCGCGGGTATGCGTGCGCCGGCAGCCGGGCCCGGCCGCGCGCGTAGTCCGCGAGGAAGCGCTCCTGCACCGCGGCCGGCCAGCTGGCCAGCGACAGCACCCGCAGCTCGCGCGCGGCGCGGACCATGCGCGCGTCGAGCGCGGCGTGGTGGGCGATGGGATCGGTCATCCGCGCGTCCTGTCGGCCTGGGCCCCGCCATGCTGGGCAATGTCGGCGCGGATGTCATCGCCCGGCGGCACGGGCGCGAGCGCGGCCGGTGCGTGCGCCGGGCCCCGCGGGTCCGCTCAGCGCCGCGCCGGCCCCCGGCCGGGCCCGCGCGCACCGGGCCTGTGCCCCAGCCGCGAGGCGAGCCGGTCGGCGGCGCCGGCGACTTCGCCGCGCAGCTTGTGGTAGTTCGCCAGCCGCCCCGGGTCCAGTTCGCCGGCCTCGACCGCGGCGCGCACCGCGCAGCCCGGTTCGGCCTGGTGGCGGCAGTCGCGGAAGCGGCAGCCGGCGGCCAGGGCCTCGATGTCGGCGAAGCCGTCGCCCAGGTCTTCCTCGCCGGTCGGCTTGAGTTCGCGCATGCCCGGGGTGTCGATCAGGCACGCGCCCGAGGGCAGCGGGATCAGGGCGCGGTGGGTGGTGGTGTGGCGCCCGCGCGCGTCGCGCCCGCGCACCGCGCCGGTCTTCATCCGCTCATGGCCGAGCAGGGTGTTGGTGAGGGTGGACTTGCCGGCGCCGGACGAGCCGACCAGCACCGCGGTCACGCCCGGCCCGAGCCACGGCGCCAGCGCCTGCGCGGTCGCCGGGTCGCGTGCGTTGACCGCCAGCACCGGCACGTCGCCGCCGAGCACGTCGGCCAGCGCGGCGCGCGCGGCATCGGGATCGGCGCCGGGCAGGTCGGCCTTGGTCAGCACCACCACCGGCCGCACGTCCTCGGCCCGGGCCAGCAGCAGGTAGCGCTCGATCCGGCGCGGATTGAAGTCGCCGTCGAGCCCGCAGGCGATGATGGCGACATCGACGTTGGCGGCGATCAGCTGCTGGCGGTAGTGCTCGCCGGCGGCGGCGCGCTTGAGCGCGTTGCGCCGGGGCAGCAGGGCGACGATGCGCCCGTCCTCGACCAGCACCCAGTCGCCGACCACCGCGCGCTCCCCGGGCGCCACCTTGCCGCGGCGGTAGCCCGGCGGACGCTGCCACTGCGGCGGCGATTCGACGCCCGCGGCCGGCTCGGTTGCATCGGCAACCACGTAACCGGCGCGATGCTGTTCGACCACGCGCGCGGGACGGGCCCGCGGATGCGCGGCCATCAGCTCGGCCCAGGGCCCGGGGCCGGGCGCGCCCGGCCAGGGCCAGCCGATGCCGCGCAGGGCGTCGAAGTCGGGATTCAAGCGTTCGTGCACGGCGTTTGCATGGAGCGATTCTAGGCCCTGTCCCGGGGCCGCCGCCGCGCAGGCCGTGGAGGCCCGGGACAGGCGTATGATCAGCCCTTTCCGCGGCCATCCGCCGCCCCTGCCCCGCCACGCCGATGTCCGCTCCCAGCCTGCCCGTCCGCCAACGCCTGTCCGAAGTCCGCTACGAGATCCGCGGCGAGCTGGCCCGGCGGGCCCGCGAGCTCGAGACCCGGGGCCGGCAGCTGATCAAGCTCAACATCGGCAACCCCGGCGCGTTCGGCTTCCGCGCGCCCGAGCACCTGCAGCGGGCGATCGCCGACCACATCCACCGCACCGATCCCTACACCCACCAGCAGGGCCTGCCCGAGGCGCGCGAGGCGATCGCCGCCCACCACGTCGCCCGCGGCACGCCGTACGCCTCGCCCGAGCGGGTGTTCGTCGGCAACGGCGTGAGCGAGCTGATCGACATCTCGCTGCGCGCCCTGCTCAACCCCGGCGACGAGGTGCTCGTGCCCTCGCCCGACTACCCGCTGTGGTCGGCGGCGACGATCCTCAACGAGGGCCGCCCCGTGTTCTACCAGTGCCACGCGGAGAACGGCTTCCTGCCCGACCCGGTGGAGATCGAGGCACTGGTGTCGGCGCGCACGCGCGCGATCGTGCTGATCAACCCGAACAACCCGACCGGCGCCAACTATCCGCGCGAGCTGCTCGAGCGCATCGCCGCCATCGCCAGCCGCCACAACCTGCTGCTGCTGTGCGACGAGATCTACGACAGCATCCTCTACGACGGCAACGCGTTCGTGCCGGTGGCGCCGATCGCCGGCGACGCGCCGTGCCTGTCGTTCGGCGGCCTGTCCAAGGTGCACCGCGCCTGCGGCTGGCGCGTGGGCTGGGCGGTGCTGTCGGGCGACCCGAAGCGCAGCACCGAGTTCTGCCACGCCATGGACCTGCTCGGCGCGCTGCGCCTGTGCTCGAACGTGCCCGGCCAGTTTGCGATCGCGGCCGCGCTCGACGGGACCGACACCATCACCCCGCTGTGCAGCCCGGGCGGCCGCCTGTACGAGACCCGGCGCGCGGTGGTCGAGGCCTGCGAGGCCAGCCCGCACCTGTCGCTGACGGCGCCGGCGGGCGCGCTCTACGCCTTCCCGGGCGTGGTCGGCGCGGCGGCCGAGGGCTTCGACGACCACGCCTTCGCCCTGGAACTGCTGGAAACCGAACACGTGCTGATCGTGCCCGGCACCAGCTTCAACGTGCCCTACCGCAACCACTTCCGCGTGACCCTGCTGCCGCAGCCGGACGTGGTGCGCGAGGTGTTCGCGCGCATCGAGCGCGTGCTCGAGCGGCGCGCCCAGGCGCACACCAGGGTCGTGCCGCTGAAGAAGAAGGCGCGACCGGCCGCGTGACCGGCGACGCCGGCCCCACCCGGCGCTTCCTGGCGCTGGGCGACAGCTACACCATCGGCGAGGGCGTCGATCCGGCCGGCCGCTGGCCGGTGCTGCTGGCGCGCGCGCTGCGCGGGGAAGGGCTCGCGCTCGAGGATCCGCAGATCGTCGCCACCACCGGCTGGACCACCGACGAACTGCGGGCCGGCATCGAGGCCGCCGCGCCGATGGGGCCGTTCGCGCTGGTGAGCCTGCTCATCGGGGTCAACAACCAGTACCGCGGCCGGCCTCTGGAGGAGTACCGCGAGCAGTTCGCCGGCCTGCTCGAACGCGCGACCGGGTTCGCCGGCGGGCGCGCGGACCGGGTGCTGGTGCTGTCGATCCCCGACTGGGGCGTGACCCCGTTCGCGCGCCAGTCCGGGCGCGACCTGGACCAGGTCGCGCGCGAGCTCGACGCTTTCAACGCCGTCGCGCGGGACACCTGCGACGGCCGCGGCGTCGCCTTCGTCGATGTGACCGCGCACAGCCGCGCCCACGGCGCCAAGCCCGCGATGCTGGCCGACGACGGCCTGCATCCTTCGGCTGCGATGTACACGGCCTGGGCGCAGCTGGCGCTTCCGGTCGCGCGTGGGCTACTGTCGCGGCCATGAACCGGTCCGTCCCGCGGCCCATGGATGCGGAAGCCGCCCGGGGCATCGCCCGCGCCTTCCTGCCCGAGCGCCCGCTCGGCAACCGCTACCACTACTACTACGCGCTGTCGAAGCTGCGCACCGACCCGCTGTACCCGGGCGTGCTCGACCTGCTGCGCGGGCACGCCGCGCCGCTGATCGACCTGGGCTGCGGGCTCGGCCTGCTGGCGCACGCGCTGCGCCGCGACGGCCAGGCCATGCCCTACCTGGGCGTGGACATCGACGCGCCGAAGATCGAGCGCGCGCGCCGCATCGCCGAGCGCGCCGGGCTCGAAGGCGTGCGCTTCGAGGTCATGGACCTGGGCGCGGGCTGGCCGGCGCACCACGGCAGCGTGGCGATCCTCGACGTGCTCCAGTTCCTCACCCGCGACCAGCAGGCGGCGCTGCTCGACGCGGCGATCGCGATGCTGGCGCCGGGCGGGCTGCTGGTGATGCGCGCCGCGCTCGACGATGGCGGCGCGCGGATCCGGCGCACGCGCGCCGGCGACCGCTTCGCCGCGCTCACCGGCTGGATGCCGGACCGGCCGCGGCACTACCCCACCGGCGACGAACTGCGCGCGCGCTTCGATGCGGCCGGCCTCGACGTGGACATCGCGCCGTGGTTCGGCAACACCCCGTTCAACAACTGGATGGTGGTGGCCAGGCGTCCGGGCTGAGCCTCAGGCGCGCGTCGCCGGCGCGATGCCCGCGCCGGGCACGGGCCCGTCCCCGTCCGGCAGCACGGCCCGCAGACCCTGTTCCTCCAGCCGCCGCAGCACGCCGGCGATGATCTCCACGCAGCGCCCGTGCGCGGCGCCCTCGTGCAGCAGCACGATCGCGCCCGGCGCCAGGTCGCGGCCGATCCGCGCCAGCACCCTGTCCACGTCGCCGTGCACCGCGTCGAAGCCGCGCGCGCTCCACGCCACGCGCGCCAGGCCGAGGTCGCGCAGCGGCGCGTGCACGAAGGGATTGGCGTGGCCGACCACCGCGCGGAACCACCGCGGCGCCCGGCCGGCGATGGCCGCGAGCTGGCGCTGGGCGCCGGCGATCTCCTCGCGCATCCGCCTCGGCCCCAGCGCCCAGAACCGGGCCTGGGGATGGGTCCTGCTGTGGTTGCCGATGCCGTGCCCGCGCGCCACGATCGCGCGCACCAGCTCCGGGCGCGCGGCGGCGCGCTCGCCGACCAGGAAGAACGTGGCGCGCGCGCCGTGCGCGTCGAGCAGGTCGAGGATCGCGGCGGTGTCGTCCGACGGGCCGTCGTCGATCGTCAGCCAGACCGTCGGCACCCGCGCGGGCAGCCGGGTGAGCACCGGGCCGTACAGCGCCGAGTTCGGCGCCAGCACGCCCCACCAGGCCACGGCGTGGCTGGCCAGCATCAGCGCAAGGCCGACGCCCCAGCCCCACTGCCACCACGCCAGCGCCACCAGCGCCTGCGAGGCCAGCAGCAGCGGCAGCCAGGCGTGCGGGCGGCGGGGCGGGCGATGCAACGGTTCCATGACCTGGATCATGCCACCCGCGGCCCCGCAACACCGCGTTTCAGGCCGCGAAGACGGCTTCGCGCTACCATGGTCGGCCCGCTCCAAGGATCGCCGCCATGTCCCTCGACCCCGCCGTGCGCGCCCGCATCGACGCCCTGCTCAAGGCCAACCGCGCCGTGCTGTTCATGAAGGGCGTGCCGTCCATGCCGCAGTGCGGTTTCTCGGCCCGCGCGGTGTCGGCGCTCGACGCGATCGGCGCCGAGTACGCGCACGTGGACGTGCTGGCCGACCCGGAGATCCGCGAGGGCATCAAGGTCTACGGCGACTGGCCGACGATCCCGCAGCTGTACATCGACGGCGAGCTCGTCGGCGGCAGCGACATCATCGCCCAGATGCTCAACGCCGGCGAACTGCACGCCGCGCTTGGCCTGCCGCCGCCCGACCGCACGCCGCCGTCGGTGACGATCACGCCGGCGGCGCTGAAGATGATCCGCCAGGCGATCGAGGACGCCGGCGGCGAAGTCGCGCTGCTGGTCGACATCGACCGCAACTTCCGCACCCGGCTCAACCTCGGCCCCGTCGACCCGGACGCGATCGCGGTGGACGTGGACGGGGTGCGGGTGCAGTTCGACCTCGCCGGCGCGCGCCGCGCCGACGGCATGACCATCGATTTCGCCGACGACATCCGCGGCCGCGGGCTGGTGATCGAGAACCCGAACGCCCCGAAGCCGGTCCAGGGCATCAGCCCCGCCGAGGCCGACGCGCGCGTGCGTCGCGGCGAACTGGTGCTGGTGGACGTGCGTCCGCCGGAGGAACGCGCGATCGCCGCGGTGCCGGTGCCGTTCCGCACCTTCGACGAGGGCCGCGGCGCGATCGAGGCGCTGCCGAAGGACACCGCGCTGGCGTTCCTGTGCCATGGCGGCGGCCGCTCGGGCCAGGCGGCGCAGGAGTTCCGCGCGCTGGGCTTCAGCAACGTCTACAACGTCGAGGGCGGGATCCAGGCCTGGTCGGAGACGGTGGATCCGTCGATCCCGAAGTACTGAGCCACGACCCCGCGCAATCCCGCAGGAGCGGCTTCAGCCGCGACCAGACTGGCGCAGGCTTGCGGTCATTCCGCGAGGGCCGGATGGCCGGGTCGCGGCTGAAGCCGCCCCTGCGGGCGACCGGCGGTCAGAAGCCGCCGCCGGCGTCGAGCCAGGCCTGCTCCTCCGGCGTGCTGTCGCGGCCCAGCGCGCGGTTGCGGTGCGGGAAGCGGCCGAAGCGTTCGATCACCTCCAGGTGCGCCCGCGCGTAGCGGGCGTAGCCCGCGTTGCCGAGCGCGTCGAACAGCGCGACCGAGCGGTGCTGGTCGGCGAGGTCCTCCGAATGCTCGAACGGCAGGTAGGCGAAGGCGCGCAATTCCGCGTCGATGGCCTGGTCCAGGCCCGCGTCCACCATGCGCCGCGCGTAGTGCAGCGCCAGCGGGTCGGTGGCGAAGGCGTGGCCGCTGCCGCGGAAGATGTTGCGCGGGATCTGGTCGAGCAGGATGAGCAGCGCCAGCGCGCCCTGCGCACTGTCCATCCAGTGCTCGCATTCGCGCCGCGCGGCGGCGAAGTGCGCCTCGGCGAAGCGCTCGCGGCACAGCGCGTCGAAACGCTCGCCGCCGTTGAACCAGCTGGCGTAGCCGGCCTCGCGCCAGAACCCGACCACCGCCCCGGGGGACGCGTCGCGCGCGCTCACGGGATCGCCCTCGCCGCTTCCGGCGACCCCCACGCCGGCCGGGTACGGGCCCTGCGGCCGATCGTGCACTGGCACTGGCCGCCGCCCGCAGGGGCGAGGTCGACCTCGAACGCCCCCTGGCCGCAGCGGCGGCTGTTCCGACGGATGCCGATCGCCATGGCGCCTCCTCGCGCGTCACCGGCGGCCAGCATACGCCCCCGCCGGCGGGCGACGGCGCTACTCGTCGAAGCGCAGGTGCCGCACCGACTTGCCGCGGCGCCGGATCAGCCGCAGCGCCTCGATCCCGATCTGGATATGGCGCTCGACGAACTCGGCGCTGACCTTCGCGTCGGAGACGTCGGTCTTCACCCCCTCGGGCACCATCGGCTGGTCGCTCACCAGCAGCAGCGCGCCGGACGGGATGCGGTTGGCGAAGCCGGCCGCGAACAGGGTCGCGGTCTCCATGTCGATGGCCATGCAGCGCATCGCCCGCAGCCGCGCCTTGAACGCGTCGTCGTGCTCCCAGACCCGGCGGTTGGTGGTGTAGACGGTGCCGGTCCAGTAGTCGTGGCCGAGGTCGCGGATCATGGTCGAGACCGCGCGCTGCAGGGCGAAGGCCGGCAGCGCCGGCACTTCCGGCGGCAGGTAATCGTTGGAGGTGCCCTCGCCGCGGATCGCGGCGATCGGCAGCACCAGGTCGCCGAGCCGGTTCTTGCGCTTGAGCCCGCCGCACTTGCCGAGGAACAGCATCGCGGCCGGCTCGATCGCCGACAGCAGGTCCATGACCGTGGCGGCGTTGGGGCTGCCCATGCCGAAGTTGATCATGGTGATGCCGTCGGCGGTGGCGCTGGGCATCGGCCGGTCGGCGCCGACGACCGTGGCGCCGGCCAGGCGCGCGAAATGTCCAAGGTAGCCGCCGAAATTGGTCAACAGCACGTACTTGCCGAACTGGTCCAGCGGCACCCCGGTGTAACGGGGCAGCCAGTTGGCGACGATCTCGTGTTTGTCCTTCATCACGCCTCCGTCGCCGCATTCTGGCACGACCATGACCTTTGGCGGCTGGCCGGCCCGGCGGCGACCGGCTAACGTCGCCCGGATGCCCCGGGAGGCCAACATGCTTCGACCACTCACCGCCGCGCTGTGCGCGGTCCTGTTCGCCGGGTGCGCCAGCACCGGCACCGGCGGACGCGCCGACGCGCCCGCCGCCCCGTCCGGCGAGGCCGCCACGGCCTTCACCAGCACCTACCGTCCGATCGCGGCGCCGCCGGTGCTGATCACCGGCGCCACCGTGCTCACCGGCGACGGCCGCCGGCTCGAGCACGCCGACGTGCTGCTCGAGGGCGGCAAGGTCGCCGCGGTCGGCACCGGCCTGGCCGCGGGCGCCGACGCGGTGCGCGTGGACGGTACCGGCAAGTGGGTGACCCCCGGCCTGATCGACGTGCACTCGCACCTGGGCGTGTATCCGAGCCCGGGCGCCAGCGCCCACAGCGACGGCAACGAGGCGACCGCGCCGGTCACCTCCCAGGTCTGGGCCGAACATTCGGTGTGGCCGCAGGACCCGGGCTTCGGCGCGGCCCTGGCCGGCGGCATCACCTCGCTGCAGATCCTGCCCGGCTCGGCCAACCTGGTCGGCGGGCGCGGGGTGACGCTCAAGAACGTGGCCGCCACCACGGTCCAGGACATGAAGTTCCCGGGCGCGCCGCACGGCCTGAAGATGGCCTGCGGCGAGAACCCCAAGCGCGTGTACGGCCAGAAGGGCGGCCCCTCCACGCGCATGGGCAACCTCGCCGGCTACCGCGCCGCGTTCATCGAGGCCCAGGACTACGCGCGCAAGCGCGAGAAGGACGCCTCGACCAGGCGCGACCTCAAGCTCGAGACCCTCGCCGCAGCGATGGACGGCGACATCCTCGTCCACATCCACTGCTACCGCGCCGACGAAATGGCGCAGATGATCGACCTCTCGCGCGAGTTCGGCTTCCGCATCGCCGCCTTCCACCACGGCGTCGAGGCCTACAAGATCGCCGACCGCCTCGCCCGCGAGCGGATCTGCGGCGCCCTGTGGGCCGACTGGTGGGGCTTCAAGATGGAGGCCTTCGACGGCATCCAGGAGAACCTCGCCATCGTCGACCGCGCGCCGGGCGGCTGCGCGATCGTGCATTCGGATTCGGAGGAAGGCATCCAGCGGCTCAACCAGGAGGCGGCCAAGGTGATCGCGAACGCGCGCCGGGTGGGGATCGAGATCGCGCCCGAGCACGCGATCACCTGGCTCACCCGCAACGCGGCCCGCGCGCTCGGCGTGGGCGACGTCACCGGCACCCTGGAGCCGGGCAAGATGGCCGACGTGGTGCTGTGGAACGGCAACCCGTTCAGCGTCTACGCCCAGGCCGAGAAGGTCTGGATCGACGGCGCCCAGCTCTACGACCGCCACGACCCGTCGCGCCAGCCGGTGACCGACTTCATGCTCGGCCAGCCGACCGCGCAGGGAGGTGTGCGATGAGCCGCCGCCCCGCATTGCGCCGCGCCGCGCTGCTGCTCGCCGCGCTGCTGCCGCTGTCGGCCGCCGCCCAGGACGTGCTGATCCGCAACGCCACCGTGCACACCGCCACCGCGCGCGGCACCCTGCAGGACACCGACGTGCTGGTGCAGGGCGGCCGCATCGCCGCGATCGGCACCGGCCTGTCGGCCGGGTCGGCGCAGGTGGTCGACGCGCAGGGCCAGCCGCTGACGCCGGCCTTCTTCGGCGGCATCACCACGATCGGCATCGAGGAGGTCTCGGGCGAGGCCTCGACCCGCGACGGCGCGCTCGCGCTCGGCCAGAACGCCAAGGACATCACCGTCCGCCCCGAGTTCGACGTCACCCTCGCCTACAACCCCGAATCGATCCTGCTGCCGGTGGCGCGCGTGGAAGGCATCGGCTTCACCCTGCTCAACGCCGGCACCACCGCGGGCGGTTCGATCATCGGCGGCCAGGGCGCGACGGTGCGCCTGGACGGCAGCCCGGACCCGATCGGGCCGAAGGTGCTGTTCGTGTCGCTGGGCGCGCGCGCCTCGGGCCTCAGCGGCTCGTCGCGCGCCGGCCAGTGGATGCTGCTCGACCAGCTGGTGGACGAGGTCCGCGGCCGCATCCCGGCCGATTCGCACTTCGCCCTGCTCACCCCCGCCGGCCGCGCCACGCTCGCCCGCTACCTCGACGGCGGCGGCCGGGTGGTGGTGGCGGTGGACCGCGCCGCGGACATCCGCCAGCTGCTGCGCTGGGCGCAGAAGCACAAGCTGAAGATCGCGATCGCCGGCGGCGCCGAGGCCTGGAAGCTGGCGCCCGAGCTGGCGCGCGCGGGCGTGCCGGTGTTCGTCGACACCCTGGCCAACCTGCCGGGCGACTTCGACCGCCTCGGCGCCACGCTCGAGAACGCGGCGCGCCTGCACGCGGCCGGCGTCGAAGTCGGCTTCAGCCAGTCCGACGACGCGGCGCACAATGCGCGCAAGGTGCGCCAGCTGGCCGGCAACGCGGTGGCCAACGGCCTGCCCTGGGACGCGGCGCTCGCGGGCCTGACCCGGGTGCCGGCGCAGGCGTTCGGCGTGTCCGACCGGATCGGCACCATTGCCGTGGGACAGTCGGCCGACCTGGTGCTGTGGAGCGGCGATCCGCTGGACGTGGCCCACACCGCGCGCCAGGTGTGGCTGGGCGGACGCGCGATCCCGATGCGTTCGCGCCAGACCGACCTGCGCGACCGCTACCTGCGCCCCGCGCCGCAACCTGAATCGGGCGCCCTGCCCCGCGCCTACCCGGCGCGCGTAGACTGAGCGCCGCCGCCCGCGTCCCGCGCGGGCGCGGGCCGGCCGCCGGCGCGGCCGCATGCAGGGGCCGGCCCCGGTGGCCGGCCCGCGAAGGAGTGGCGCCATGCGCATCGGAATCGTCGTCGACTCGACCTGCGACCTGCCGGTCGATTACCTCCGCGAACACCAGGTGGAGATCCTGCCGATCTCGGTCCGGATCGGCGACGAGCTGCGCGTCGACTACCGCGACGAGGCCGAGACCCTGGCCTACCTGCGCTCGCACATCGCCGAGCGCGGGGCCAGCGCCGAGACCATCCCGTTCAGCGTCGAGCAGATCCGCGACCTGTTCCTGAAGAAGCTCGTGGTCGACTACGACCACGTGTTCTGCATCACGGTCACCAGCACCCGCAGCCCGATCTTCGACCACGCCACCCAGGCCAGCTACGCGATCCTCAACGAGTACCGCCCGATCCGCGCGGCCGCGGGCCACAACACCCCGTTCGCGCTGCGCGTGGTCGATACCCGCAACCTGTTCTCGGCCCAGGGCGTGCTGCCGGTCGAGGCGATCCGGCTGCGCGCGGCCGGCGACGAGCCGGGCCGGATCCGGCAGCGGCTCGAAGAACTGGCGGTGCAGACCTGGGGCTACCTGGTGCCGCGCGACCTCTACTACATCCGCAACCGCGCCCGCCACAAGGGCGACCGCAGCGTGGGCCTGTTCAGCGCCGCGCTCGGCACCGCCCTCGACATCAAGCCGGTGCTGGCCTGCAACCGCGGCGAAACCGGGCCGGTGGCCAAGATCCGCGGCTTCGACCCGGCGGTGCGGGCGATGTTCGAGTTCGCCGCGCGCCGCGTCGAGGCCGGGCTGCTCACCCCGACCGTGTGCCTGTGCTACGGCGGCGACCTGTCCGAGATGCGCGCGATGCCGGGCTACGAGGCGCTGCGCAGCGCCTGCGCCGACCGCGGCGTCGAGGTCTTCGAGAGCATCATGAGCCTGACCGGCATGGTCAATGTCGGCAGCGGCGCGGTGTGCGTCGGCTTCGCCGCGCCCGACCACGCGTTCGGCTGAGGCTCGACGGCACGTCCACGACCCGGCTGCCAGGCTGGTGGCCCATCCCCGCTCCCGAGCACGACCATGCCCCGTTACCTGATCCGCCTGCCCGACCCGGAACGTGCCCGCGCCGCCGGCGAGTTCGCGTTCCGCTCCCAGGGCGCGGACGGCCTGGCGGCCGAACTGCAGGAGGCACTGCGCGGCGACGCGCTGTTCCAGCGCTGGCGCGCCGCGCAGGAAGACCCGGACGCGGTCGACCCGGCGCTCGGCGCCACCGATCCGTCGGCGACGGTCGAGGGCGCGCAGTCCGACCTGCACATCGAGCTGGTGGCGAACACCTCGATCCCCGGTTCCGTGTTCAAGCACCGCATGCGCCTGCTGGCCGGCAGCGCGTGGGAACTGCGCGACGTGCGCTGAAGGCGGCGCTCAGGCCGGCGCGCCCGCGCCGCACAGCCAGGCGCGGCTGGACGGATCGAGGAACCAGCGGTTGAGCGGCGCGCCGCTGCGCTTCCACTGCGAGGGCGACATGCCGGCGTAGTGGCGGAACTCGCGGTTGAAGTGGGCCTGGTCGTAGTAGCCGCAGGCCAGCGCCAGCTGCGCGTACGGCACGCCCGCCTGCAGCCCGCCGAAGCACGACTGGAACCGCACCATCCCGCGCAGCTGGCGCGGGCTGAGACCGGTGGTCTCGCGGAACGCGCCCTGCAGCCGGCGAAGGCCCACCCCGGCCTCGGCGATGGCCCGGTCGAGCGCACTGCCGTCGGGGTGGGCGAACAACGCGCGCACCACGTGCTCCACGGCGCGGAACGCCCGGGCCTGGGCACGCCGTTCGCACAGCAGGCCGCCCAGCCAGGCTTCCATCGCGGCGACGAACACCCCGAAATCGCGCGCCGTCGCCACGCGCTCGTGGACCGCGTCGAAGCCGGGACCGAACAGCAGGCGCAGGTCGATCGACTGGTCGCGCAGGCTGTCCACCGGTTCGCGGGTGAACACGGCGAAGCCGTGCGGATGGAACTTGACGCCGAAGTACAGCTGCTCGCCCTCGGCGAGCACGTCGTAGGGCCGGGTCATCTGCCCGACCAGCTCGGCCGGCGGGTTGCGCGACCAGTGGCGACCGTCGTCGCAGCGCAGCACCCGGGCGCCGATGTTGAAGATCAGTTCCTGGCAGCCGTCGGGGAAGGTGCGGTCGCGCAGCCGCATCGCCTCCGGCGAGCGCAGCATCCAGTAGCAGGCCACGTACGGCCGCAGCCGCGGGCCGGGCAACAGCTCGCGGTACTCCAGGCGGGTGGCCGGGTCGTCGTGGGGAAGCACCGTGCACCGCCGGTCGCGGAAGGCTTCAGCGATTGTAGACCTCGATCTCGTGGAGGGAATGGCCCCAGCGCGGATCGGCCCGGCGCAGCCCCAGCACCCGCAGCCAGCGCGCCTGGACGGGCGCGAAGCGGAGTTCGTCGCGGCCGCCGTCGCCGGCGTCCTCGCGCAGCACGGTGCGCCAGCCGGCGGCCGGGTCCTCGGACACCTGCAGCTCGTACACCGACGAGTAGGCCTCGTCCCAGTGCAGGACCACGCGCGAGATGCGGTCGGTCCGGCCGAGGTCGACCATGGCCCAGGCCTCGTCGACCCAGGCGCTGCTCCAGCGCGTGCGCAGGTCGCCGTCGACCAGGTGCGCGGGATCCATCACGTCGCGACGCGCCTCCGCCGACGACACGCTGGCGCGCACCCCGCGGTAGCCGGCGAGGTTGCCGCCGCGTTCGCGGTCGATGTCCACCACCGCCTCGGCCGTGGTGGCGAGGCCGCCGGGCGCCGTGATCCTGAAGCGCAGGCGGGCGCTGCCCGACCCCCCGCCCAGGCGCAGCGCCACGGTCCCGTCGGCGGCGACCGAGGCCTCGACCAGGCCCGGGTTGTCGTTGCCGTCCAGCGCGTAGGTCAGCGGCGCGCCGCCGCGGACGCGGGCGTGGTCCGCCAGGTCCAGGAAGTCCACGACGACCGGTTCGCTGCCGTCCAGGCGCGCGCCCGGCAGCGGCCGCACCAGCGGATAGCCCGCCAGCCAGCGGATGCCCGCGCGCAGCAGCGCGCGGTAGCCAGGGTTGTCCTTGGCGCGGCGGTCGTGGCCCAGGGTCAGGCTCATCACCCGGCCCGCGCCCCACGGGCGCTCCCACATCACCGGATGGTTCTCGGCGCGCGCGATCACCTCGATCGCCCGGTCGTTGGGCTGGAAGTGGTAGAGCTCGTCGGTGGTCGTGAACGGCTCGACCACGGTCGCGACCGGATGCGGCGCGTCGGGGCGGAAGGCGTAGCCGTAGTACCAGAACTCGCGGTTCCCCGGTACGACCTCGAAGGTCTCCGGCACCGTGGCCGGGCCGCCGATGAACAGCCCGCCCATCATCTCCTCGTAGAACGGCGCGTTGAGGAAGCTCAGCAGGCCGCAGTGCAGGGTCATGAGCGCCTTGCCGCCGGTGACGAAGCGGCGCAGGGCCTGGAGCTGCGCCTCGTCCGGGGTGAGGAACAGCGAGTTGGACACCAGCACGTCGTAACGCGCGAGCGTCGCGTCGTCGAGCACGGACAGGTCGTCGCTGACGTCGACCTGCACGCTGTCGGCCAGCACCTCGGCCACCACGTCGTTCTGGAACTCGTGCACCCAGGGCGGGTACTGCTGGCCGTGCTCGCGGGTCGGCCCGTTGCCGGTGAGCACCAGCACCCGCGGCAGGTCGGCCGCCGCGGCGGGCGCGGCCAGGCCCAGCACCAGCAGCAGGGCCAGCACGGGCTTGATCGCGGTCATCGCTTCGCGGATAAGGGGCGGATGGACGAGCACCCTCGCATGCCGATGCCGCGCCTGGATTGGACGAATGCGAAACCCCGGCGGCCGGCGCGGGGCCGGGCGGCGTGAGCGCCGGACGGACACCGCTGCTGCTGGCCTGGAGCGGCGGCAAGGACGCGGCCTGGACCCTGCACGCGCTGCGGCAGCGGGGCGAGGTCGAGGTCGTGGGCCTGCTGAGCACGGTGGGGCGCGAGGACGGACGCACCACCCTGCAGGAGGTGGCGCGCGAGGTGCTGCGCGCCCAGGCGCGCGCCGCCGGACTGCCGCTGCTGGAGGTGCCGCTGCGCGCCGGCAGCGGCAACGACGCCTACGTCGGGGCCATGGCCGACGCGCTGCGGGCGGCGGCCACGCGCTGGCCCGAACTGCGCACGGTGGCGTTCGGCGACCTGTTCCTGGCCGACATCCGCGAGTGGCGCGTCGCCCAGATGGCGCGCATCGGCTGGACGGTGGAGACGCCGCTGTTCGGGCTCGACACCGCCCTGCTCGCGCGCGAGATGCTGCGCGGCGGCCTGCGCGCGCGGCTGAGCTGCGTCGACACCGACCAGCTCGACGGCGACTTCGCCGGCCGCGAGTTCGACGCGGACCTGCTCGACGCCCTCCCCGCCGGCGTGGACCCCTGCGGCGAGAACGGCGAGTTCCACACCTGCGTCCACGCCGGGCCGATGTTCGACGCCCCGCTGGCGCTGGCGCCGGCGGGGCGGCGGCTGCGCGACGGGCGCTTCGCGATCGCCGACTTCACGCTCGCCCCGCCGGGCGGGGCGGCTCAGAACCCGGTCGCGGCCGCCGCGTCGCAGCGACGCCGCAGGTAGTCGAAGGCCTCGTACACGCGTCCGGCGATCTCCTCGCCCTCCATGTGCACCACGGCATCGAGCTGCTCGCCGGCGAAGCGCAGGTGCACGCGCGGGCCGGCGCGGTGCAGCGCGCGGATGCTGCCGAAGTCGAACCCGTCCGGGCTGCCGACCAGGCCATCGTTGACCAGGTCGGCGAGGTTGCTGACCGCACCGTCGCCGGTGGCGCGGTCGCGCACCACGAAATCGGTGCCCTCGATGTCGGCCAGCAGCATCGAGCGGCACTCGGCCACCGGGTTGGCGTCGACGATCACCGGCAGCGGTTCGAAGCTGCCGCGCAGGCCTTCGCGCCGCGCCTTCTCGAGCAGCCCGGCCATGAACGTGGAGACGTAGCGGTTGCCGGGCAGCACCTGGCGCAGGAACTCCTGCGCGCTGGCGATGCTGCGTTGCGGCGCCCCGGCGCCGGCCCCGTCGGGTGCCTCGCCGTACGCAGGCGCGCCGGCCGCGGCCAGCGCCAGCAGGGCGAGGAGCCAGGCGCAGGCGCGCCCGTCGGTCTTGCCTGTCATCGAATCCCCCTGTCCGCGCGATGGACTGCGCCGGCCCGATGGTACATGCGGCCGCCACGCCCGGGCGGGGCGTGGCCACCGGCCGTTCAGTCGAGGGTATAGCCGACGCGGAACCCGCCCCAGTGGCGGCCGTCGACGTGGATTGGCACCGACAGGTCGAACATGATCTGCCCGGTGTCGCGGCGGTACACCTGCAGGCGGTAGCGGTCGGTGTGCGCGCCCACGCTGCGGCCGACGCGGTCGTCGAAGATGCGCTTGGTGCGGTTGCCGACCAGGTCGCGCTTCGGGTCGCCGGTAAGCGGCTGGCGGAAGCGGTCGTTGTGGGTCGGCACGTAGCCGTCGGGATTGGCGCAGATCGCGAACACGATCCACGGGTGCGCGGTCGCCACCGGCTCCTGCAGCGGCGGCAGCAGCTCGTCGCACAGGGCGTCGAAGCCGGTCTCGTAGCGCGGCGGCTCGATGCCCTCGATCCGGGTGTAGTCGCGCGAGAACAGCGCGTCCTCGTCGATCCAGCCCTGCGCCAGCGCGTGTTCGAACGCGGCCCCGACCTTGCCCGCGGTCTCGCTGGCCAGTTCGTACACGCGGGCGTGGCGCGCCTCGCGCAGCGGATCGGCGGGCAGGCGGAACAGGCCGACGCAGTCGCGCAGCTCGCCGGCGCCGGCGCCCAGCGCTTCGCTGCGCTCGGCCACGCGCGCGGCGTGCTCGAGGTTGCTGCGGCCGAGCTCGGCCACCCGGGTCACCGCGCGGTCGATGCCGATGATGGCCTCGCCCTGCTGCTCGACGCCGCGGGCCACGGCTTCGACCGCGGCGCTGGCGCGGCCGAGCAGGCTGCCGATGCCGCCGAGCACCTCCTCGGTGCGGCGCGCGGACTCGGCGCCCTCGCCCAGCGCCACGCCGTTCTCCTCGATGATCCGGCGCACGTCGCGCGCGGCGTCGGCGGCGCGCTCGGCCAGGCGCCGGATCTCGCTCGCGACCACGGCGAAGCCGCGCCCGGCGGGACCGGCGTGCGCGGCCTCGATGCTGGCGTTGATCGACAGGATATTGGTCTGGAAGGCGACCATGTCGATCACCTCGATGACCTCGTTGGCACGCGCCGAGCTTTCCTGCACCGCGGCCATCGCCGCGGCGAGGGCGCGCGCGGCGGCGGTGCCTTCGCGCACGCTGTCGTCGGCGCTGGCCGCGACCTCGTTGACCGCGCGCAGGTCGTGGCCGATGCCGTCGAGGCCGGCCAGCAGTTCGCGGGTGGCCTCCTCGACCGTGGCCAGGGCGTCCACCTGGGCCTGCGACTGGCGCACCATCTCGTCGTTCTCGGCCACCACGTGCGGGACCTCGGACGCGACCTGCACCGACAGCGCCACGGCCTGGCGGATCGCCTCGGCGAGGTTGCCGAAGCCTGCGGCCAGGCGCCGCGCCTGCGGCTGCGCGGCGAGTTCGGGGTCCAGCGCGAGGTCGAGTTCGCAGGCCGCCAGGCGATCGCCGACCAGCGACAGCAGCCGCTGGGCGTCGTCGGCCTGCGCGGGCGCGGGCAGGGACGCGGGCGGGGCGACCGGGGCGGCGCGTTCGCGCCAGAGCGCGGCGGTTTCGGCGTCGGGCAGCGACAGCAGCCAGCCGCCGCAGTCGCGGTCGTGCTGGTAGCAGACCCGGCGTGCGGGGTCGGCGCCGGAGGCCACCCACACGCCTTCCTCGCCCTGCAGGTCGGCCGCGGACAGGCCCCAGATGCAGCGGCTGTCCAGCGCGCCGGGGTCGGCGAGCGCGCCGCCGAGGTCGAGCAGGTCGACCGCGGCCCGGTTGACCGCCAGCACCCTGCCCTCCGCGTCCAGCCGGATCAGCGCCACCGGCGCGTCCGGCAGCGGGCTCAGGCCGGTCGCGGCCTGCTCCTGCGATATCGCCATGGCGTCTCCCCCCGAGCCCTCATGGGGGCTTTAACGGCGCGGGCGGGCCCGGGTTGAGGCCGTCCGCACCCGGGCCGGGACGCGGACGGGCCGCGCCTCAGGCCGACAGCGCGGCCGCGTGGTGGGCGATGTGGCGGCCGATGAAGCTGGCGATGAAGTAGTAGCTGTGGTCGTAACCGGGGTGGATGCGCAGCTCCAGCGGATGCCCGGCGGCCTCGCAGGCCGCCTGCAGCAGATGCGGGCGCAACTGGCCGTCGAGGAACTCGTCGTCGCCCCCCTGGTCGACCAGCAGCGGCAGCCGCTCCGTGGCCGTCGCCACCAGCTCGGTGGCGTCGTACCGCTTCCACGCCTCGCGGTCCGGACCGAGGTAGGCGCCAAAGGCCTTCTCGCCCCACGGCACCCGCGAGGGCGCGACGATCGGCGCGAACGCCGACACGCTGCGGTAGCGGCCCGGATTGCGCAGCGCCAGCGCCAGCGCGCCGTGCCCGCCCATCGAGTGGCCGCTGATCGCGCGCGCGTCGCTGGCGGGGAAGTGCGCCTCGACCCAGGCCGGCAGTTCGCGCACCACGTAGTCGTCCATGCGGTAGTGCCGCGCCCACGGGTCCTGCGTGGCGTTGACGTAGAAGCCGGCGCCCTTGCCCAGGTCGTAGCCCTCGGCGTCGGGGACGTCGTCGCCGCGCGGGCTGGTGTCGGGCGCCACCAGGATGATCCCGTGCTCGGCGGCGTAGCGCTGCGCGCCGGCCTTGGTGATGAAGTTCTGCTCGGTGCAGGTCAGGCCGGAGAGCCAGTACAGCACCGGCAGGCGGGTGCCGCCCGCGGCCTGCGGCGGCAGGTACACGCCCACCGTCATGTCGCAGCCCAGCACGTCCGAGCGGTGGCGGTACACGTCCTGCCAGCCGCCGAAGCAGGCGCGGTGTTCGAGCCGTTCCATGTCGCGACCTCAGTAGTGGATGACGGTGCGGATCGACTTGCCCTCGTGCATCAGGTCGAAGGCCTCGTTGATCCGGTCCAGCGGCAGGGTGTGGGTGACGAAGGGCGCGAGCTCGATCTTCCCCGCCATCGCGTCCTCGACCATGCCCGGCAGCTGGCTGCGGCCCTTCACCCCGCCGAAGGCGGTGCCCATCCACTTGCGTCCGGTCACCAGCTGGAACGGCCGCGTGCGGATCTCCTGGCCGGCGCCGGCCACGCCGATGATCACGCTCTGGCCCCAGCCGCGGTGCGCGCATTCGAGCGCCGCGCGCATCACCTCGACGTTGCCGATGCACTCGAAGCTGTGGTCCACGCCCCAGCCGGTCATCTCCACGATCACCTGCTGGATCGGCTTGTCGTGGTCCTTCGGGTTGACGCACTCGGTGGCGCCCATCCGCCGCGCCAGTTCGAACTTGGCGGGGTTGGTGTCGATGGCGATGATGCGGCCGGCCCTGGCCTGCTTCGCGCCCTGGATCACGGCCAGGCCGATGGCGCCGAGTCCGAACACGGCCACCGAATCGCCTTCCTGCACCTTGGCCGTGTTGTGCACCGCGCCGATGCCGGTGGTCACGCCGCAGCCGAGCAGGCAGGTGTGCTCGGGATTGGCTTCGGGGTTCACCTTCGCCAGCGAGACCTCGGCGACCACGGTGTACTCGGAGAAGGTCGAGCAGCCCATGTAGTGGTAGACGGGCTGGCCGTTGTAGCTGAAGCGGGTGGTGCCGTCGGGCATCAGGCCCTTGCCCTGGGTCGCGCGCACGGCCACGCACAGGTTGGTCTTGCCGCTCTTGCAGAACAGGCACTCGCCGCACTCGGCGGTATAGAGCGGGATCACGTGGTCGCCCGGCTTCACGCTGGTCACGCCCTCGCCGACCTCGACCACGACGCCCGCGCCCTCGTGGCCCAGCACGCAGGGGAACACGCCCTCGGGATCCTCGCCGGACAGGGTGAAGGCGTCGGTGTGGCACAGCGCGGTGTGGGTGATCTTCACCAGCACCTCGCCCTTCCTCGGCCCCTCCAGGTCGAGCTCGACGATCTGCAGCGGCTTTCCGGGTTCGAACGCGACGGCGGCACGGGTTTTCATGGTCTGCTCCTGGGCACGTTGGGGGCCGGCCGCCGCGCGAGGCGGCCGGCCCGGGATTCACTTGAGGTACGAGCGGATCAGCCCGGTCATCTCCGCCACGCGGGCGGCGCGCTCGGCGTCGCTGGCCGCGGCGTGCCCGAACTGCTCGCGCAGGTGCGACTCGAGCACCTCGCTCATCAGCCCGTTCACCGCGCCGCGGATGGCGGCGATCTGCTGCAGCACCGGACCGCAGTCGGCGCCCGACTCCAGCGCGCGCTCCAGGCCTTCGCACTGGCCGCGGATGCGACGGATGCGGGCCAGGACCTTGCGCTTCTCGGCGGGCGAATGCGGCATCGCTGGCACTCGTCAATATAGTGGGGGGCAGTATACAGGCCGGCGCCGCGGAAGTCCCGGGCCGGCCGGCGCGTGCGCATCGGTTGCGGCGCGCGGACAAGGCCGCAGCGTCCCGGGTGCGCTGCGCTTACCCGGGCTACGTGGCAAGTGGCGTAGCCCGGATAAGGCCGCAGGCCGCATCCGGGACACAGGGGTCGCGTCGGCTCCGCGCCATCCGCTCCCGGGTGCGCTGCGCTTACCCGGGCTACGGCCGGGTGGCGTAGCCCGGATAAGGCCGCAGGCCGCATCCGGGACACAGGGGTCGCGTCGGCTCCGCGCCGCCGGTCCCGGGCGCGCGGCGGCGGACGCTCAGCCGGTGTTCTGGACGCCGGCCGAGATGCCGTTGACGGTCGAGACCAGGGCGCGGAGCAGGTCGTCGTCCTCGCGGCCGCCGGCGCGCCAGCGTCGCAGCAGGTCCACCTGCAGCAGGCTGAGCGGATCGACGTAGGGATTGCGCAGGCGGATCGACAGCCGCAGCCGGTAGTCGTCGGCCAGGATCCGGTCGCGCTGCTTGAGCAGCAGGATCGCGTCGCAGGTGCGCAGAAACTCCTCGGCGATGCGCGGGTAGAACACGTCGTGCAGCGGGCCGGCCAGCTGCGAGTAGCGCTCGAAGATCGCCAGGTCGGACTTGGCCAGCAGCATCTCGACGTCGTCGAGCATGGCGGCGAAGAACGGCCACTCGCGGGCCATCTCCGACATCGCCTCCTGGCCGTAGGCCTGCACGCCGGCCTGCAGCGCATGGCCGATGCCGTACCAGCCGGTGAGCCCGGAGCGGTTCTGCGACCAGGCGAACACCCACGGGATCGCGCGCAGGTTGGCGATCCCGCCGTCGCGCCGCCGCGACGGGCGCGAGCCGATCTGCAGGCGTTCGATCACGTCCACCGGCGTGGCGGCGCGGAAGTAGTCGGGGAAGTCGGGATGGTCGTGGACCAGCGCGCGGTAGTGCCGGCGCGATTCCTCGGCCAGGTGCCGGGTCATCTCCTTCCAGCGCACCTCGCGCGCGTCGCGGGGACGCGGGCGCAGGGTGGCGCGCAGCACCGCGCCGGTGGTCTGTTCGAGGTTGCGCAGCGCCAGCGCGCGGATCCCGTACTTGCGGTGGATCACCTCGCCCTGCTCGGTGACCCGCAGCGAGCCGTTCACCGACCCGCGCGGCGCGGCGATGATCGCGCGCTCGGTCTTGCCGCCGCCGCGGCTGACCGACCCGCCGCGGCCGTGGAAGAACATGATCCGCACGCCGTACCGGTCGGCCAGCGCGGTCAGCGCCACCTGGGTGCTCTGCAGCGCCCAGCGCGAGGCGAACAGGCCGCCGTCCTTGGCGCTGTCCGAGTAGCCGAGCATCACCGTCTGCTCGTTGCCGCGCGCGGCCAGGTGCGCGCGGTAGACGGGGTCCTCGAACAGCGACCGCATCACGTCCGCCGCGGCCTCGAGGTCGTCGACGGTCTCGAACAGCGGGGTGATGTCCAGCGGCACCGCGCCGTCCTCGACGCAGCCGGCCACGCGGGCGAGCGCCAGCACCGCCAGCGCGTCGGCGGCGCTGCGGCTCATGCTGATGATGTACAGGCCGATCGCCTCGACGCCGTGGCTGCGGCGCATGTCGAGCACGGTGCGGAACACGTCCAGCGTCGAGGCGAGCACGCCATCGGCGGCGGACGGCGCGGCCGGCGGCGACGCCAGCAGCGCCTGCAGCCGCGCGGTGCGGTCGCCGGCCTCGCGCGCGCTCCAGCCCTCGTCGCCGAGCAGCGCGGCGAGCGCGGCGTCGTGCACCGCCGAATCCTGGCGCAGGTCGAGAGCGGCGAGGTGGAAGCCGAAGGTCCGCGCGCGCCACAGCACGCGCTGCAGGGCGAAGCGGCCCGCGTGCTCGCCACGGTTGGCGGCGAGGCTGGCGTCGATCAGCTCGAGGTCGGAGATGAACTCGCGCGCGGACGCGTAGCCCTTCGCATCGCCCTGCCCGGCCAGCGCCAGGCGCACCTTCATCATGTCCAGCAGCCGCCGGTAGGGCATGTCCGCCAGGCGCGGGCGCAGCCTGGCGCCGGCCTCGGGCAGCAGCCGGATGTACTCGTCGGTGCGCGCGACCACCGCCGGGTCCACCCCCACCCGGCCCAGCGACTGGGTCAGCATGTTGCTCAGCGCGCGCAGGTCGGCCCGGTACTGGGCGATCGCCTGGGCGCGCTGCGCGTGGAGCGCGGCGCGGATGGTGTCGGCGTTGACGTTCGGGTTGCCGTCCATGTCGCCGCCGACCCAGGTGCCGAAGCGCAGCACCTGCGGCAGCTGGATGCGGCGCCCGTACACCGCCTCGACCGCGTCGGCGAAGGCCTCGTAGTACACCGGCACCACCCGGTACAGCACGGTGGCGAGGTAGTAGCTGACGTGCTCGACCTCGTCGGCGACGGTGGGCTTCTCGGCCGGCGTGTCGCTGGTCTGCCAGGCGGCGGTGAGCGAGAGCCGGATCCGTTCGAGGCCGACGCGGCGCTCGACCGGCGTGCGCGCGCGGTCGATGTCCTCGACCAGGCGCTCGACGATCTCGCGCTCCTTCTCCAGCAGCACGCGGCGCACCGCCTCGGTGGGATGCGCGGTGAACACCGGCTCGACCCACAGCCGCGGCAGCGTGGCCTCGAGTTCCTCGAAGGTCACGCCGTCCTCGCGCAGGTCGCGCAGCACCGCCTCGAAGCCGCCGGGCTGCGGCAGGTCGCTGATGCGTTCGTAGTCGCGGCGGCGGCGGATGCGGTGCACGCGCTCGGCGACGTTGATCGCGCTGAAGTAGGTGGAGAACGCGCGCACGACGAGCTCGGCGTCCTCCAGCGGCACGCGCGCCATCTCCCCGGCCAGCGCGTCGACCGGCAGGCCCTGCTCGCGGCGCGCGATCGCGGCGCGGCGGATCCTCTCGACCTCTTCGAGCAGCGCCGGCGATCCCTGCTCGGCCAGGACTTCGCCGACCAGCGTGCCGAGGCGACGCACGTCGTCGCGCAGCAGCGCATCGGTTTCGGCGAACTCAAGGTGTTCGCGCAGCGGGCCGTCGGGGATGTTCATCGGGAAAACGTTAGCGCGTTTGCTGACGCAGCGCAGCATCGGTTGCCGGCGCAACCTTGGCGACGTCTATAGTGCGCGCCGATCCACCCCCTGGCATTCAAAGGAATGAGCATGCGCAAGATCCCCCTGTTCCATCTCGGCCTCGCGGCCACCCTCTCCCTCGCCCTGTCCGCCTGCGGCGACAAGTCGCCGGGTGCCGATGCCCAGGCGCCCGGCACCGCGGGCGCCCCCCCTGCCACGGCTGCACCCGAAGCCGCCGCGCCGGCCCGGGCGCCGAGCCTGGCCGACGGCCCGGACGTGTGCTTCCGCGCCATCGCCGCGCACCTGGGTCCCGACGTCCCGGTCTCCGAGATCAACTCGCGCTTCGACGCGGACGGCACGATGTCCGTGTGCACGGTCGACTACCAGAACCCGGACGATGCGCGGAAGCTGGTCGGCACGCGCTGGAACCAGCACACCGGACAGTTCTCCGAACCGCACGACATCGAGATCAGCGTGTCGGGCAATGCCGCCGATTTCCGCCTCGACGATTACCTGGTCCCGCTGTCGCAGGTCGACGCCGCCGCGCTTGCCGGCGTGCAGGAATCGCTCAAGGCCCAGCTCGAGGGCGTGTACGGAAGCTACGCGTGGACCGGGGTGCGGCTGTCGCCGCCGGATGCCTTCAGCGATGTGCACACGCTGCGCCTGGACCTCGAGGGCCGGATCGCCGCCAACGACATCAAGCACAACGGCTACGCCTCGGTGAGCGTGGACGGCAGGACCGTCGTCCGCAACCACCTGCTGCCGTAAGCCGCCGGCCGGGCCGGCGTCGCGATGGCGCCGGCCACGGCAACCGCGCGGTCAGTAGGCGAACTCGCGGAACACCCGGTCGATGTCGCCCTGCCAGGGCCCGTGGTACAGCGCCAGCTTGCGCTCGGCCGGGGTCTCGCCGGCGTCCACCACTTCCAGCAGCGGGGCGAGGAACTCGCGCTCGTCGTCGCCGGCATCGTTCCGGCGGTTGCGCCGCGCCAGGCCCGCGGCCGCGATCTCCAGCGCCCGGCGCGCCAGCTCGCGCACGGTGCCGCCGCGGAACGGCAGCCCCAGCGCGTGCCTCGGCACGCCGTCGCGCAGCGCGTGCCGCTCCTCGCGGCTGAAATCCTTCACCAGGTCCCAGGCCGCGTCGAGCGCGGCATCGTCGTAGAGCAGGCCGACCCAGAACGCCGGCAGCGCGCACAGCCGGTTCCAGGGACCGCCGTCGGCGCCGCGCATCTCCAGGTACTTCTTCAGCCGCACCTCGGGGAACGCGGTGGTCATGTGGTCGTTCCAGTCGCGCAGCGTGGGCAGCTCCCCGGGCAGCACGTCGAGGCGGCCGTCGAGGAAATCCCGGAACGACTTGCCGGCCGCGTCGATGTAGCGGCCGTCGCGGTAGACGAAGTACATCGGCACGTCGAGCAGGTACTCGACGTAGCGCTCGTAGCCGAAGCCGTCCTCGAACACGAAGTCCAGCATGCCGGTGCGGTCCGGATCGGTGTCGGTCCAGATGTGCGAGCGGTAGCTGAGGAAGCCGTTGGGCCGTCCCTCGGTGAACGGCGAGTCGGCGAACAGCGCGGTGGCGACCGGCTGCAGCGCCAGCGCGACGCGGAACTTGCGCACCATGTCGGCCTCGTCCGCGTAGTCGAGGTTGACCTGCACGGTGCAGGTGCGGGTCATCATGTCGAGGCCGAGGTTGCCCACCTTCGGCATGTAGTCGCGCATGATCCTGTAGCGGCCCTTGGGCATCCACGGCATGTCCTCGCGCCGCCACTTGGGCTGGAAGCCCATGCCGAGGAAGCCGAGGCCGATCTCGTCGGCCACGGCGCGGACCTCGCGCAGGTGGCTGCCCACCTCGCGACAGGTCTGGTGGATGTGCTCGAGCGGCGCGCCCGACAGCTCGAGCTGCCCCGCCGGCTCGAGGGTCACCGAGGCGCCGTCCTTGTACAGGGCGATGGTCCGTCCGCCTTCCTCGACCGCTTCCCAGCCGAAGCGGACCAGGCCCTTGAGCAGCGCCTCGATGCCGCGCTCGCCGTCGAATGGCGGCGGGCGCAGGTCGTCGGTGCGGAAGCCGAACTTCTCGTGCTCGGTCCCGATGCGCCACGCCTCGCGCGGCTTCTCGCCGGAGGCCAGCGCGCCGGCCAGCTGGTCGCGACGGGTGATCGGGGTATCGCCTGCGTGGCTGGGGCTGGACATGCGCTGGCTCGGAAGGGGGACGCCATGGGTGCGGCCACGGCCGCAGCGCATTATGCGGGGCCGCGGGGCCGGCGGGCATTCCGGCGCTGGAACGCGGGCGTGCCACCGGCGCGCGCGACGCGGGCGCCGCCCGGGCGCCATGCATACGAATTCATCGCCGCGCGCATTGCCCCCGCGGCGACCGCGCCGCTAGCCTCGGGCCAACCTGGACGAAGGGGACTGGACGATGGGAACGCACGCCACGAGGCCGGTCGCACTGCTCGCCTGCCTGCTGCTGGCCTGGCTGGCCCCGCTGCACGCGGCCACGCTGTCGCGGGTCGAGCCCGCGAACTGGTGGGTGGGCATGCGCCACGCCGAAGTCGAACTGATGCTGCATGGACGCGACATCGCGGCGCTGCAGGCGCGCATCCGCCACCCGGGCGTGCGCGTGCTCGGGACCGCGGCGCTGGAAAGCCCCAACTACCTGTTCGTGACGGTGGCGATCGACGACGACGCCACCCCGGGCGGGATGGCGATCGAACTGCTCGACGGCGACGCCGTCGTGGCCTCCCATCCCTGGCGCCTGGACGCGCGCGAGCCCGCGCCGCCGCGCGGCTTCGACGCGCGCGACGCGATCTACCTCGTCACCCCGGACCGCTTCGCCAACGCCGACCCGTCCAACGACAGCGTGCCCGGGATGCGCGAGGCGGCCAACCGCGCCGAACCCTACGGACGCCACGGTGGCGACATCGCCGGGCTGCGCCGCCACCTCGACTACGTCGCCTCGCTCGGCTTCACCCGCATCTGGCCGACCCCGCTGCTGGAGAACGACCAGCCCGAGCAGAGCTACCACGGCTACGCGATCACCGACCTGTACCGGATCGACCCGCGCTTCGGCAGCAACGAGGACTTCCGCGCCTTCGCCCGCGAGGCGCGCGCACGCGGCCTCGGCATCGTCATGGACGTGGTCCTCAACCACATCGGCTCCGAGCACTGGTGGATGCGCGACCTGCCCAGCCGCGACTGGATCAACCACGGCGGCCGCTTCGTCCCCACCAACCACCGCCGCACCACGGTGCAGGATCCGCACGCCGCGCCGGGCGACCGCGCCGGCTTCACCGATGGCTGGTTCGTCGAAGCCATGCCCGACCTCAACCAGCGCAACCCGTACCTGGCGCGCTACCTGGTCCAGAACACGCTGTGGTGGATCGAGTACGCCGGCCTGGCCGGCATCCGCGAGGACACCTTCGGCTACGCCGACGCGGATTTCCTCAGCGCCTGGGCCAGGGCGGTGATGGACGAGTACCCGGACTTCGCCATGGTCGGCGAGGAATGGAGCGACAACCCGGCCATCGTCGCCCACTGGCAGCGCGGCAAGGCCAACGCCAGCGGCCACGTGCCGCACATGACCAGCATGATGGACTTCCCGGTGCACACCGCGCTGCGCGAGGCCTTGCTGCGGCCAGACACCTGGGAGAGCGGCTGGATGCCGGTGTACGAGGCGCTGGCCAACGACTTCCTGTACCCGGATCCCGACGCGCTGGTGGTGTTCGCGGAGAACCACGACACCACGCGCCTGCTCGCCCATGTCGACGGCGACCTCGGGCTGTGGAAGCTCGCCATCGCGTTCGTCGCCACCACCCGCGGCATCCCGCAGTTCTACTACGGCTCGGAGGTGCTGCTGCGTGGGCCGAAGGAGCGCCACGACGGGCTGTTGCGCGCGGACATGCCGGGCGGCTGGGACGGCGACCCGGCCAGCGCCTTCACCGGCGAGGGCCTGTCGCCGGAGCAGCGGGAGATCCAGGACTTCGTGCGCCGCCTGTTCAACTGGCGCAAGGGCGCGGCGGCAGTGCACCACGGCCGGCTGGTGCACTACGCGCCGGAGGACGGCGTCTACGTGTACTTCCGCGAGCACGAGGGCCAGCGGGTCATGGTCGCGCTCAACCGCAACGACGCGGCCACGCCCCTGGCGCTTGCCCGCTTTGCCGGCGCGCTCGGCAGCGCGCGGGGCGGGCGCGACGTGCTCACCGGGCAACGGCTCGGGCTCGGCGACGTCCTGACCCTGCCGCCGCGCGCGCCCCTGGTGCTCGAGCTCGAATAGGGCCGCGCCGGGGCGGCACCTGCGAACGGGTCGCGTTCCGCCACGGGTCCGCACGCTGGCCCACAATGCGCCCGACGCCACCTGGGACCCGCGCATCCCATGACCAGCCGCAACCCCGGACTCCACCGCAGCCACCGCGCCGGCTGGCTGCGCGCGGCCGTGCTCGGCGCCAACGACGGCATCGTCTCGGTGGCCGGCGTGGTGGTGGGCATCGCCGCCGCCGGCGCGACCCACGAGACCATCCTGGTGACCGGCGTGGCCGCCACCGTCGCCGGCGCGTTCTCGATGGCCGCGGGCGAGTACGTCTCGGTCAAGTCGCAGGCGGACACCGAGGCCGCCGACCTCGACGTGGAGCGGCGCGAACTGCGCGAGGATCCGGAGGCCGAACTCGACGAGCTGGCCGCGATCTACCGCCGGCGCGGGCTCGACCCGGCGCTGGCGCGGACGGTCGCCGAACAGCTCACCCGCCACGACGCCCTCGCCGCCCATGCCCGCGACGAACTCGGGATCACCGACGAGCTGCGGGCGCGGCCGGTGCAGGCGGCGGTGTCCTCCGCCGCCGCGTTCTGCGCCGGCGCCGCCCTGCCGGTACTCGCGGCCCTGCTGGCGCCCCGCGCGCACGTGGAAGCCGTGGTCGCCGCCGCCACCGTGGCCGGACTGCTGCTCTCGGGTTCGGCCGCCGCCGCCCTCGGCGGCGCGCCGGTGCTGCGAGGCGCGCTGCGCGTCGGCTTCTGGGGCGTGTTCGCGATGCTGGCCGCTTCCGCGGTCGGGCGCCTGTTCGACGTGGCCGCCTGACTACAGCGGCCGCACGTAGACCTGGAAGGCGAGCTCGTGGGTGCCCTCGCCGGAGAACAGCTCGATCCACTCTGGCGGATTGGGCAGGGCGATGAACCAGCCTTTCCCGCCCGAGTACCAGTCGCCGGGCGGACTGGCCACCACCGCGCACGAGTGCTTGCCCTTGACCCGCACCACCAGCGCGTAGGTCCCCGGGACCACCAGCGGCGGGTTGCCGAACTCGATCATCCGCATGCCGACGGCGGGCGTCGGCGCCGACGTGAACAGGTGTCCCGGCAGTTCCTCGTAGGCGATCACGCTGCCGTTGGGCCGCCCCGCCGGGTCGGTCTTCTCGATCGTGACGCGCACGTCGGCCCTGGGCTGGCAGCTCATCGGCAGCATGGCGTGGCTGAGGTAGGCCTTGCGACCCACGGTGAACGACTGCGCCAGCTGCTGCCCGGCCGGGCCGCCCACCGCGGTCCAGGCCGCGGCCGGGTGCAGGTTCACCTGCTCGGCCTCGAGTTCGGGGTGGGGGGCCGCGCCGGCGGACGCCGCAGCCAGCAGCAGTGCCGGCAGCGCGGCCAGCGCCCTGTTTCGAACCTTCATCGCATGTCTCCCACGGCGGCGACCGGCCGCCTGTTCCCGGACACACGCAATCCGGGGCCGGGCAATGCCATGCGGCGCGACCGGACGCAGCTGCGTCCCGGTCCCGACCCGGGATGGCGGGAGCGCAGGCCCCCGCGATCCCGCCGTCAGTCCCCGGGCGCGATGTCCAGCCAGCCGGCCACCACCGCCCGCAGTTCGTCCACGCCCGCCTTGGTTTCGGCCGAGAACGCCTGCACGCCGACGGTGTCGCCGAAGGCGGACGACAGCTGGCGGCGCACCGCCTGCACGGCATTGCCCGCCGCACCGCGCGAGAGCTTGTCGGCCTTGGTCAGCAGCGCGTGCGCGGGCAGTCCGCGGCGCACCGCGTAGCCCAGCATCTGCAGATCGTAGTCCTTGAGCGGATGGCGGATGTCCATCACCACCACCAGGCCGCGCAGCGCGGCGCGGGTCCGGAACCATTCGTCGATGAAGGCCTGCCAGTGCTCGCGCAGGGCCATCGGCACCTTGGCGTAGCCGTAGCCGGGCAGGTCCACCAGGTACTTGCCCTCGTGCGGCGGCAGGGCGAAATAGACCAGCTGCTGGGTCCGGCCCGGGGTCTTGGACACCCGCGCCAGCGCCTTCTGCTGGCACAGCGCGTTGAGCGCGCTCGACTTGCCGGCGTTCGAGCGGCCGGCGAACGCCACCTCGGCCCCGCCGTCGGGCGGCAGCTGCCTGGCGGTGTGGGCGGCGAGCAGGTAGCTGGCGCGCGCGAACGGGTTCGACATCGGGTTCCTGGGGGCGTGGGGCCGGCGCCTAGCTTCTCACGGGCGGTGCGGGTGTTTGACCGTCCCGGTGGGGCGCCGCGATAATCCCGGTCTTGCGACCGCGCCCCAGCGGCCGCGTTACCGTTTTCCCGGAGCCAAGCAATGCGCCACGCCCGCGCCATCGGTTTCGCCGGTCTCGTTGCCCTCGTGGCCGGCGCCGTCGCGTTCGCCCAGTCCACCGTCGAGCCGCTGCCGGAGTCCCCGCCGGTCGAGGTCGCGCCCCTGGACAGCAGCGCGCTGGCCGCCCTGGCCGACACCCAGGCCGGCGACCCCGAGCGCGGCGCCAGCCTCGCCTCGACCTGCGCCGCCTGCCACGGCCTCGACGGCAACCCGGCCGACGGCCTGCCGTATCCCCGCATCGCCGGCCAGAGCGAGCGCTACATCGCCCAGCAGCTGGCCCTGTTCAAGAGCGGCGAGCGCAACAGCGGCCAGGCCCCGGTGATGGTGCCGTTCGCCGCCCCGCTGTCGCCGCAGGACATGCGCGACCTGGGCGCGTACTTCGCCACCAAGGCCGCCGGTGCCGGCCTGGCCGACGACACCGTGGTCGAGGGCGGCCCGTACGACGGGATGAAGTTCTACGAGATCGGCCAGCAGCTGTTCCGCTCCGGCGACGCCGGCCGCGGGATCCCGGCCTGCATGGCCTGCCACGGCCCCGCCGGCGCCGGCAACCCGGGCCCGGCCTATCCGGCCGTGGCCGGCCAGGAAGCGGCCTACGTGGAGCGCCGCCTGCAGGAGTACCGCGACGGCACCACCAGCGTGCAGGACCGCAAGCTGTTCGACATCATGGCCGACATCGCCGCGCCGCTGAGCGACCAGGAGATCCAGGCCCTGGCCAGCTACCTGCAGGGCCTGCACGAGCGCCCCGACGCCGCCACCCTGGCGGCGATGGAAGCGGCGGCGGCGGCCCCGGCCGCTCCGGCCGAGCCCGCGGAGCCGGCCGCCGAGGCCGCGCCCGACGCCGGGGCCCAGGGCACCTGACCCGCCGGGCCGGCCCCCGGCCCGCCCCAGTGCGCCGCCGATGTCCGTCCGCCTGGCCCTGCTGCTGTGCGTGCTGACCCTGCTGCCGGCCCTGCCGGCGGCGGCGCAGCCGGCGGTGGAAGGCGTGGACTACGTCCGGATCGCGGATGGCCAGCCCTGGCGCCCCGAGCCCGGCACGGTCGAGGTGGTCGAGGTGTTCGCCTACACCTGCGGCCACTGCGACCAGTTCCGGCCGATGTTCGACCGGTGGAAGCGGCGCGCCGCGGCCGACGTCCGGGTGCACCACGTCCCCGCGGCGTACGACCCCGGCAACGCCTACGCCCGCGCGTACTTCGTGCTCGAGGCCCTCGGCCGGGAACGCGAGTTCCATCCGCGCCTGTTCGACGCCGTGCACCGCGAGCACACCCTGCCGGGCCACAACGCCACGCGCGGCGAGATGGTGGCCTTCCTCGCCGGCGAGGGCCTGGACGCGGCGCAGGTCGCCGCGCTCATGGACGACCCGGCGACTGACGAAAAGATGAACGCGGCCTACGCTTTCGCCGTACGCAGCGGGATCCAGGGCACCCCCACCCTCATCATCAACGGCAGATACCGCGTGCTGGGCCGCACGCTGGAGGACAGCCTGCGCATCGCCGACGCCCTGATCGCGATGGAGCGCGCAGTTCCGCGCTGATCCTCCGGGCCGGTCACCGGCCCGTGCGCCGGCCCGCGGTAGGCTTTGTCCCTTACGTCTTACGTGCCAGGAATCCTTGCCGATGAACCTCCGTGCCGCTTCCCGTTTCGTCCTGATGCCCGCCGCCCTGGCGCTGCTGCTGGCCGCCTGCCAGCAGGCCGCGCCCGAACCGGCCGCCCCCGCGCCCGCCGCCGCGCCCACGGCCGCGGCCGGGCCGGCGCCCGCGGAGGAGATCGAAGGCGAGCCGGCCGTCGATCCGGCCGCGCCGGCCGATGCCGGCGCCCCGGCCGATGCCGCGGAAGCCGGCGAGCCGGCGACCGCCGACGCCGCGGACGCCACCGCCGCGCCCGCGGCGGCCGCGAACCCGGCCGTGACCTTCGCCATCGAGGGGCAGCATTACGACCTGATCGCCGGCGGCCAGCCGTTCGAGCCGCTCGACGGCAAGATCGAGGTGGTCGAGGTGTTCAACTACGTCTGCCCGGCCTGCGCCATGTTCCAGCCGCTGGTGAACAGCTGGAAGGCGCGGCTGCCGGCCGACGTGCGCTTCACCTACGTGCCGGCCGCCTTCGGCGGCAACTGGGACCCCTACGTGCGCGCCTACTACGCCGCCGAGGCGATGGGCATCGCCGACAAGGCGCACGACGGCATCTTCCAGGCCATCCACGTCGAGCGCAGCCTGCGCGGCGAGCGCGGCCAGGACTCGCCCGAGGACATCGCCCGCGCCTACGCGAAGTTCGGCGCCGACCCGGCCCAGTTCGTGAGCACCATGGCCAGCTTCACGGTCAACGCCAAGTTCGGGCGCGCCAAGCAGTACATCGCCCAGCAGCGCGCCAACTCCACCCCGACGGTGATCGTCAACGGGCGCTACCGGATCAAGGGGCGCAGCTTCGAGGAGATGATCGAGAACACCGACCGGGTGATCGCGCAGGTGCGCGCCGGCGGCTGACGCGACCGGCATGTCCACGCAACGCCTGCGGCTGCTCAGCGCGAACATCCAGGCGGGATCGAGCACCCGGCGCTACAGCGACTACGCCACCCGCAGCTGGTCGCACGTGCTGCCGGTGGGCAAGCGGGTGTCGCTGGACGCGATCGCCCAGCTCGCCGGCCAGCACGACATCGTCGGGCTGCAGGAAAGCGATCCGGGGAGCTGGCGCTCGGGCTTCACCAACCAGACCCACTACCTGGCCGAGCGGGCCGGCTTCGACTACTGGACCCACCAGCCGAACCGGCGCGTGGGCGCGGTGGCGTCCAGCGCCAACGGCCTGCTGAGCCGCTTCGAACCGGTCGAGGTGAGCGACCACCCGCTGCCGGGGCGCATCTCCGGCCGCGGCGTGCTGCTGGGCCACTTCGGCGCCGGCCGCGAGGGGCTCACGGTCGCGGTCGCGCACCTGTCGCTGGGCGCGCAGTCGCGGCGGATGCAGCTCGACTTCATCGCCGAGCTGCTGCAGGACTTCCCCAACGCGGTGCTGATGGGCGACTTCAACTGCGTGGTCGACTGCCCGGAGATGGGCAACCTGTTCCGCAAGACCCGCCTGCAGCCGCCCGAATGCGCGGTCCACACCTTCCCGTCGTGGAAGCCGCAGCGCGCGATCGACCACATCCTGGTCACCGACAGCCTGCGCTGCGAGGGCCTGCGCGCGGTCCCGGCCGCGTTCTCCGACCACCTCGCGCTGTCGCTCAACCTCGACGTCCCCGAGTCGGCGCTGCAGCGCTGAGCACGTCCCTTCCCGGGCGCGGGAAGGGACGTGGCGGCAGGTCCGCTAGAAGCCGAAGCCGACGCGCGCGTACCAGAACCGGCCCGGCAGGTCGTAGGTCGAGGCGTCGTAGCCGTTGAGCGTGCACGACAGGCAGATCGGCGGGTCCTTGGCGAAGACGTTGTTGACGCCGAGGGTGACGCGGAAGTCCTTCGCCCGGGCATCGCCTGCCCACGACAGCTGGGCGTCGTGGTAGGTGGTCGATCCCAGGTCGTTGCGGTCGGCCACGCTGTCGTCGCAGATGTCGAAGCCGTTGGCGCCGCCGCACGACTCGCGCAGGCGGTCGATGTAGCGCGCCGTCCACGCCGCCTGCCAGCCGCCGGGACCGCGCCACACCGCGGCCAGGGTCGAGGTGCGCTCGGGAATGGCGCTGTTGTTGATCTCCACGCCGGGCGCGCGCGGCTCGGCCTGGCCGGCCTCGTTGACCAGTTCGTACTTCGTCACCCAGGTGGTCTTCCAGGCGAAGGCGAGGTGGCCCCAGGCCCGCTCGGGCAGGCGCCAGTCGGCGCTGAAGTCCCAGCCGTCGGTGCGAATGGTGCCGACGTTGCCGAGGATGTTGTCGAAGCGCACGATCTGGCCGCGCTCGTTGCGCTCGTAGAACCCGCAGGACACCGGGTCGCGCGTCCCGACGCAGCGATCGAGGATGGTCTGCGCGTCCAGCGCCTGGATCGCGCCGTCGATGGTGTGGCGGTAGAAGGTCAGGCCGAGGTCGAGTGCATCCGACCATGCCGCGTCGTCGGCGAAGGACGGGCTCCAGACCGCGCCCAGCATCAGGCTGCGGCTGGTTTCGGGCTGCAGATCGATGTTGCCCGAGGTCACCACCGAGATCTGTGGATTCGTCTGCTCGTAGCCGGGCGGCACGCCGTCCGCAACGCACTGCGGGGTGGTCGAGGCCTCGTTGTTGCACGGATCCACGAGGGTCGCGTCGAAGCGGCTGAGGGTGCCGTAGAGCTCGCCGATCGACGGTGCGCGGAAGCCTTCCGCGAACGAGCCGCGCAGCAGGAGTTCGTCGGCCACCTGCCAGCGCAGGCCGAGCTTGCCGGTGCTCGTGCCGCCGAAGTTGGAGTAGTCCGACCAGCGACCGGCCAGGCTCAGGTCCAGGCTCTTGCCCAGCCAGCCATCGCGCGCCAGCGGCACCAGCAGCTCGGCGTAGGCCTCGCGCACGTCGTACTTGCCCCGGGTCGCGCCGGAGGGGACGCCGTTGTATTCGCCGGCGACCGTGATCGGGTCGGGCTGGTACTCGCCCTCGTACTTGCGGTACTCCAGCCCGGCCGCGAACGCGACCGTGCCGGCCCAGCCGTCGAACAGGTCGCCGGTGAGGTTGGCCGAGGCCACGCTCAGCTCGTTGCTGCTGCGGTCGTGGACCACCGGCTGGATGAAGGCCAGCATCTCGGGGGTGATGGTGCCGGGACCGCCGAACAGGTCCAGCGGCACGCAGCCGGCGATCGCCGCGCACGCGGCCGGGTCGCCAAGCGCCTCGTTGATGCGCCTGACGTTGTAGCTGCCGGTGTTGGTCTGCCCGGCGTCGCTCTCGCTCCGGACCAGGTTGACGTCCCAGCTCCACTGGCGCCCGCCGACGTCGAACAGGCCGTTGAGCCCGAACGCGGCGTACCAGGTCTCGACCTCCTGCACGTAGCGGCGCGGCCCGCCCTCGACCGGGCGGCGGCCGAGCAGGAACAGGTTGGCGTCGGGCCCGACCGTGGTCAGGTCGAAGCCGAACGGGTTGTAGGGATTGGCGGCCGAGATCACCAGTCGCGTCTCGGCCCATTCGTTGTACACGCCGGCGTCGGTGCCGAGGAAGATCGGTTCGGGCGCGGCCTGGTTGGCCGATTCGCGCTCGTTGTAGAGCACGCGCGCGTAGGCGCCGAAGGTCGGGCTGAAGTCGAACTGGACCTGGCCGAACACCGACTTGCGCTCGGACGGCGTGAGCAGCAGGTTGTAGGGAGCGAAGTTGAAGCGGTCGGCGGTGCCGAAGCAGTGGAAGTCGTCGGCGCGGTCGGTGGGGCAGCCGGGCAGCCCGCCGGCATAGGTCGGGGCGGTCGCCCCGGCATCGGGCGTGATGTCGTAGACGATGCCGGTGTTGGGGTCCTGGAACACGAAGCGGCCCTGCGGCGTCGCCGAACTGCCGTTGGACAGCCCGGTGCCCGGCACCGGCTCGCTGGCCGGCCCGTACTCGAGCGAGGAGATCTCCTTCTGCTTGAAGTAGGACGCGCCGACGAACCAGCGCGCGCGGTCGCTGCTGCCGCCCCATCCCAGGTCCGCGCCCCAGGTCTCGCCGCCGGCCAGGTCGCTGTAGTCGCCGTAGTGCAGCTGCACGCTGGGCCCGTCGACCTCCTTGCGGGTGATGATGTTGACCACGCCGGCGATGGCGTCGGAGCCGTAGATCGACGAGGCCCCGTCCTCCAGCACCTCGATCCGCTCGATGATCGCGAGCGGGATGGTGTTGAGGTCGACCGCCGAGCCCACGCCCGAGGCCGAGGACTCGTTGACCCAGCGGATGCCGTCGACCAGCACGAGCACCCGCTTGGCGCCGAGATGGCGCAGGTCGACCGTGGCCGCGCCGGCGCCGACCCCGCCGCCGTCGGGCGGGAATCCGAAGTTGCCGGAGGAATTGAAGCGGGTGTTGAGCGCCGCGCCGCTCGCGGTCAGGTTCTGGACGAGGTCGGCGACGGACGTGAAGCCGCTGCGGTCGATGTCCTCGCGGGTGAGGATCTGCACCGGGACCTGGGTCTCCAGGTCGGCCCGGCGGATGCGCGAGCCGGTGACCTGGACCGTGTCCAGGGTCCGGGTGGAGGGCGTGGACGCGTCCTCCTGCGCGGCCGCGGCGAGCGGAAGCATGGCGAGGACGAGGCCGCAGCGGACGGCCGTGGCCAGGGGGTTGGGTCGGGGCGACATGTTTCTCTCCTTGAAATCGCGAAGTCACTGCAACTGCGGGCGCCCCCCTCGCCGCACCCCTGCTTGTAAACAAGTCGTAAAGATGCGCAAGTCCCGTCGGCGCGGCGCGGGTGAACCCGATCACGATTCCCGCTCGAGTCCGGAGGTCTGGTTCAGCTGGCCTTGACATCGCTGACCGGCCACGCGGGTCCGGCCCGGCCGACGCGCTTGGGCATAATGGTTGGAATGCCCACGCAACCGAACCTGTTCGACGCCCCGCCGCCCGGGGGCGACCCGCCGCCGCCCGACGAGGGCCGGGCGCCTGCGCGCGATCCGCTGCCGCCGCGCGTGGCGGCGATGCGCAGCGGGCGCCCGCTGTGGGCGAAGCTGGCCGGCTGGGTGCTCAAGCCCTGGATCGGGTTGCGCATCGAGCCGCCGGCGCCACCGGAACTGATCGACGGGCGTCCGGTGTGCTACGTGCTCGAGGACTACGGCCTGTCGAACGCCCTGGTCCTGGACCGCGCCTGCGCCGAGGCCGGGATGCCGGCGCCGCTGCGACCGCTGCCGGGGGACCCGCTCGGGCGCAAGCGCGCCTACGTGGCCCTGTCCCGGCGCAACATGGGCGGCGCGCTGGCGCTGGCGACCGGCCAGGCGCCGGCCAAGAAGACCCATTCCGAATCGCTGGCCCGGCTGCTCGAGGCCCATCGCGCCGATCCGGCGATGGACGTGCAGCTGGTCCCGGTGTCGATCTTCGTCGGCCGCTCGCCGGACAAGGCCTCGGGCTGGTTCTCGGTGCTGTTCTCCGAGAACTGGGCGATCGTCGGCCGCTTCCGCCGGCTGCTGGCGATCCTGCTCAACGGTCGCGACACCCTGGTGCGCTTCGCCGCGCCGGTGAGCATCCGCGAGCTGCTGGACGAGGACCTGCCGCCCGAGCGCGCGGTGCGCAAGCTCTCGCGCCTGCTGCGCACCCACTTCAACCGCCTGCGCGAGGCGGTGATCGGGCCCGACCTGTCCACCCGCCGGCTGCTGATCGACAAGGTGCTGGCCTCGCAGCCGGTCAAGGACGCGATCGCCGACCAGGCCCGCCGCGACGGCACCTCGGTCGAGGAGGCGTGGAAGAAGGCCCACGCCATGGCCTACGAGATCGCGGCCGACTACTCGCACCCGGTGGTGCGGTCGGCCTCGTTCCTGCTGACCTCGGTGTGGAACCGGATCTACCGCGGCGTGCTGGTCCACCACCTCGACCACCTCAAGGCGGTGGCGCCCGGCAACGAGGTGGTCTACGTGCCAAGCCACCGCAGCCACATGGACTACCTGCTGTTGAGCTACCTGCTCTACACCAAGGGCATCGTGCCTCCGCACATCGTGGCCGGGATCAACCTCAACCTGCCGGTGATCGGCCCGATCCTGCGCCGCGGCGGGGCGTTCTTCATCCGCCGCTCGATCCGCGGCTCGGCGCTGTACTCGGCGGTGCTGGCCGAATACGTGGCGCAGCTGATCGCCGGCGGCTACTCGATCGAGTACTTCATCGAGGGCGGGCGCTCGCGCACCGGGCGCCTGCTCCAGCCCAAGGGCGGCATGATCGCGATGACCGTGCGCGCCTACCTGCGCCAGCTCTCGCGCCCGGTGCTGTTCCAGCCGGTGTACATCGGCTACGAGAAGCTGATGGAAGGCAGCAGCTACCTCGACGAGCTGAGCGGCAAGCCGAAGGAGAAGGAGTCGATCTGGGCGCTGCTGTGGGGCATCCCCAAGGTGCTGCGGCAGAACTACGGCCAGGTGGTGGTGAACTTCGGCGAGCCGATCCCGCTGGCCGAGCTGCTGGCCGAGAACGCGGCCGAATGGGACGGCAAGGCCCTCTCCGACGAGGACAAGCCGGAGTGGCTGTCGCGCACCGTGGACGCGGCGGCGCAGCGCATCCAGGTCAACATCAACCGCGCCGCGGACGTGAACCCGATCAACCTGCTGGCGCTGGCGCTGCTGTCCACGCCCAAGCACGCGATGGGCGAGGCCGACCTGCTGGCGCAGATCGCCCTGTCGAAGATGCTGCTGGCCGAGGTGCCCTACTCCGACCGGGTGACGGTGACCCCGCACTCGCCGCAGGAGATCGTCGCCCACGGCGAGGAGATCGGCGTGCTGCGGCGGATCCCGCACCCGCTCGGCGACGTGCTCAGCGTCGGCGACGAGGACGCGGTGCTGCTGAGCTACTTCCGCAACAACGTCCTGCACCTGTTCACCGCCTCGGCCTGGATCGCCTGCTGCTTCCAGCACAACCGGCGCATGGCCCGCGACACCCTGCTGCGCCTGGGCCGCGGCGTGTACCCGTTCCTGCAGGGCGAGCTGTTCCTGCCCTGGGACCCGGACGGCTTCGCCGCGCGCGTGGACCGCACCATCGACGTGTTCGTGCGCGAAGGCCTGCTGCAGCAGGTGGGCGAGGACGACGGCGGGGTCCTGCAGCGCAATTCCGGCCAGTCCGACGAGGTGTTCCGCCTGCGCGCGCTCGGCCATCCGCTGCAGCAGGCGTTCGAGCGCTACTACATCGCCATTTCGGTGCTGGCCAAGAACGGCCCGGGCACGCTCGGCGCCGGCGAACTCGAGGGCCTGTGCCAGCTGGCCGCGCAGCGGCTGAGCCTGCTGTACGCCCCGGCGGCGCCGGAGTTCTTCGACCGCAGCCTGTTCCGCGGCTTCATCCAGAAGCTGCGCGAGCTCGACCTGGTCAAGCTCGACCAGAACGGCAAGCTGGTGTTCGACCAGCGCCTGGAAGGCTGGGCCAAGGATGCCAAGGTCATCCTCGGCCGCGAGCTGCGGCATACGATCGAGAAGGTCAGCCCGGAAGCGGTGCGACCGGACGCCGACGCGCCGCCGGCCGACTGAGGCACGCGGCGCCCGGCCGGAACCCGGCCGCCGGCACGACCGCGCGGCGGGGGCCGCCAGGCCGGTGCCGCCGGCACGCGCGCCAGGGGCGATCCGGCCGACTCAGGCCGGCTCGTCCGGGATCAGCGCCGATTCCAGGCGTGCGATCTGGTCCTTGAGCAGCAGCTTGCGCTTCTTCAGGCGCTTGATGGTCAGCTCGTCGCTGGTGATGTTCGCCTGCAGGGTGGCGATCGCCGTGTCCAGGTCGCGGTGCTCGAGCCGCAGCTCGGCCAGCTTGCGGGAGAGTTCGGCGGGATCGACGGGCTGCATCACCCGGCCAGCTTACACGCCTGCGCGGGCGGCCGGCAGGCCCGGCCGCGCGCTCCGGCGGTCAGCCGCGCGCGTCGTGCTCGCGGTGGTAGCGGGTGGCCGCCTCGACCTCTTCCTTCGAGCCCAGGAACACCGCCACGCGCTCGTGCAGCGCGCCGGGCTGGATGTCCAGGATCCGGCGCCGGCCGTCGGTGGCGGCGCCGCCGGCCTGCTCGACCAGCATCGCCATCGGGTTGGCCTCGTACATCAGCCGCAGCTTGCCGGGGCGGTCGGGTTCGCGCCGGTCCCAGGGATAGATGAAGATCCCGCCGCGGGTCAGGATGCGGTGCACGTCGGCCACCATCGAGGCGATCCAGCGCATGTTGTAGTCCTTGCCGCGCGGCCCCTCGCGCCCGGCCAGCAGGTCGGCCACGTAGGCCTGCATCGGCGGCTCCCAGTGGCGCTGGTTGGACATGTTGATCGCGAATTCCCTGGTCGACTCCGGGATCCGCACGTTCGGGCGGGTGAGTACGAACGAGCCCTGCTCGCGGTCGAGGGTGAAGACGTGGGTGCCGTGGCCGACGGTCAGCACCAGCAGGGTGCTCGGGCCGTACACGCAGTAGCCGGCCGCGACCTGGGCGCTGCCCGGCTGCAGGAAATGCGCGTCCTCGGGCTCGCCGGCGCCGTCCGGCGCGCGCAGCACCGAGAAGATGGTGCCGATCGACACGTTCACGTCGATGTTGCTGCTGCCGTCGAGCGGATCGAACAGCAGCAGGTAGTTGCCGCGCGGGTAGGCGTCGGGGATCGGCTGGCAGTGCTCCATCTCCTCCGAGGCGCACGCGGCCAGGTGCCCGCCCCAGGCGTTGGCCTCGAGCAGGATCTCGTTGGACAGCACGTCGAGCTTCTTCTGCGCCTCGCCCTGGACGTTGACGCTGCTGGCGCCGGCGCCGCTGACCGCGTCGCCGAGCAGGTCGCTCAGCGCGCCCTTGCCCACCGCCACCGAGATCCGCTTGCAGGCGCGCGCCACCACCTCGATCAGCAACCGCAGCTGCGGGTTGATGCGGCCCTCGCGCTGGGCCTCGATCAGGAAACGGGTCAACGACATCCGCGTCACGGCACCAATCTCCCGGGGAACGGCATGGACGGAGCGCCATTGTCGCCCTTTCGCGCGCCGATTGCGCCCCGCGCCGGGACGCCGGCGTCCGGCGCCGGTAAAATCGCGCCATGAGCACCGTCCTGCCCCTCGCCGAACCCGCCTCCCGGCGCGACCCGCGCGCCGCCGCGCGCGAGGGCGCGAAGCTGGCCAAGCGCCTGCGCCACCAGGTCGGCAAGGCGATCGCCGACTTCGGCATGATCGAGGACGGCGACCGGGTGATGGTGTGCCTGTCCGGCGGCAAGGACAGCTACACCCTGCTCGACGTCCTGCTGCAGCTGCAGAAGAAGGCGCCGGTGTCGTTCTCGATCACCGCGGTCAACCTCGACCAGAAGCAGCCCGGGTTCCCGGAGCACGTGCTGCCGGAGTACCTGCGCTCGCTCGGCGTCGACTACCACATCATCGAGCAGGACACCTATTCGGTGGTGACGCGCGTGGTGCCCGAGGGCAAGACCATGTGCTCGCTGTGCTCGCGCCTGCGCCGCGGCGCGCTGTACACGTACGCCGGGCAGAACGGCTTCACCAAGATCGCGCTCGGCCACCACCGCGACGACATGGTGGCGACGTTCTTCCTCAACCTGTTCTTCCACGCCAGGCTCTCGGGCATGCCGCCCAAGCTGCTCAGCGACGACGGCAGGCACGTGGTGATCCGCCCGCTGGCCTATGTGCGCGAGGCCGACATCGCCGCCTACGCGGAGCATCGCGGCTTCCCGATCATCCCCTGCAACCTGTGCGGCTCGCAGGACAACCTGCAGCGCAAGCAGGTGCAGAAGATGATGGCGCAGTGGGAGCGCGAATCGCCGGGCCGGATCGAGACCATCGCCCGCGCGCTGGGCGACATCCGCCCCTCGCAGCTGGCCGACCCGGCGCTGTTCGACTTCCTCTCGCTGGGCCGGCGCGACCCCGACGCCCCGCCGCCGGACGCGCACGCCTGGCTGGCCGGCGAACCGCACGCCCCGCCGGGCGAGCCTTCCTGATCCGCATCGCCGCGACGCCGCACCGGCGCCTGCCGCCCCGGCACGGCGCCGGTGCCCGGCCCCGTTCCCGATCCACGCCCCCTTCCCCGACACGGTCCCGCAGATGTTCTTCCGCAATCTCACCATGTTCCGCTTCCCCGTCTCGCTGGACCTGTCCTCGCTCGAGGAGCTGCTGGCCGGGCACCCGCTCAAGCCGGTCGGCGCGCTGGAGCTGTCCTCGCGCGGCTTCGTGCCGCCGTTCGGGCGCGAAGGCGAGGCGTTCTCGCACCGTGTCGGCCAGTCGGCCTGGATCACCCTCGGCGGCGAGGATCGCCTGCTGCCGTCGTCGGTGGTCAACGACATGCTCGCCAAGCGCCTGGCCGAGGTGGAGGAGAAGCAGGGCCGCCGTCCCGGCGGGCGGATGCGCAAGCAGATGAAGGACGACCTCGTGCACGAGCTGCTGCCGCGCGCGTTCGTGCGCCCCTCGCGCACCGACGCCCTGCTCGACCTGGCGCACGGCGTGTGCGTGGTCGACACCTCCAGCCGCAAGGCCGGCGAGGCCGTGGTCTCGGAGATCCGCCACGCGCTGGGCAGCTTCCCGGCGCTGCCGCTCAACGCCGAGGTCGCGCCGCGCAGCGTGCTCACCGGCTGGATCGCCGGCGACCCGCTGCCCGAGGGCCTGTCGCTGGGCGAGGAATGCGAGCTGCGCGACCCGGCCGAGCACGGCGCGGTGGTCAAGTGCCAGCGCCAGGAGCTCCAGTCCGACGAGATCGCCAGGCACCTGGAATCGGGCAAGCAGGTCACGCGCCTGGCCCTGGTGCTGGACGACCACGTCTCGTTCGTGCTCGGCGAGGACCTGGTGGTGCGCAAGTTCAAGCTGCTCGACGGCGCCGTGGACCAGCTCGAATCCACCGAACGCGACGACATCCGCGCCGAGCTCGACGCGCGCTTCGCGCTGATGGCGGCGGAGTTCTCGCGCCTGTTCACGGTCCTCGAGGGCGCGCTGAAACTCTCGCGCGCCGATGCGTAGGCCGCGGCCAGCGGTTAGCATTCCCCCATGCCCTCGCTGTTCCGACTGTCGCCCCCGGCAGCCCCCACCGCCCCGCGCCTGCAGCGCGACAGCATCGCCTTCATCCTCGCCGACGGCCGCCGCATCGACGTGCTGCGGGTGCGCGATCCACGCGCCCGCCGCCTGCGCCTGAGCGTCGGCGAACGCGGCGCGCGGCTGACCCTGCCGCCGCGCACGAGCCTGGCCGCGGGCGAACGCTTCCTGCACGAACACCGCGAGTGGCTGACGCTGCAGCTGGCCCCGCGCGAGGACGACGTGCAGCCGCTGGTCCCCGGCGAGCCGGGCGCGGTGCCGCTGCGCGGGGAACGGCTGGCGCTGCGCTGGGAGGCCGGGCGCGCGTCGCGCGCCCTGCGCGATGGCGAGGCCGTGGTCCTGCAGCTGCCGCCGCGCGCCGGCGCGGCCGCGGCCGCGCGCGCACTGCGCGACTTCTACGAAGCCGAGGCCCGGGCCGACATCGGCCGCTGGCTGCCGGCCTGGCTGCCCGGACTGCCGCGACCGCCGCGGCGGATCCGGTTGAAGGTGCTGTCCTCGCAGTGGGGCTCGCTGGCGCCGGACGGCACCCTGACCCTGGACCTGGCCCTGGTGCTGGGGCGGCCGAGCGCATTCCACTACGTGCTGGTGCACGAGCTCTGCCACCTGCTGCACGCCGACCACTCGCGCGCGTTCTGGCGCGAAGTGGAGCGGCGCTGCCCCGACTGGCGCGAGGAGCGCGACTACTTCCGCGAGGAAGGCCGGCGGCTCAAGGCCGCCCTGCACGTCCTGCTGGGCTGAAGCGGGTGGCCGCCCTGGCGGCCCGCGCCCCGGCGCGACCGGTCCCCGGTGGCCGCTCCCCCGCGTCGGCCGCGTTAGTCCCGGGAAACCGTGGCCCCCGCCGCGGAGCACACCCGAGAGTGCGATGAGCCCTGTCCCGACCCCGACGATGCGCCTGTCCGCGGCCGCCCTGGTGGCGATCGCGCTGCTGTGCGGCTGCCAGCGGGCGGGCAATCCGATCGCCACGGCGATCGGGCAGGGCGCGCGCGGCGCCACGGATGCCGGCGGACTGGCCGGCACGAGCGACTCGCTGCCCCTGCCCCCCGGCTTTCCCGAGGACGTCTACCTGCCGCAGGGCTACCGCGTGAACAGCGTGATGACCCTGCCCCGGGCCAGCGTGCTGAGCCTGAGCGTGCGCGGCGACGTGGACGCCCTGCTCGCCGACGCCCAGGCCGCCATGCAGGCCGAGGGCTGGACGCCGACGCTCTCGGCGCGGCACTCGGCCGACACCGCCATGCTGGCGTTCGAGAAGCCGGGGACCGGGGCCGTGCGCAACGCCACCCTCTCGTTCAGCCGCAACGTCGGCGACGAGCGCGTGATCCTCGGCGTGCAGCTGCGCGAGATACGGCGGCAGTAGCCGACGCTCAGGCGTCGCCGGCCAGGAAGTCGCCGATCGCCGCGGCCACCGCCGCGGGCTGCTCCATGTGCAGGTGGTGGCCGCCCGGCAGCACCACCAGTTCCCCATGCGGAAGCAGCGCGGCGCGCTCGCTGCGTTCGGGTTCGGGCAGGTAGGGCTGCGGCGGATCGGCATGGATCACCCGGGTCGGGCACTCGATGCCGGCGACCAGCGCCCGCACCTGCTCCTCGGTCGGGCGCAGCATCGTGGTCACGGTCAGGCGCGGGTCGGTGCTCCATTCCCAGCCGGTCCGGCCGTCCTCCAGCGCGACCGGGCGCGTGCCGCGCTCGACCAGCAGCCGCGCCGCGTCCTGGGCGATCGCGCCGACGCGGGCCATCATCCGCGCCCGCACCGCGGTGTCGAGGTCGGGGAACGCGCGCAGGCGCTTGCCGCGCAGGGCACGGGTGGAGGCCACCGCCTGGCGCAGGCGCGGCACCGTGTTCTCCGGGGTTTCGGGCAACGCCCCGAGCGCCTCGATCGCGACCAGCCGGCGCACCCGCTCCGGGCACGCGGCCGCGACCAGGCTGGAGATGCCCGCGCCCATGGAATGCCCGAGCAGGGCGAAGCGCTCCCAGCCCAGCGCATCGGCCACGTCCAGCACCAGGTGCACCGCGGCCGCGAACGAATAGTCGCCGCCCGGCGGCAGGTGGTGGCTGCGGCCGTGCCCGGGCAGGTCGATGGCGACCAGCTCGATTCCGTGGAGGTGGCCGGCCAGCGGCACGAAGCTGGCCGCGTTGTCGAGCCAGCCGTGCAGCGCCAGCACCGGCGGCCGTCCCGGTTCGCCCCAGCGCAGCCCGCGCACGGTGCCGCCGGGCAGCGTGATCTCGACCTCGCGCATCACGCCTCCGCGTCCCAGTCCGCCAGTTCGCGCCTGGCCAGCGCGGCCAGCGCAGCGGCGTGCGCGGGGGCATCGTTGAGGCAGGGGATGTAGCGCAGGCGCTCGCCGCCGGCCTCGCGGAACAGATGCGCGTTCTCGATCGCGATCTCCTCCAGCGTCTCCAGGCAGTCGCTGGCGAAGCCCGGGCAGACCACGTCCACCTCGCGCACGCCGGCCGCGGCCAGGCCGCGCAGGGTCTCGTCGGTGGCCGGGCCCAGCCAGCGTTCGCGGCCGAAGCGCGACTGGTAGGACACCACGTACTGCGCCGGCGCCAGCGCCAGCGCGCGCGCGATTGCGGCCACGCTCGCCTGGCACTGCGCCTGGTAGGGATCGCCGCCGTCGACCAGCCGCTGCGGCAGGCCGTGGAACGAGAACACCAGCCGCTCGCCCCGCCCGTGCGCGTCCCAGTGGGCACGCACCGACGCCGCCACCGCGTCCACCCAGCCCGGATCGGTGGCGTAGTCCTCGCGCACGCGCAGCTGCAGGCCGCCGCGCTCGCGCCGGGCCAGGGCGGCCACGGTGCCGGTGGTCGTGGACGAGTACTGCGGGTACAGCGGCAGCACCAGCACCCGGCGCACGCCCGCGGCCTCGAGCGCGCGCAGCCGCGCCGGCAGCGCCGGCTCGCCGTAACGCATCGCGTGCTCCACGCGCAGGTCCGGCGCCAGCGCCTGCATCCGCGCCGCCAGCGCGCGGGTGTGCACCGCCAGCGGCGAACCGCCCTCCATCCAGATCCCGGCGTACTTCTTCGCCACCCGCGCCGAGCGCAGCGGCAGGACCAGGCCGTGCAGCAGCGGCCACCACACGAACCTGGGGATCTGCACGACGTAGGGGTCGGACAGGAACTCGCCGAGGTAGCGGCGCACCGCGGCGGGGGTCGGCGCCTGCGGGGTGCCGAGGTTGACCAGCAGCACCGCGGTGCCGGGCGCGGGAGGAGCAGGGGTTTGCATCGGCATAGGATGGCAGGGCACGGCGGCGCGCGCACGGCGGCCGCGGGGACGCTGCGATGCGCCGGCGCAACTCATCCGCGATTCATCGCCCCGTCACTAGCCTGAGCCGTCGCCGCGACGCGCGGCGGGCCGTCCAACGTGGAGTCCAACGTATGACCCGTTCCCGCACCCGTTCCGCGCCGCGCCGCCTGCTGGCCGCCGCGCTGCTGGCCCTGTCGCTGGCCTCCGCCGTCGCCGTCGCCGGTCCCGAAGAGGACGAGCGCGCGCGCAACTCGGTGCGGGTGCTCAACGAGGTCCAGGCGATCCCCGAGTCGGCGATCCCGGACAAGCTGCTCGACGAGGCGCGCGCGATCGTGGTCGTGCCCGACACGCTGAAGGTCGGCCTGGTGTTCGGCGGCCGCCGCGGCCACGGCCTGCTGTCGGTGAAGTCGGCCGACGGCACCTGGTCCAACCCCAGCTTCGTCACCCTGACCGGCGGCAGCATCGGCCTGCAGGCGGGCGTGCAGTCGGCGGACGTGGTGCTGGTGTTCCGCAACGACCGCAGCCTGGAATCGATCGTCAACGGCAAGGTGACCCTCGGCGCCGACGCCGGCGTGGCCGCCGGTCCGGTGGGGCGCAACGCCACCGCCGCCACGGACGGCCAGCTCAAGGCCGAGATCTGGTCCTGGTCGCGCGCCCGCGGCCTGTTCGCCGGCGTGGCCCTCGACGGCGCGGTGCTGCGCATCGACCACGACGCCAACCAGGTCGTGTACGGGCCCAACGTCACCCCGCGCATGATCCTGGAAGGCCGCCTGCCGCAGCCGCCGTCGGCCGCCGTGGTCGCGTTCCGCGACCAGCTCGAGGAGGCGACCGCCGCCGCCCGCGCCGCGCGCCGCAGCGAAGGTGCGGGCCAGGCCGCGCCCGCCGCCGCCCCGGCCCGGCCGCAGCCCGAGCCGGCCGGCGCCAGCACCGCGCCGCTGCTCGAGCCGCCGGCCGATCCGCAGCCGCGCCCGTTCGAGCCGGTGGACGACAACCCGGCCCTGGTCGAGCCGCTGCCCGAGACCCCCTGAACCGGCGGCGGACCCGGCGCACGGTCCGGCCCTGCGGGCTGGAGTATCCTGAGCGCCTCTCCTCACGGTTCGGCGGGAACACGCAATGGGTAGTTTCAGCATCTGGCATTGGCTGATCGTGCTGGTCGTGGTGCTGCTGGTGTTCGGCACCAAGCGGCTGCGCGGCGCCGGCCGCGACCTGGGCGAGGCGGTGAAGGGGTTCAAGAAGGGCATGGCCGACGACGACCGGCCGGCCGGCGAACTCGACCACCAGTCGCAGCCCGAGCGGCGCGAGGACACCGTGTCGGGCAAGCCCCGGCAGGACGACACCATCTCGCGCTGAGCCGCGGGTCCGCGGCCGCCTCCATGTTCGACATCGGCTTCAGCGAACTGCTGCTGGTGGCAGTGGTCGCCCTGGTCGTGCTCGGCCCCGAGCGCCTGCCCAAGGCGGCGCGCTTCGCGGGGCTGTGGGTCCGGCGCGCGCGCGCGCAGTGGTATTCGGTGAAGTCCGAGCTCGAGCGCGAGCTGGCGGCCGAAGAGCTCAAGCGCAGCATGGACGAGGCCCGGCAGGCGGCCGCGAAGCTGGAGGAGACGATGCGCGAGACCGAGGCCGAAGTGCAGGCCAAGGTGCGCGCGGCCGAGGAGGAGGCACGGCGCGAAATCGAGGCCATGCGCCGCGAGGTGGCCGGCGCGCCGGCGCCGGAGGCCACGGATGCGGGTGCAACGATGCCCGAGCCGGCCGGGCCGGCAGCGACCGACGACCCACCGCAACAGCCCGGCCTGCCGGGCATCGGCAATGGACAAGACGGGGACGATGGCCAGCAGCGCTGAAGAAGACGACGGCTCGGGCAGCCTGATCGAGCACCTGGTCGAACTGCGCTCGCGCCTGCTGCGGGCGATCGTCGGCCTGGGCATCGCCCTGCTGGCGCTGCTGCCGTTCGCCAACCGCCTGTACGGCTGGTTCGCGCAGCCGCTGCTCGAGAAGCTGCCCGAGGGCGCGCACCTGATCGCGGTCGAGGTCGCCTCGCCGTTCTTCGCGCCGCTCAAGCTGGCGATGTTCGCGGCGCTGCTGCTGACCATGCCGTGGCTGCTGTACCAGGCCTGGGCCTTCGTGGCCCCCGGCCTGTACCGGCGCGAGAAGCGGCTGGCGCTGCCGCTGCTGGTCTCGGCGGTGGTGCTGTTCTACGCCGGCTGCGCGTTCGCGTTCTTCCTGGTGCTGCCGGCGGTGTTCGGTTTCCTCACCGCGATCACGCCCGAGGGCGTGGCGATGATGACCGACATCAACGCGTACCTGAACTTCGTGCTGGTGATCTTCCTCGCCTTCGGCATCAGCTTCGAGCTGCCGGTGGCGCTGGTGATCCTGGTGCTGCTGGGCTGGGTGACGCCGGCGCAGCTGCGCGAGTGGCGCGGCTACGCGGTGGTGGGCGTGTTCATCCTCGCCGCGGTGATCACCCCGCCGGACGTGGTCTCGCAGCTGATGCTGGCGATCCCGATGTGCCTGCTGTACGAAGCCGGCATCATCGCCGCGCGGGTGCTGGCGCCGAAGGCGGACGACGCGGCCGCCGGCGACGCATGAGCACGGCAGCCGGGCCGGCGCCAGCGCCCGCCGGGCTGCTGCGCCGCTACCTGGCCTGGTCGCTCGACATGGTCGTGCCGCTGGCTGTCGCCGGCGCCCTGTGCGCCACGCGCATCGCCGCCGCGGCCGCGCGCGTCTCGGCCGCGCTCGATGCGCTGGCGCAGCGCATGGCGCAAGCCGCGCTCGACGCCCTGGTGCACGGCGCCGGCCCGCTGGCGCTGGCGCGCGACTGGCTGGGCGATCCCGCCTGGCGCGAGGCGGTGGCCGCCCTGTCCGTCGCCGTCACCGACGTCGTGGTCGCGCCGATGCTGCTGGCCGCGACGTTCGCGCTGGCCTGGTTCGCCGGGTTCGAGGCCTCGCCGCTGCAGGCGACGCCCGGCAAGCGCGCGCTCGGGCTGCGGGTGGAAGGCGTCGACGGCGCGCGGCTCGGCCCCGGACGCGCGGCGCTTCGGCACGTCGCCGGCGCCCTGTCCTGGCTCACCCTGAACTTCGGCCACCTGCTCGCAGCCATGCCGTCGCGCCACCAGGCGCTGCACGACCGCATCGCCGGCGCGCGGGTGCTGCAGCGGCGCGACGGGCGGCTGCCGGCGTGGTCGATCGGATGGCTGGTGCTGCAGCTGTTCGCGGCCGCGGCCGCGGGCGCGTGCCTGTTCCTGTCCGCGCACCGGGCGATCGAACGCGCCTTCGACGCCCTGCTCTAGGCGATCCGCGGCCTGCGCCCGTCAGGCGGTCACAGCTCCACCTGGTTCGCCGGCAGCGGCGGCGGCGCCGCGGGTGCGCCGCAGACATCGCGCCACATGTGGTACATCACCCCGAACATGACCACGTACATCAGCAGGATCAGGCCGAAGTAGAGCGGCGCGACCAGCAGCACGCCGAGCGCCGGATGCACCAGGCCGCCCACCAGGCCCAACAGCCCGCCGACCAGCACCAGGACCAGGAACAGGACGAACATCGCCGCCACCGAGAGCACCGCCAGCACCGCGATCGGCAGCAGGTTGCGCAGCGCGCCGGTGACGCCGTCGCGCATCGCCTCGAGCACCCCGCGCCCGCCCAGCGCGACCTGGCCGAAGCCGATCGCGTAGGCGCCGCCCAGGAACATGCCCAGCAGCATGCCCAGCCCGAGCAGCCTGCCGAGCCCCGGCGGCGGGTCCGGCAGGTCGTCGGGCTGGATCGGCCGGCCGGCCGCCTCGACCTGCAGCTGCATCATCTGCGCGTACCACTCCGGCAGGCCCTGCCCCACGGTGGCGACCAGGATCGCGAACACCAGCAGGTAGATCGCCGACATCAGCAGGCCGAAGCCGACCAGGCGCCCGCCGCCCTGGCCGCCACGGAACGGCTCGAACACCGCCATCGCCGCGACCGGGCGACCGCGTTCGGCCGCGTCGATCACCCGCAGCACGCCGCCGATCAACAGCGGGAACACGATCACCGACACCAGGGTGGCCAGCGCCGCGACCACGACCATCCCCTCCGCGCCCAGCAACCGCTGCCCCGCCACCTGGACGATGCTCGGCACCAGCGCCAGCGCGGCGACGATGGCGACCGCGCCAATCACCGCGCGCGGGTTGTTGCGCCCGAGGTTGACCGCCCGCGCCAGCCACGACCACCCCGCGCCCGGCCCCATGGTTCGCGTCGACATGCCTGCCTGCTTCGCTTCGATGTGGCCCCTGCCACGTTGGCGCCATGCTACTGCATCGGCGGCACGGGTCCGCGCTGGCGCACGCGTCGCCGGCCGGCCCGGGCCATGCGATGCTTCCGATCCCGCACGGGGTTCCCCGGCGACCGGAGGATTGCGATGAAGACGCGACGATCCCGGCTGGCGGCCGCCACCCTGGCCTGCATCGCCCCGCTGGCGGCGTGGACGGCCGGGGCGCAGACGCTCGGGCGCAACGCCACCGGCTTCCACGACGGCTACTACTACACGTTCTGGAAGGATTCGGGCGACGCGACCATGACCCTGCTGCCGGGCGGTCGCTACGCCTCGCGGTGGAACCGGAGCACCCACAACTGGGTCGGCGGCAAGGGCTGGAATCCCGGCGGACCGCGCGTGGTGGAGTACGCCGGCCACTACGGCGTGGACGAGACCCGGAACTCGTACCTCGCCCTGTACGGCTGGACCCGCGATCCGCTGGTCGAGTACTACGTGGTCGAGAGCTACGGGTCCTACAACCCGGCCACCTGCGACGGCGGCGAGGACTTCGGCAGCTTCCGCAGCGACGGCGCGACCTACCGCGTGCGGCGCTGCCTGCGCGTCGACGCGCCCTCGATCGAAGGCAACAGCAGCACGTTCCACCAGTACTTCAGCGTGCGCGAGCCGAAGAAGGGCTTCGGCGAGGTCTCGGGCACGATCACCGTTGGCAACCATTTCGACTACTGGGCCAGCCGCGGCCTGGTGCTTGGCCGCCACGACTACATGGTGATGGCCACCGAGGGCTACCAGAGCGAGGGCAGCAGCGACATCAGCGTCCGCGAGGTCCAGCCGCCCGCGGCGCGGCGCCGCAACGGCAGCCATCCGCTGGCGCCGGCGCACGCGTCCAGCATGGCGCCCGCGGCGCAGGCCGCGCCGCCACCGGCACCCGCGGCGGCGGGCGCCGCGCCCGCGCCGGCTCCTGCTGCCACCCCGGCCCCGGCATCGGCGCCGCGCATCCAGGCCATCGCGCCGTCCCCGGTCGTCGAGCTGTGGACCCGGCTGCGCGGGTGGTGGGACGGCACGCGCGACGCGGAGGCGAGCGCCCGCCGCGACTGAGGCGCGCGCGGCTACTCGACCGGCGGCAGTACGGTCAGCACTTCCTCGACCGTGGTCAGCCCGCGCGCGACCTTCTCCGCGGCGGCCATGCGCAGGGTACGCAGGCCTTCGTCCACGGCGGCGCGGGTGAACCCGGCCAGCTCCATGTCGGGCCGGATCAGCGCGCGCAGCCGCGGCGTGACCGGCATCAGTTCGTAGATGCCGACGCGGCCGAGGTAGCCGGTGTTGCGGCACTCCAGGCAGCCGACGGGGCCCTGGGTGCCCGCCGGCACCGGGGGCGCGTCCGGACCGGGGAACAGGGCGTGCCAGGCCTCGGGCCCGAGCGGCCGCGGCGCCTTGCAGTGCGGGCACAGCGTGCGCACCAGGCGCTGGGCGAGCACGCCGTTGAGCGTGGAGGCGATCAGGTAGTGCGGCAGGCCGAGGTCGAGCAGGCGGGTGATCGCCGAGGGCGCGTCGTTGGTGTGCAGGGTCGACAGCACCAGGTGGCCGGTGAGCGCGGCCTGCACCGCCATCTGCGCGGTATCCAGGTCGCGGATCTCGCCGATCATGATGATGTCCGGGTCCTGGCGCAGCAGGGTGCGCACGCCCTGGGCGAAACCGAGGTCGATCGCGTGGTGGACCTGCATCTGGTTGAGCTCGGTCGCGATCATCTCGATCGGATCCTCGATCGTGCACACGTTCACGTCCGGCGTCGCCAGCCGCTTGAGCGTCGAGTACAGGGTGGTGGTCTTGCCCGAACCGGTCGGGCCGGTCACCAGCACGATGCCGTGGGGACGCCCGGTGAGTTCGTTCCAGGTCGCCGCCTCGCCCGGGTCGAAGCCCAGCTGCTCGATGCTCTTGAACGCGGTGTCCGGGTCGAAGATGCGCATGACGCACTTCTCGCCGAACGCGGTCGGCATGGTCGACAGGCGCATCTCGACCTCGCGCCCGCCGGGCGAGCGGGTCTTGATCCGGCCGTCCTGCGGCCGTCGCCGCTCGGCCAGGTCCATGCGCCCGATCACCTTGATCCGCGACACCACCGCGGTCATCACCGGCGGCGGCATCTCGAACACCTTGTGCAGCACGCCGTCGATGCGGAAGCGCACCCGGCCGACCTCGCGGCGCGGCTCCAGGTGGATGTCGGAGGCGCGCTGCTCGTAGGCGTACTGCAGCAGCCAGTCGACGATGTTGACGATGTGGTGGTCGTCGGCATTGACGTCGCCGGCGCGGCCGAGCTCGACCAGCTGCTCGAAGCTCGGCGCCTGGCTGCCCTTGCCGTCGCCGTCCTGCTGCGCGCCGCGCACCGAGCGGGTGACGCCGTAGAACTCCATCGTGTAGCGGTGCAGGTCGAGCGGGTTGGCGACCACCAGCTCGATCTCCCGCCGCAGCAGGCGCTGGATGTCGGGCAGCCAGTCCAGCGCCATCGGCTCGCTGGTGGCGATGCGCACGCGGTCGGCATGCACCTCCACCGGCAGGATCCGGTGCCGGCGCGCGTAGGCGTGCGAGACCAGGTCGGTGACCTCGGCGACCACGATCCGGGTCGGGTCGATGCGCAGGTAGGGGCGGCCGCTGGCCGCGGCCAGCCATTCGGTCAGCGCCTCCAGGCCCAGCTCGCCGCCGGCGCGGCGCGCCGAGGGCAGCTTGAGGTTGGCCAGCACCACCAGCGGATGAACCGCGTCGAGCCCGCGCACGTGGCGGGCGCTGGCGCGCGCATGTTCGGCGTCCTTCTCCGCCAGCAGCCCGTCGGCCTGGAGCGCGGCGATCACCGGTTCCAGTGCCAGCTTCCCCGGCGGCAGGCGCGCGGGCAGGGGGACGGTGGGCGGGGACGGCGTTGGGTTCAAGCGTGGCTCCATGCCGGCCCGCGCCGGCCGCTGCGGGGTCCGCCGCTATACTAGCGCGCCGCGCCAGCCGCCGACCCCAGCGCCTCCTCCGATGACCGGACCGACGTTCCAGGAACTGATTTCCCGCCTCAACGCGTACTGGGGCGCACAGGGCTGCGTGCTGGTCCAGCCGCTCGACCTGGAAGTCGGCGCCGGCACCTTCCACCCCGCGACCTTCCTGCGCGCGCTCGGCCCCGAGCCGTGGAACGCGGCCTATGTCCAGCCCTCGCGCCGCCCCACCGACGGGCGCTACGGCGAGAACCCCAACCGCCTGCAGCACTACTACCAGTACCAGGTGGTGATGAAGCCCAATCCCGACAACATCGTCGAGCTGTACTTCGGCTCGCTGAAGGAACTCGGGATCGATCCGCTGGTGCACGACCTGCGCCTGGTCGAGGACAACTGGGAGTCGCCGACGCTCGGCGCCTGGGGCCTGGGCTGGGAGGTCTGGCTCAACGGCATGGAGGTGACCCAGTTCACCTACTTCCAGCAGGCCGGCGGCCTGGAATGCCGCCCGGTGCTGGGCGAGATCACCTACGGCCTCGAACGGCTGTGCATGTACCTGCAGAACTGCGACAACGTCTACGACCTGGTCTGGACGGTCGGTCCGCAGGGCGTGGTGACCTATGGCGACGTGTTCCTGCAGAACGAGCGCGAGCAGAGCGCCTACAACTTCGAGCACGCCGACGTGGCCGAACTGTTCCACCGTTTCGACGCCTGCGAGGCCGAGGCGCTGAAGCTGGTCGAGGCCGGCCTGCCGCTGCCCGCCTACGACCAGGTGTGCAAGGCCAGCCACAGCTTCAACCTGCTCGACGCGCGCCGCGCGATCTCGGTCACCGAGCGCCAGCGCTACATCCTGCGCGTGCGCCGGCTGGCGCAGTCGGTGGCGCAGGCCTACTACGAACAGCGCGAGAAGCTGGGCTTCCCCGGCTTGAAGACCCCGCCGAAGGCGGCCTGATCCCGCCCTTCCCCCGCGCGCCGGGGAAGGTGCCCGAAGGGCGGATGGGGCCGGCGCGTCCCTCCCCGGCCCTCCCCCGCGGGCGGGGAGGGAGACGACACAAGGTTGAGGAATGAGCGAACAACTTCCACTGCTGGTCGAACTGGGCACCGAGGAGCTGCCGGTCAAGGCCCTGCCCGGGCTGGCGCAGGCGTTCTTCGACGGCGTGCTGGCGGCGCTGGAGCGGCGCGGCATCGCGGTCGAGCGCGGCGACGCCAGGCCGCTGTACTCGCCGCGGCGGCTGGCGGTCCTGCTGCCTGGCGTGGCGGTGGAGCAGCCCGAGCAGTCGTCGGAGGTGTCCGGTCCCTACGTCAACGTCGCCCTCGACGCCGACGGCCAGCCGACCAGGGCCCTGCTCGGCTTCGCCGCCAAGGCCGGCGTGGAGTGGACCGCGCTCGAGCGCACCAGCGACGCCAGGGGCGAGCGCTTCGTGCTGCGCTCGGTGAAGCCGGGCGCCAGGACCCGCGACCTGCTGCCCGAGGTGCTGGCCGAGGCCATCGCGGCGATGCCGATCCCCAAGCCGATGCGCTGGGGCGACCACGATTTCGCATTCGCCCGGCCGGTGCACTGGCTGGTGCTGCTGCTGGGCAAGGACGTGGTCGAGGCCGAGGCCTTCGGCGTGCGCGCCGACCGCTTCAGCCGCGGCCACCGCTTCCTGCACGAGCGCCCGGTGTGGATCTCCACCCCGGCCGACTACGTCGACGCCCTGCGCGGGGCGAAGGTGCTGGTGGACCCGGCCGAGCGCCGCGCCCGCATCGTCGAACAGGTCGAGGCCGCCGCGGCCGCGGCCGGCGGACGCGCGCGCATCGACGCCGACAACCTCGACCAGGTGGTCTGCCTCAACGAATGGCCGCGCGCCGTGGCCTGCACCTTCGACGAGGAGTTCCTCGCCGTGCCGCAGGAAGCGCTGGTGGCGACGATGGAGGCCAACCAGAAGTTCTTCCCCGTCCTCGATGCCGACGGCCGGCTGACCGCGCACTTCATCGGCATCGCCAACATCGACCCCAGGGACGACGGCGAGATCCGCAAGGGCTACGAGCGCGTGATCCGGCCGCGCTTCGCCGACGCCAAGTTCTTCTTCGTCGAGGACATGAAGCAGGGCCTGGAGTCGATGAACGCGGGCCTGGCGACGGTGACCTACCAGGCGAAGCTCGGCACCGTGGCCGACAAGGTCGCGCGCGTGGCCGCGCTGGCCGAGGCGATCGCCCCGCAGGCTGGCGTGGACCCGGCGCTGGCGCGGCGCGCGGCGCAGCTGTCCAAGGCCGACCTGCAGTCGCGGCTGGTCAACGAGTTCCCCGAACTGCAGGGCATCGCCGGGCGCCACTACGCGATGCAGGACGCCGCGCTCGCCGACCTGCCGCACGAGCAGCGCGTGGCGCTGGCCAACGCGATCGACGAGGCCTGGCAGCCGCGCTTCGCCGCCGACGCGATCGCGCCCTCGCCGCTGGGCCGGGTGCTCGCCATCGCCGAGCGCCTCGACACCCTGGCCGGCGGCTTCGCCGCGGGCCTCAAGCCGACCGGCAACAAGGATCCGTTCGCGCTGCGGCGCAATGCGCTGGGGCTGGCGCGCACGCTGATCGAGGGTGGGCTGGACTTCGACCTGCGCGACCATCTCTTGCGGGCACGACGGGCCGCACTCTCCGCCTGCGTCGCGAACGCGGAGAAGGCCGTCGGCGATGCCAAGGGCGAGAAGGAAGCTGCGTCCGCCCGCAAGGCGCTCGACGAGTTCACCGCGCTTCGCGATGGCGACGCGTCGTCGGGCGTCGATGAGCTGTACGACTTCATCCTCGAGCGCCTGCGCGGCTACTACGCCGACAAGGGCGTGCCGGTGCAGCAGTTCAACGCGGTCGCGGCGATGAAGCCGGCCTCGCTGGCCGACTTCGACCGCCGCATCGCCGCCATCGGCCACTTCGCGGCCCTGCCCGAGGCCGAGGCGCTGGCCGCGGCCAACAAGCGCATCGGCAACATCCTGCGCAAGGCGGAAGACCCGATCCCCGAGGCCGTGGACCGCGCGCTGCTGCGCGAGTCCGCCGAGCTGGCGCTCGCGGCCGCCGTGGACATGGCCATCGCCGACACCGACGGGGCCCTGGCCCGCGGCGACTACGTCGCGGTGCTCGGCCGCCTGTCCGCGCTGCGCCCGCAGGTGGACGCGTTCTTCGACGCGGTGATGGTGAATGCCGAGGACCCGGACCTGCGCCGCAACCGCCTGGCCCTGCTCAAGCGCCTGTCGGCGCGGCTGGGCAGCGTGGCGGCGATCGAGCACCTGTCGGCCTGAGCGACGCCGGGCACGGCGCGCGGCCGGCCTGCCCCCACCCAACCCTCCCCCGCAGGCGGGGGAGGGCTTTGGCGCGGCGTCCGTCACGGCCCGCATGCGCACCCGCATGGGGGGCAGCCATGACGACCGCGAGGGACGGCTCCGCCCGTTGTCCACGAGGGCGCCGCGGCGGGCGTGGGAGCTGCGACGCGCACGGCGACGATCCTTCGCTCCCTCCCCCGCTGGCGCGCCCTTGCCGCATGCGCTCGCTTGCCCGCTGCGCTTCCTCGTCCGCCTGCGCCCCCTCCCTCGCCGCACTCCCTCGCCCGCTTGCACTCCCTCGCCCGCTGCGCTCGCTCGCCCGCTTGCGCCCCTTTGCCCGCTTCCGCTCCCTTGCACGCTGCGCTCGCTCCTCCGCTTGCGCTCCCTCCCCCGCTTGCGCTCCCTCCCCCGCTTGCGCTCCCTCCCCCGCCTGCGGGGGAGGGT
>Ga0207873_1000261_pt1 | contig 58653 bp, 49 predicted proteins | sample BGWIniCompost_FD_187373 | JGI IMG/M metagenome (GOLD analysis project Ga0207873, IMG submission 187373) | Cellulose adapted compost microbial communities from Newby Island Compost Facility, Milpitas, CA, USA - BGW Initial Compost (SPAdes)... ...
CCGCTGTGCCCGCCACACCCGGAATGACGAGGTTGGTTCCGCCCGGCTGCTTTTCCACTTCAATGTCGTTTGAAAGCCACATTCGGCCTTTATCAAAAGAGCGGTCGGCGTAGATTTTTTGTTCGTGCGACCAGGTGCTGACCCGGTAGCCCTCCCGGGAGATTACGACTCCAGCGGCTTTGGGCGTCGCGTTTCCGTCACGGCAATCGCCTTCACGGCTAAGGGCTATGGGTGTCGACCACTTCTTCCCCTCCTTTGATTCAGCGATCATGATCCTGCTGTGGTGGGATGCGTCATCGCTACCATAGGCATCGTGCTGTGTCCATACCATCAAAAATTCGGATTTCGAGTCCATGGTAATGGATGGATTTCGGATGTCTCCTGTGGCGGTCATCACGCCCGCAAGGCTCCAGGTAGCTCCGAAGTCTTTAGAAGTCTGACAGGCAATTCGGTCGGTACGTCCCCCGGCCTCGCCGGACAGGTGAAAAAGGTACAGGTCACCCTTCCGGTCCGACACCACGATGTTGCCGCCGTGGTTCGCAACCTCCGGGCTAAGCTTACAGGTTTCCCAGGTAGTTCCGCCGTCAGAAGACCGATAGACATTTCGCGAGGCGGCGACGATGATGATTTTCGGATTTTTCCGGTTAATGACGACGCTGGGTTCGTACTCGGAAACGCCCTCCGGTGTGAGCACAATATTATTATACTGCGCCGTGGCGGGTCCCGGGACCAGGACACAGGCGACGACGAGCATCAGTCCAGGTAACAAACAGCGCAACAGTTCAATTTTCATACGGTAAACTGCGTTGACGATCACCTTCCCGACATTATTATATTTATATTATAGTGTGACGGCGACTGCGCCACCGGGAGCCAGTAACCTAATAATAGGGCAAAATAACCAGAATTTCGTGGAACTCGTCCCCATAGCGCCTTGTACGGCATGCCGGGGAATGAAAATTTGTTACATTTAGCCATTGAACCTGCCTACCCTGTATTGACGCCCCATCATGGGCTACCCGATTCGTTAGGTTTAATGTTTTGTGCGATGCAAAAAAAAGATCAAGACCCGAGTATGGTCACTCTATTCGTCAGGCACTGCCTGCTCTTTCGGTCGAAAGAAAAGCTGTTTCGATTCTTTGGAATTTTCGTTTGGGTGGATCTGTTCGTCCTCCTATATGCCCTTACACAGCTTGTTTCGTCATTTTGACGAAACAATTGGCGCGATTACCCAATGTGTGGAATAAAGGGACAACCCCGCGCGGTTGCGGAAACGTAGCATAATTCCGTTTAACTTCCATTTTTGGCATTTTATCGACGCAATATGCCATTCGTCGACTATTCATGCCTATAACTCCGACCGGCGCATCCGTTTTGACGTACCGTGTCAAACAATTAACTGAAACCAATCATGGTAAAGAAATTCTTATTTGGGCTTTCCCTCGCCGTTTTGGCCTGGGGATGCGATAGCGGCGAGAAAGAACGTCTCCGTTCGCAGGTTGATTCCTTGCGTTTGGAGCTTGAGACGAGCCAGCAAATGGCGCAGTCGTTACAGGAAGTTGGCGCGCTGATCGACTCGATTGACGCGAGCCGTAACTTGCTGCGCACCGATGTTGTAGAAGGGACCAACTATACCAACTACGCGGAACGTCTGAAGAATATAAACGAGCACATCCGCCAAACTGAAAGCCGGATTGCCGAGTTGGAAGAATCCCTCAAGAACTCCAAGGGCGCTGCTTCCAACTATGCCGCAAGCATCAAGAGGCTTCGTGCGGACCTCGAAGCGAGGACGCAACAAGTGGCTGCACTTGAGCAGGAAGTTGAAAAGATGCGCGCTGAAAACGCAACGCTGGCTAAAACCGTCAACGAAAAAGATTCTGTTCTTGTCGTGAAGGACGACCTGATCCAGATGAAGGAACAGGATATCGCAGCACTGGAAACGCGCGTTGAAGAAATCAACACCGCTTCCCGTATGAGTCAGGCGGATCTCTACTTCGCTCAGGCTCAGGCGCTGGAAACCGCGGCATCGCGCACCAAGTTCGCACCGCGCAAGAAGAAAGAAACTCAGCGTGAAGCACTCGAGTTGTACAAGTTGTCGCTCTCCCTGGGTAAAGAAGAAGCCCAGGCCCGCATCGACGAACTCGTGAAAGACCTTTCCTAATAATATAAGTCTTACCTGTAGCAAAGCCAGGCCCCGTTCCAGGGGCTTGGTTTTTTTGTGCCCAACTGAAAATGCGTTACATTGATGAGGGAAAGTGTGGAGGGGGAAGGGGTCTGGTAAGTTGGTGACCGGTCGTCGGTAATCAGTAGTCGGCAAACCGGTAGTAGATATACATCCCAGGTAATTGGGACATGTTGAGATGCACGGCCGTGCGTCTACCCAGTTACGCAACTATTATAACGCTGCACCGATTGCCGATGACCTTTTCTCACCACATATTACTTACATTACTTTCACTCACTTTCCAACCAGTACATCACATATAGATCACAACAAATGCTTCCACAAGCAAAAATTCTTCGGGTATTTCAGTTGATTGCGTTGCTGAAGGGCGGTGGAAGGACGGTGGGACAGCTCGCCAGCCACCTGGAGACTACAGAGCGAACCATATATCGCTACTTCAAGCTGCTGGAGGAAATCGGGTTTATTATCGATCAGGATTTTAACGGCCGCTATTTTGTTCATCGCGAAGAAGGAGAAAACCCTGACGACCAGTTTACGCTGGAAGAGGTGAGTATATTGCGCCAGCTCATCCAGAGCGGTGCGGCCGGTCATCCCCTGCAGGAGGACCTCCTGCGCAAGCTCGCGTTCCACTCGGAGGCGCGCGACCTGCCGGAACAGTTCTTGAAACTGCGTGTGGCTAAGCTCTTCCGCAGGATCAACGAAGCCATCGAAAACAAACGACAGGTGGTACTCAAGCATTACCACTCTGCCAACAGCCAGGAAATCACGGACCGGCTGGTGGAGCCATTCCGCTTTGGCGAAGGATTTCAATCCGTGCAGGCCCTCGACACCAAAGACAAGCAGTGCAAATATTTTAAGCTGGAACGTATCGGCGATGTCGTGGTACTCGACAAACCCTACAAATACGAGAAACTGCACGAGCGTACGAACACAGATGTATTTGGTATGAGCGGCCGTCGTGAAACATGGGTCACACTCAGACTCAGCCTTCGCGCCTACGTACTCATGCGTGAAGAATTCCCGCTCACAATGCCATACCTTGAAAAAGATGAATCAAGCGAAACCCGCACATACATCTTCAATGGCCCCACACTTAATTTCAAAGGTGTCGGACGCTTCGTTATGGGACTTGCGGATGAGATCACCATCATCGGTCCCGCAGAATTCAAGGCGTACATTAAGGAAAAGCTGAAACAGCAGACACTCTTGAAATGACAAGATAACCACCTATGTGCCCTATCTGGATCCCCATGTATCCTATATAGTTCAGGAATATTCAATTATCTTTTTGAACCACTTGGAACACATAGATCACACAGGGCAGATAGTAGGCACATGAAGTACGTCATGCGATTCAAGCAATTCTCCATCCGACATGATCGCGTGGCGATGAAGGTCGGGATGGACGGCGTGTTGCTTGGCGCATGGACTTCAGTAGATGATGTCAGTACAATACTCGATGTAGGCACTGGCTCGGGTGTTATTGCGCTCATGCTCGCCCAACGTACGAACGCATCAGTCCACATCGACGCCGTCGAAGTCTCTGACGACGCCCTTCAGGCAGCGGAAAACTTCAACGCCTCCCCCTGGAAACACAGGCTGCGTATTTATCACACTTCTGTACAGGCATTGGAGCCTGATAAACTCTATGATCTCCTGGTCACCAATCCCCCCTTTTACGTCGACGCGCTAAGACCACCGGACCCGGGGCGCGAAAGAGCGCGTCACGACCGGTTGTTGGGTCACGAAGACATTCTCGAAGCGGCCAACCGCCTCCTGAGCCAGCGGGGCCGGCTCAGCATCATCCTCCCCCTGGCCGAATCAAGACAATTCGAAACCCTCGCCGCACGCCATGGCTTCTATTGTTCAAAGGTGTGCGAGGTACAGTCAAAACCAGCCAAACCCCCTATCCGCCGCCTGATGGAGTTTGCAAGGACCCCCTACCCGCCCCAGCGCTCGTCTCTTTGCCTCCTGGACAACAACAGCCAACCTTCCACCGAATACCGTTCGCTTGTAGCCGATTTTTATCTTAATTTCTAAGGCCATCAAGAAAACCTTGTTTAAACACGCATTTTCATTACTTTAGGGGGAGTAAAATCCAAACAACCTCATATGAAAAAAATGAAATTCTTACTGATTGCGCTGCTCGCTTCGGGCACAGCCTTCGCTCAAACTACCTGGACTATCGACAAGGCTCACTCTAAGATCGGTTTCAACGTCCTTCACATGGCGATATCAGAAGTAGAAGGTGAGTTCACTGATTTCGATGCCAAGGTTGTCAGCAAATCGGACGACTTCCACGATGCCGATGTTGAGTTTACAGCAAAGGTCGCTTCCATTGACACCGAAAACGAACGTCGTGACAATCACCTCAAGTCTGACGACTTCTTCAACGCCGAAAAATTCCCCGAAATCAAATTCAAGGGTAAGCTTGTAAAGGAAGGCAACGCTTACAAACTGAAGGGCGACTTCACCATGCGCGACGTCACCAAACCCGTAACATTTGACGTTGTCTATGGTGGAACCATCGACACAGGTCGCGGCATGAAGGCTGGCTTCAAAGTAACCGGCACCATCAACCGCAAAGACTACAATCTGAAATGGGACAACCGCCTTGCAGGTGGAGAACTCGTTGTGTCTGATGATGTCGACATCGTCTGCAAAATAGAAATGAACAAAGCCTAAAGGCTAGGAAAATACTAAAGCCCCCGGAATATTCCGGGGGCTTTTACGCTTCATGAAGATCGAAGACGAAATCAAACAGAAAGCCTTCCACAGCGTCCACCATAAGGCGGTGGTGAACCTCATCTATACTTCTAACTGGCTGCTCGGCGCCCAACAAAAATTTCTTTCCCTTTTCGGTATCACGACACAGCAGTTCAACATCCTCCGCATCCTGCGTGGCCAGCATCCCAATGGCGTTTCTGCTACTACGATCAAATCGCGCATGCTCGACAGGAACTCCGACGTCTCGCGACTGCTCAACCGGCTCGTCAAAAAGGAGTTGATCGTCAAGAAATCATGTCCGTCGGACAAACGCGCGACCGACATCTTCATCACTGAGCGCGGACTCCAGGTCCTCGACGAAATCAACAAGGAACGCCACAGAATCGACAACGTGCTTTGCCTTACTGATGCTGAAGCAGAGCTGCTAAGTGATTTGCTGGATAAGGCACGAGGAGGAAAGGATTTTTGATTTGTGATTTGTGATTTTCGATTTGAGGTGGACCCAGCGGTCAAGCACAAATCACAAATCAAAAATCAAAAATCACTAATCACAAATCGTCCAGTTCCTCCCTCACAAAATCCATCAACTCTCTTATGTACTCCCTGCTAAAATCAAAGCGTATCCCCGCGGCGGCGTATACCTCGGGAATACTTTTCATGTACCCCAGTGCAAGCGCCCTGCGATAGCCTGCAAGTCCCTCTTCCCTGTTGCGGCGGAAGTTGCGCCATACGGCGATCGCTCCGAGTTGCGCCATGCCGTATTCAATGTAATAGAAAGGCACCTCGTAAAGGTGGAGTTGCTTTTGCCAGAGGTAGTCGCGTTCCTTTTCCAGTCCGCTCCAGTCGGTAACGCGGTCTGAAAATCTCCCGAAGATCTCATTCCAGGCAGCACGGCGTTCCTCCAGCGAGTGCGTCGGATGCTCATATATCCAATGCTGAAACTGGTCGATCGTTGCCACCCAGGGAAGCGTTTCAATGATGTCTTCAAGGTGCTCGCGACGGGCGCGTTTCAATTCAGCCTCATCTTCGAAGAAGACATCCCAATGATCCATTGACAACAGTTCCATCGACATCGAGGCAAGTTCAGCCACCTCTGAAGGGGTCGACTTGAAATCGTTCAGTTCAAGTTCTCGTGTAAGGAAATTGTGTATCGCATGTCCACCCTCGTGCATGATGGTAACCATGTCACGCAACGTAGAGGTGGCATTCATGAAGATGAAGGGAACCCCAATTTCCGCGAGGGGATAATTGTACCCGCCTGGCGCCTTTCCCTTTCTGGACTCAAGGTCGAGGTGACCCATTTGTCGCATGATGGCCAGGCAATCTCCTAAATAAGGATCGAGACGCCTGAACACTTCGATCGTCTTCTCGGTAAGTTCCTCGCCACTCCCAAAGGGTTTAAGTGGCGGACGAAGCTCGGGGTCGACGGCTTTGTCCCACGGACGCAGGCTATCGACTTTGAGCGACTCCTTTCTTGCTTTCGCGAAATCGTCAAGTATGGGCAGCGTTTCGGTCTCGATAGCCTTGTGAAAATCGAAGCAATCCTGCACCGTGTAATCAAAACGACCGAGCGCCTTGAACATGTAATCGCGGAAGTTCTTAAACCCGGCGTTGATCGCAACCTGGTGACGCAACTCCACAAGGCGGGTAAAGGAGTCATTCAATGCGTCCTTATCGGCAAGTCGACGGGCCGCGATCTTCCGAAACACTTCTTCGCGCACCTTGCGGTCGGTCGACATCAGCAGGACACCGGCCTGCTGCAACGTCAACTCCTTGCCGTCCACCTCAACCGTCATCGCACCGGAGATCTGTCCGTACTTTTGCGTCTCCGTGTTGATTGCCGTAAACAACGGGACGTTTTCCTCCCGGAAGATTTCGATCTCCTTCCTGAGGTTGCGAATCATGATATCATATCCCGGTAATTGGGCAACCTCCGACAGGAATGGAGATTCAGCCGCTTTGCGATTAAGTTTATCCGACACCGGGGCAATCTTCGGCTGAATGTTTTCGATGAAATCCTGGTAATGGGTTCGATACTCCTGGTTCTCAGTGTAACATGTCATACGGATGTATCGCCACGCCAGGTCCTCGGAGATTACGGATTCCAGCTCACTCCTGTCGCGAAACCATTTTTTCAGGTCCTCCGCTGAGGATAGTTCACGTTCGAGGAGGGCATCAAAATATGGTTTCAGATCTTCCCAGACCGTTACCTTGAAATCTTCGGGGAGAAACTTGCGCTGAGGGCGCGTGATCTTCTCTGCTGTTTCCATTGCGCTGCGTTTTCGGTTCTAGTCGCAGCTCAAAAATAACCCGAAAGACCAACGTTTCTGAAAAAAAGCCGAATTATTGACCTTCAACGAAGGATTGTTTCACATGGTCGACAAAGTCGTTCCACTCGGCGGGAGACGGCTGGCCGTACCGAAACAAATCTATAAGATGATCGGCAAGCTGCGGCCTGAAGTTAAAGGCACGGATGGTCCTGTCAAGCATCGATTTTTCACGCTCGTTTACGGAACCGTCGAGGTAAGCAAGCACCATCAGGTCGTGGAGCAACCCCATTCGGTTACCAAGTCCGTCAGGAACGAACATCGATGCATCCTCCTCCTTGCTGTCCAGCAGTGCGTCTACCCTCGATGCTTCGACAGCACGTGAGGTTGCGATCTTGCGGATCACACGACGGGCCTTGTCGTTCAACGGGCCATCCACACCGGCCATCCGGACCAGCGTTCGCATGTGGCCAAGTTCGTGATCAGGCAATGGTTTCATACCGCTGCAAAAAATTCTTTCACGCCTTTATCCAACAAATTCCCTTCCATCAGTATCCCGGCTGCTATACCAGCCGATGAACCGACACAAAACCGCGATTTCCGGCAGATTTCGCCATACTTTGTCTCGGAATCCGTTCCGTTCATTTTTCAAAATGGGACGCAACGTCCAATTTTTCGTCCGGAATCGATGCCGTCTGCAATACGCTATTTGCTATCTTGATTGCCCCTAAAACCCTTTTTTCATGAAACTTTCCCTTAAGCCTTCGATTGCTTTATTGTACTCCGCACTCGTACTGTGTGGATGTGGTCGCGGAAGCAGCGATGGAGAGGCTACTTCTGCAGCTGACTCCGCAGCGTCCCTCGGAACCATTGAACGCCTGGACCCGTCTCTTAATGCGATCATCGCCGAAGACGCGGACATCCAGGTTATCGCAGAAGGTCATGCGTGGACGGAGGGGCCGCTGTGGGTACCCGCGCACAACATGTTGCTGTTTTCAGACATCCCCCCGAACAAGGTCTTCAAGTGGACGGAAGCCGGAGGCGTGGAAGAGTATCTTCATCCTTCGGGCTATACATCCCCAGAGCCATCGGGGCGTGCCGAGCCAGGTTCGAACGGACTCATCCTCGACAAAGATGGTCGCCTCGTGTTGTGTCAGCATGGCGATCGGCAAATTGCCGTAATGGATGCTCCTCTCGATCAACCTGCTCCAAAGTTTATTGCTTTGGTTTCTGGTTATGAAGGAAAGAAATTGAACAGCCCCAACGACGCGATCTTCGACCGTGCCGGCAACCTTTGGTTTACGGATCCGCCTTACGGGCTTCCCAAAATCGATGACCCTACGAAGGAACTTCCATTCCAGGGTGTCTTTCGCGCGACGCCCGGTGGCGAAGTCCGGTTGCTGACGGATTCCATTACTCGGCCCAATGGCATTGCTTTAACACCGGATGAAAAAACGCTCGTCGTGGCTAATTCCGATCCAGAAAAGGCCGTGTGGTATCAATACGATGTCACCGCTGATGGCACCATCTCAAATGGTCGCATTCTTTATAACGCAACTGAAGAGGCAAAAACGGCGCCTGGTCTTCCGGATGGTCTCAAATTCGACAGCCAGGGTAACTTGTTTGCGACAGGTCCGGGTGGCGTGTGGATCTTTAATCCGCAAGGAGAACTCATTGGAAAGATCAGGCTAAATGGCCCGGCTTCGAACTGTGCGTTCACACCGAACGACAAGGTTTTGTTTATCACGAATGATGACCGCGTACTTCGCGTGCGCCTGCGTGATTAAGAGTTCCATGGGAAGAAGGCCACACCGCTGCGGATGTGGTGTGGCTTTCTTTTTGCGGGTATCGCGACCAATGCATGTCAAACTTGAACGCGTCGCAGAAAAATATCCAGGTACAGAAATGGGTCGCGGCACTGTCCGTCTTCCTTTTGCTGGTCAAGCTTTACGCGTGGTATCGCACGGGTTCAGTAGCGATTCTGGGCGACGCGCTTGAAACGATCATCAATGTTGTAGCGGGATTCCTGGGTTTGTACTCTCTCACGCTGTCTGCAAAGCCACGCGATGAGGATCACCCATACGGCCACGGCAAGATCGAATACATCTCGGCAGGTATTGAAGGCACGCTGATATTCATTGCCGGAATCTCGATCATCTATGAATCAATTCGATCGCTGCTTGTCGATTCTGAGATCACCCGACTGGGCACGGGTCTGGCGCTCGTCTCTGTTAGCGCAGTTCTCAACTACATTGCCGGAACGGTGTGCATCAGGATTGGCAAGAAGAACAGGTCGCTTGCGCTGGTGGCAAGCGGCAAGCATCTTCACTCGGATGCGGTAACCACTGTCGGCATAGTTGTGGGTCTTTTTTTCGTTTACCTGACCGACTACCAATGGATCGACGGCGTAATAGCGATTCTGTTCAGTATATGGTTGCTGTACACAGGTGTTGTAATCGTTCGTCGTTCCATCGCGGGGATTATGGATGAACGCGACCTTACATTGCTGCAGGAAGTTGTCAAGACGGCGAATGCCAACCGCAGAGCTTCGTGGGTAGACCTGCACAACGTACGATTCATCAAGTATGGACGCGTACTGCACCTGGATGCACACCTCACCGTGCCATGGTATCTCAATATCCGCGAGGCGCATGACGAAGTGGAAGCGTTTCACCGCCTGATGCGTGCCCGTTTCGACATGCCACTGGAGTTCTTTATCCACGTCGACGCCTGCATGGAGTTTTCGTGTCCGATATGTATCAAATCAGATTGTCCCGTCCGCAGACATCCGTTTGAAAAGCGTATAACGTGGACGTTGGACAATATTACAGAAGACAGCAAGCACCGTGTGGAAAAAGGCTGAACCGAATATTAACCAATTTCTATGATCACGTCATCCGTAAGAGGATGACCTACACAGGTTAGGACGTAACCTTCGGCGCGTTCTGATGCGGAGAGTCCTTCTTCTTCATCAAGGCGGACCTTTCCGGAGATCGCTTTTCCACGGCAGGCAGTACAAAGTCCGCTCTGACAAGAATACGGAAGATCGATGCCGGCGTCGAGCGCGGTCTCAAGGATAGCTTTGTGAGGGGGCACCATGATCTTGTATTCCTCGCCGTCGAACCTGATCGTCACTTCGCGCTCTACAAGTTCTTCCTCCTCACCTTCCTTCCTGGCGGGTTTGTCGATCGTACCCTGAACGAAACTTTCCTTTCGGATTTGTTCCTGAGGTATTGAGTACGCGCCCAGCAGGGATTCGACGTTCTTCATCATCCCTTCGGGACCGCACATGAGGTAAAGCGTGTTGCGCACGCCCCAATCAGGAATCCTGTCAAACAATTTCCTGAGCATGTCGGGATTGAGGAGCCCCGAATATCCTTGCCAGTTCATGGGCGCGGTGTCGAGGATATGGATCACATGAAGGCGACCCTGATATTGCTTCTCCCAACGATCAAGCTCATCCTTAAAGATGACGCTATCGATGTCGCGGTTGCAGTAGATCAATGACACAATACTCTCGGGTTCCTGGGTGAGCACGCCCTTCGTGAGCGACATCAGCGGTGTAATCCCAGAACCACCCGCAAACATTACGACGTGGCGACGGTTTGTTGGTGCGTAGTCGAGCGTAAAATTCCCCACGGCTGCCATTACCTTCAGCTTATCACCCACCTTGAGATTATCGGCCAGCCAGTTCGACATCAAGCCGCCCTCAACACGCTTGACAGTAACGGCAGGGAATTCATCGGTATAGGGCGAAGTGCAGAGGGAATAAGCCCTCCTGACTTCCTTACCCTGAATGGGTACGATGAGTGTAAGGAATTGTCCGGGTTTGTAGACAAGCGGTCCCGAAGGAGGCGTATCGAACACAATTGTGATCGTATCACGGGTTTCGTTGATAATTGACTTTACCGTGAGTTCCAGGTATTGCGGGCCGGTATGTGTTGCCTCCTTTGCAGGCTGCTGTGGTTTTGACTTTTTGAAGAAATTAAATGCCATGGCAGAACGTACCTTTATAACACAGGGCACAAGCGTTGTGTTGCCCAAAAGGTCGCACAAAAGTACAACCTTTCAATTTTCCGGCCATACCGTAATTTCCTTAATTTAGCGCCGTAAATTCCTCGAACTGTGCCGCTGACACCTCTTACTGCGATTTCGCCGATTGACGGTCGATACTTCCGGTCGGTCCAGACTTTGTCGCAATACTTTTCGGAATATGGACTGATCCGCTACCGGATTCAAATCGAGATCGAATATCTCATCGCACTTTCGGCAATCATTCCTGAGATGATGGATTTCCCCGTCCATAAGCTTAATGACCTCAGACGTATTTACAAGGAATTTTCGGAGGCCGACGCTGAAGAAGTAAAGCAAATCGAGGCGGAAACCAATCACGACGTCAAGGCGGTGGAGTATTTCATCAAAAAACGCTTTGACGATCCCTTGCTCGAGCCTTTTCGGGAATACATTCACTTCGGGCTTACCTCGCAGGACATCAATAATACGGCTATTCCCCTGCTCATCAGCGACTTCATGAGCCGTGAGTATCAGCCGCAGCTGACGAGCCTGATCAGCCGGATCAGTCAGATGTCGAAGCAGTGGCAGGACGTGCCCATGCTTGCCTACACCCACGGGCAACCCGCCTCTCCTACCCGAATGGGCAAGGAGCTCATGGTCTTCGTGTCGCGTCTCGAAAAGCAAATGAAACTGCTGAAGACTATTCCCTTTTCAGCAAAGTTCGGGGGTGCCACCGGCAACTTTAATGCGCATCACGTCGCGTATCCTGAAATCGACTGGAATAAGTTTGCGGACGAGTTTTGCAAGCATCTGGGATTGAGCCGCAGCATTCCGACAACACAAATCGAACACTACGACAACCTCGCCGCACTGTTCGACAACCTCAAACGGATCAACACGATCTTCATCGACTTCAGCCGGGACATCTGGCAATATATCTCGATGAACTATTTCAGGATGAAGATTGCCGACAACGAGGTAGGTTCTTCTGCGATGCCCCACAAGGTGAATCCCATCGACTTCGAAAACGCAGAAGGGAACCTCGGATTCGCCAACGCTATCTTTGATTTCATGTCATCCAAGTTGCCGGTGTCAAGGCTGCAGCGTGACCTGACAGACTCAACCGTGCTGCGAAACATTGGCGTTCCTCTCGCGCATAGTATTATCGCATTCAAATCGCTTGAGCGCGGCATCCGCAAGCTTGAAATCAATGAAGAAAAAATCCGCGAAGACCTTGACGATAACTGGGCGGTTATCGCGGAAGCCATCCAAACCATCCTGAGAAAGGAAGGCTTCACTAATCCCTACGAAACGCTTAAGGCGTTGACGCGAACCAACGAAAAGATCACCCGCGAGACCATTCACAACTTCATCGATTCGCTGGATATCAAACCCGGATTGAAGACGCGGTTAAAACAGATCACGCCTTTCAATTACACGGGAGTTTAACCCCTTCAATCAAGTTCATCGGGAACGTATAGCGGCGTGCCCGTAGCGAAGTCATACAACGTTAATCGCCTGAGATCGTAATACGCCTGCCAGAACGATTGGAGCGCCAGGATATAGCTCCGTTTTGCATCGTCCTTTTCCGTCAGCGCAATATTCAGATTGGTAATATCGATTCTCCCGATGAGGTATCGATTTTGTGCAACATTGTAACGCTCGGCAGCAACTTCGTCGGCCTTCTTCGTAATCTCAATTTGCAGCCGCAACATTTCAAACTGGCGTACCTGGGTGAGAATTTCCTGTTCGAAGTTTACTTCATCCTGTGCAATGACGTAGTCTGTATATTCCTTGTTGGCAACGGCAGTACGTAACCTTGCTTTATTGCGTCCCCAATCCAGCACCGGCACGTTGAATCCAATGTTGAAGCGTTGCTGTCGTAACGGATCGTGATAGACGTCGGAAAGCGCGGAACCGGAGTTGTTGAGACCATACGACGCTGTCAGCGTCGCATCGAAGCGGTCGCCCTTTGCACTTGCCACCTGGCTTTCGGCTTCCAGCCGTCGTCGCTCAAACGCGATGAAGTCGGCGCGATTGGTCCGTGCCCGATCCAAAGCCTCATCAAGGGATATATCGAATTGAGGAATTTCTTCGGGAAGCACCAGCTCAAACTGTTCCGCATCATTCAGCCCGACAAACGAGCGAAGCCTTAGTCGGTTCGTTTCCAAATCAAGTTTTGCTTGCGCAACATCCTGGCGTGAGCGCAGCAGTTGGAGCTCGACCTGCAGCAGTTTGTCCTGGGACGTCGTACCGATATTATATCGACCCTGTTCAATCTTGTAGATGGTGTCGTTGTTAGCGAGGTTGAACTCAGCGATCTGGAGGTTGATCTGTGATGTCATGACGGCAAAGAACCGTGAGACAGCTTCCCGTGAAATGAACTCCATTTCCTCCACGTACTCACGGCGCGACTCTTCATAGCGTAACGGTTCGATCATTCTGTCCCAACGAAGGCGGTTGAAAGAAAATAGCGGTTGATCCAGTCGAATGTTCATGGGAACACCGCTCCAGTTCACGACGTCCCGTTCTATGTCGTCGACAACAAATACCGAGGTGTTCATGGAGATCACTCCTCCCGTCCACGGTATCGGCTGTTGGAGACCAAGCGTCAGCGCCGAGTTGGTTTGCTGGCGGGAGCGGAATTCAATTGATCCGTCGGGCTGCGTTACCGGCGTGAAGTCCTGACTGTAATTCGGGAAGTTACCGCTAAGGCGCAGCTGAGGGTTGTAATTGGACTTGTAGTAGCGATACGTCCAGTACAGGTTTTCCTTCCGCGTCTCCACCTGCTTGGATCGCGGCGATTGTGCCCGAGCGAGGGATACAACATCATCCAGGGTCAGCCGGCGCACCTGCGCGTGGCCATCGTGCCACGCGGATAAAAAAATTCCGGCGACAACAAGAAAACAAGCCTTGCTATTCATAGCGTAGTGAGGTAATGGGATCCTGGCTGGCGGCCTTTCGTGCTGGTGCGATTCCAAAAATGAGCCCCACAGTGGCCGCTACACCAAAGGATACAACTATTGACATAAAACTGATAACGGTAGGTATTTCTGCGACAGTAGAGATCAGGTAGGCCAGTCCGACGCCGAGAAAGACTCCGATAAGACCTCCGGATACACTGATCATCATAGCTTCAAAAAGAAACTGTTGCGTGATATCAGACTTCTTGGCGCCAATGGAAAGTCGGAGCCCGATCTCCTTGATGCGTTCGAGTACAGAGGCCAGCATAATATTCATAATGCCGATGCCGCCGACAAGGAGCGAAATGCCGGCGATCGCACCCAGCACGTAATTGAAAATATCGTTGGTGCGTTGCTGCTGCTTTAGGAGTAACTCCGGAATTTCAATCTCATAATCAACAACGCCATAGTGTCGTCGCTCCAGCAAACGCGAAAGTATTTCTGCCGTTGTTTGAAGATACGGTGTCTCAGCCACCTGGATTACCAGTCGGTCAAGCTGGTGGTAGTTGGTCGGCGTTGTGGGCTCTTCCGTTTCAGGTTCCTGCACCACTACCTGCCCACGACTATACTGCCCGCGGCTGGTGGTGCTCGACAGCTGTGAACGCGTGACAAGGTCGCGGTTCTCGTACCGAATTAACATCGTCTGCAGGGGAGTGTATACATCCATGTTGTAGTCGCGAATGCCGAGCTTGGCGATGCTGGCCTGAGAGACGAGGCGCTCACGCATGACACCAACGATGGTAAGCCAATGGGGACCTACTTTAATAGCCTTACCCAACGGATCTTCCGTTGGAAAAAATTTGCTCTTGATGGAATTTCCAATGATGCAGACAGGTGAACCGTTTATGAGTTCATCCTCAAGAAACATTCGGCCTTCTGCCAGGGTGAAATCAAAAATCTCAAAGTAGACGGGATCAACGCCCACGAGTTTGGCCGAGCGTCGAACGCCGCCTTTGATGATGAATGTCTCCAGGAGAATCTCAGGGCTGATCTTGCTGATGACCGGAATGTTTGCGCGAATACTGTTCACATCACGCAGGGTTAGACCCGGTGAAAATTTTCTTTTCTCCTTCGATGCCGTTTCTTCGATCTTTTCCTCTCGCTGTTCAACAATGGGTTTGACAACGATATTGTTTACCCCTACGAGACGAATTTGTTCCAGGATTTCCTGTTGCGCACCGTTCCCGATGGCAAGCATAGCAATAACAGCGGCTACGCCGAAGATGATACCCAACGCCGTCAGCAGCGACCGCATTTTGTTGGATAACACAGCGTCGACTGCGATATAGAGGTTTGCCAGCAACCGTTCCTTCATGGGTTCCTTGTCGAATCAGACCTGGCTACACCGGCGCGTGCTCCATCCGGGCGGCGAAATCTGCCTCGTCTTTCGTCCGGAGCTGGCTGTCCTCCCCCATCGAGTAATCGGGGAACTTGTATGTCGGGCGTTTCTTCAGCAGGCTTTCGCCTCTTTCCGTTCATTTCGGGAAGCAGGTCGATAGGTTCATCCTCCATACCGGACGGGACAGAGAGATAAACGCGGTCACCTTCGGAAAGTCCTGCCAGTATCACTGCGTCATTAGCATTCGTTAAACCCACCATCACTTCTTTCTTGCGGGTGTCAAGCCCCTGACGCAGGTATACGTAAGTGATGGAGTCGAATTGGTTATGGAGACATTCAAGAGGGACAAACAGGGCGTCTTCAAGCATCGCCGTAACGATCTTGTTGGATGTGGTCATTGCAGGTCGCAGGCTTGGATCCGTTCCGTTGATGGCAATATCCACCTGAAACACCTTGGCATCACTGTTGGGCCTTTGCTCGCCCACGTTGGCTACGCGCGTGACTACGCCTGTCAGTTTCTTTTCGGGGTAGGCGTCAAGACCGATTTCCACGGGTTGACCGACTTTCACCTTTCGAACATCAACTTCATTTACAAATGTCTTCGACATCATCTGGCTGAGATCAGGCAACGTCGCGACAGTCGGATCCCAGGTGTTAATCTGTGAGCCTGCCTTAATGGGCTTGTTGTCCCAGCCTTTCGTGTAGATCACCATACCATCTTCCGGAGCGAGTATGGTGAAGGCGGATGCCAGGCGCTGGATGGCCTCAAACTCCCTTTGAGCTTTGCGCAGCTCGGTGGACTGTTCGCGCATGCGTTCGGCATTCTGGCGTTTCTTGATCTTATAGTTTTCGAGTGCCTGAGCGTACTCTCGTTCTGCTCGCGCGAGATTGATCTCTGCCTGCTTGATCGTGGCGGGCGGTTCGTACTGCGATTGCTCGAGGACGATTCGTTTTTCCTCTACGGCATATTTTAAGTTGATGAGTTCATCGCGTGCTTGTCGTAATTGAAGCGTCGTGTCGAGTTCCATTTGCACGAACTCCGCTTGCTCACGCTCAAGGGCCAGCTGTTTCTCGTCGAAACGATTCTGAAATTCCGAGCGGTCGAGGGATGCAACCCAGTCGCCCTTCTTAACGATTGTTCCCTCATCGACAATAGCCTGTATCGTCACGTTGAAGATTCTGAAGTCGCGAAGGGCTGCCGGCCCCTGTATCTTGACGGAGTTCTTGGCTTCGAGTTCACCCGTCGTCTCGATCTCTACTTTGAATGGTCCTTTCCTTACAATCGTGAGGATTTCGACGCTGGCGTTCTTGGCTCCTCCCCTGACTAAAAAATACGCAGCCAACGCTGCAGCTGCGATCGCCAACAAAATGATAATGTTTCTCTTGCCCATGACGCCTTAGTTTTGCACACACGCACACCCAACCTGATGTGGGTGTTCCTGGTCGGGTAATCAATGGAATGAAGGGGATTTGAGAAGACTACAAAGAAATTCCACTAACCCTCTGCAAAGGTAGGCAAATCCTGGGCCAACGTGAAGCCATTGGAATAAGCTTAACCCCCGCGGTGTAAGCAAATACCACATCCGCGGGGAAGCAGGACTTGTAATTGTCAAATCAGCGACCGGGGACTATTTGTCCGGATGGCGCCCCGATATCATTGATCGGGGCCGCGTTTAGAGACAATTTTTGAGAGGGCGGTTTGGCGATCGGTTTTTCCTTCGTTGTAGGCCTTAAGGTCCGATCCCAGAATGGAGAGTTCCAGTGTCGATGGTATCTTGCATTGATAGCACTGGGTCAATGCCACGTTAAACACAAGTTGCTCCTGATCTCCGAGGCTTTTCAGTGTGCGTCCATACTCCAGGATATTTTCCTTAAGCTCTGATTCAAACTTTGGATAGAGTTCCTTCACCTTCGCATCCCGCTCTTGCTGGTTGACGTCTTTCAGGCCGACGGTGGGCATATCGTAGGTGCTGTTGAATGTACGGTTGGCGGAGAACACGCGCATGTAGTACACAACACCAAAATTTTTCATGCGCTCATAGGGAATTGTGCCGTCGACAAAAAACGTTTTCGAGAGGTCGGGACGGTACAGCCTGCTGAAGATAGTTGAGAGAAGTTCCAGATCCGGCTCCACTTCGCCGGTGACTTCAGCGGTAGTAACCTTAATGCGCTTGACGAACTCGTCGCGGTTGATGCGCGCATTGCGCAGTGCGTTGATGTCATCCGTGCTTGCCTCGACCGATAATAGCATCCGGCTCGGAGCGGATACAAGCGAACCTACCCATGCGCGGGGTTGGTCACCGCGATTTGTAATCACGACTTTTTCTCCGGAAGGCAGTTGGCTCAGGAGCGACCCATAGTCAGCCAGGAAGTCGCGCGCTGCTTCAATGATGCGTTCATTGGAAAGGTCGCGAAGGCTGTCGAGGTTGAGCTGCTGGCGATCCTTGAGCTTCCACTCGTCCCCTTCCCCTTGTGCGGCAGGTAGCTGCCGGCGAACCACACCGCCGCTCACACTCTGAACGTCGTAGCTACGGGCGGGGAACACCAGCGCGATGGGAGTGGTATAGTCGGCGGGCAGCGTAAAGGTAACACCGACACCTGCCTGGTATGATGCAGTGATGCTGAGAGGAAAGAACATCCGATTCCCTTCCATCTTTTGTTGAATAAGGGTGACCAGCACATTTTCTGCAACGCGGAGATCGCGATTCATCCTTTCCTGGTCGACCCCTTGCGCCAGGGACCCCTGTGCAACGAGGATCATGAAAGCGACAATGAGTTTACGTGACATGGAATTCGTGTCTTAAAAGTTAGTTCCTGATAACCGGTACTGATGCGTTGGAAATAAGGCTGGCAAGAATTTGTTCTGTTTCCTGCCGGTACATGTCAGTATTTTGTTGCAAGTCGTTCAACCGCGCCTGGAGGATCATCAGATCATCCTCGCGCTGTTGCTGAAGATATTTCGCAAAGTCGACCAACAACTGTTCGAGTTGCTGCTTCTGCTCTTCGGAGGTCATTTTGTAATGATCTTTGATCATGCGCAGGTTTTCGGCCTGCAAGGTCGATACGTAGGCGCTGATTTGTTTTTCGGACGCCGACGCAGCCTTCATTACGAGTTGGTCGATTCGCGACGAGCTTTCTTTGAGGGTTTCACGCATGGTATTTGCGAAAGCTTCCTGCGACTTTCTCCACTCCGACTGCAACGCGGCATTGTTGTCCGCCAGCCTGGCGTCGATAATGTCGTGCACGTCTGCTACGCCCAGGGATGGTGTGGCATCAGGTGCTGATGAACGAGGCTGCCCAAAGGTGAGCCTGATTTCGTTTTCCGACGCCGATATCTGCACGCCGGTCAGTTTGCCCGCGACCATCAGGATCACGAGTGACGCGGCTATCGCGAGGACTGCCCGTACGAGTGGCGACGACAGGTTAAAGAAGCGTGCACGGCTGTCGATGACCAGCGGTGGCGCGATAACCTCCTTGTCGCGCACTAACCCCATAATACCGCGTACTTCTTTCAGCGCTTCCAGCTCTCGTCTCGCCTCTTCCGAATCAGCGAGGTAGCGCTCTACCCTTTCCTTTGCTGAACCTTCGAGCTCTCCATACAGGTACGCGATCAGCGTTCCTTCATCAGGTTTATAGCTCATAGTTTATAGTGTCTTTATTGATGTTCTGTTTCTCCAATATCCGTTTCAGGCTTTCCAGTCCGTAATACATCCTGGACTTCACCGTATTTTCAGAGATGTTTAACACCTCCGCAATCTCCCTGAACTTGAGACCTTCATATTCCTTCATAATGACCACTGCACGCTGATCTTCATTTATCGCCATCAGGGCTGCATGCAGGATATCGGCAACTTCGTTGCGCTGAAACTGCCGATCGGGATCATCATGTCGGTTTCGCGACATCTCCCATCGCGGCGATTGCTCCGACTCAACGTTCCAGACCCGGTCGAACGGCGTCGATCGGTTCGTCTGCCTCCTGCGAATCTCCTCGCGGCAGTAGTTCATCGCGATCTTGTATAACCACGCCTTGAACTTTCCAAGGTCCTGCAACGACGGCAGGTTGCGGCACATGGATATGAAGGTCTTTTGAGCCACCTCCATAGCGAGGTCGTGATCCAGGAAGAATTTGAAACCGAAATTATAGATGCGTTTATACCAAAGCTGGACAAGCTTGCCCTGAGCGTTCTGATCCCCCTGCGCCGCGCGTTGCAACAGAGCATCCGAATGCATCATGGCAATGTCCTGTAAAGTCTCCGCATGCATAACCGGTCGCAAACCCCCTTTTTTCGCGCGATTTTTCACCTCAAAGATGCCTAATCGTGGCGAATAGTTTTACCAGGCGACATTTTTTGGATACCGGCAGGGCGCTTGTCGACCCGTCGACCCCCCACTCCAAGGGCATTATGCTATCTTTGCCGGTCTGGAATGAAAAAACTAATCTCCTGGCTGATTCGGTCCGTACCGCGAAAGTACCTGCAGCGGGTGGCGGGTCCGGGTATGCGCCTGGTGGCCCTGTTCTATACGGGGAACAGCGTCGCGTGCCCCGTGTGTTCGCGCAGCTATCGGAAATTTCTGCCGTACGGGCGTATCAAACCCCGACCCAACGCGCTATGTCCGGGATGTCTTTCGTTGGAGCGTCACCGGCTGATATGGCTATACCTCAAACAATCGACGGATTTTTTCAAGCGTCCTTTGCAAGTACTTCATTTTGCTCCTGAAGCATGTTTCGTAGACCGCTTCCGCGCTGTTCATGGCAGGGGATATGTAACGGCTGATATTGAGTCGCCATTGGCGCAGCTCAAGATCGATATTCATCAGATCCCGTTGCCTGACGATTCGTTCGACGTCGTACTGTGCAATCACGTTCTTGAACATGTCGATGATGACATCAAGGCAATGCGTGAATTGTATCGCGTACTCAAGCCGGGAGGGTTTGCCATCTTGCAGGTTCCATTCTTTAGTCCTGTTCCTGAATCCACTATCGCCGATCCTTCCGTAACAGATCCCACCGAACGTGAGAGACTGTATGGTCAACGTGATCACGTTCGTCGATATGGCAAAGACTATCCTTTACGCATTGCTTCAGCGGGATTTGTTCCTATCGTTGACGATTTTGTGGACAGACTATCAGAGGACGTGAGGAACAGACACGCGCTGGTAAAGGGAGAACTTATTTACATTGGAAAGAAAGAACCTCCTATGTGAACCTATGTGTTTCTATGTGTCCCTATGTGCTTCAAAAAGAGTCTGGATTTTGTTGAACCACATAGGGTGTATAGGGAGGTAACATTTTCTTAATTCAGTTTTTACTCCTAAACTTATCCCATGTCTCCCAAAGAACTAGATACGCCTTGCGTTCTCATAGACCTTGACAGAGTCGAGACAAACATCAAACGATTGCAGGGTTACCTCGATGCACACCGCATCGCGAACCGCCCACACATAAAGACACACAAGCTACCTCAGATCGCGCGCATGCAGGTCGACGCGGGTGCAGTGGGCATCACATGTCAGAAGCTCGGTGAGGCGGAAGTAATGGCCGACACAGGATTTGACGACATCCTCATCACATACAACATACTCGGAGAATCCAAACTTCATCGACTCACACAACTCGCGAAACGAATTCGTTTATGCGTGTCGGCTGATTCTGACGTCACGATACATGGGCTTTCACAGGCATGTGCATCAGCAGGCACTGAAGTTGGCGTCATGATCGAATTCGAATCCGGAAAACAACGTTGCGGCGTACAAACACCTGAGGAAGCTGTCACGCTCGCGCGACTTATCACCTCACAGCCCGGCCTTCGCTTTGAAGGACTGCTGACCTATCCTACGACGGAACACACAGTCCCGTTTGTTGACAAAACGCGCGCATTACTTAAGACGGAAGGTATTGAGATCCCTTGTGTAAGCGGTGGTGGCACACCCCGAATGTGGGACGCGCATCGCTGGAAAGGGGTAACCGAACATCGCGCGGGTACTTACGTGTATGGCGACCGCAAGACCGTAAGCACAGGTGCAATGATGTTTGATGAAGTCGCAATGCACGTGCTCACCACCGTGGTGAGCAGGCCCACGGCAGACCGAGGCATACTCGATGCAGGGTCAAAAGTCTTTTCATCAGATACCCTTGACCTCGACGGTTTTGGATATATCCTCGAATATCCCGAAGCACGCATCTACGGCCAGTCGGAAGAACACGGTCATGTCGACTTTTCACGCTGCAGCGTCAAACCAAAAGTCGGCGAAAAGGTAACCGTCATTCCCAATCACGCATGCGTGGTCACGAACCTTGTCAATGAAGTTGTCTGCCTAAAGAATGGGAAGGTGTATGAGGTGTGGCCCGTCGCTGCGAGAGGGTTGGTTAGGTAGGTGGATACTGCCTACTGACCCTGCTTCTCCAGCACTTCCATCACCTCGCGCACGGCCTTTCTGCTGGCTTCCAGGAGTGCCCGTTCTTCGCTGTTGAGGTCGAGTTCGATGATCTTTTCGATACCGTTCCGGCCAAGCACCACGGGTACGCCCAGGTAGCAGTCCTTGATACCGTATTCGCCTTCGAGCTTTACGCAAACGGGGACGACTCTGCGCTGATCGCGGACGATCGCTTCTACCATTTGCGCTGCAGCGGAACCAGGGGCATACCAGGCTGAGGTGCCCATCAGCTTCACCAGTTCACCGCCACCAACCTTTGTGCGTTCCAGGATAGCATTGAGTTTATCCTTGTCGATAAGCTCCGTCACAGGGATACCGGCGACGGTAGTGTAGCGCGGGAGCGGTACCATGGTATCACCGTGGCCACCCAGGAGCATGGCCTGGATGTCTTTAGGAGAAACGTTCAGCGCTTCTGCGAGGAATGCGCGATAGCGCGCCGTATCCAGGATGCCAGCCATTCCCATCACACGCGTGCGCGGGAAGCGGGAAGTGATGTGAGCCTGATATGTCATCACGTCAAGCGGATTAGACACCACGATAATGGTGGCGTCAGGTGAATGACGGATAACGTTTTCAGTGACTGACTTAACAATGCCGGCGTTGGTGCCAATGAGGTCATCACGGCTCATACCCGGTTTGCGCGGGAGGCCCGAAGTGATTACGACAACCGACGATCCTGCCGTCTTCGCATAGTCGTTGGTTACGCCGATCGTGCGTGAATCATACAGGTCGATGGGGGCCTTCTGCCATATATCAAGCGACTTGCCTTCGGCAAGGCCTTCTTTAATGTCGACCAGCACTATCTCATTTGCGATCTCGCGGTAAGCAAGAACGTCGGCGCACGTTGCGCCCACATTACCAGCACCGACAACTGAAATTTTCATAGGTGTTCCAGATTTTTAGGTAGTGGATACGGTTTCTTTGAACCGGGCGCCAATTTAGGACAGGCTCAGGGAATATGGAAATTAATTTTGAAGCCGAAGCACGAGAACCCTGCGGGTCTGCCCGGTTACCTTGACCTTGTCGGATATCCGATAACCGGCAATCCAGATAATCTCGCCTCCCGACTCCACCACGGTGACGGCTTGTTTGGCTGGTCTGGATACCTTCTCATCGATCAGGAAATCGCTCACCTTTTTGTGCGCCTTCATGCCAATAGGCACGAAGCGGTCGCCCTCGCGCCACCTTCGCCAAAGAAGCGGAAACGAAACCTTGTCGAGGTCTATCATCGCCACCGAGGGATGCGTTCGCACATCTCCACCTGCCTCCCGCACCTCCAGGGTAAGGGTATGTCCGCCAAGATGTGCCTCACGGCTGCCATCCTGGATTTCTGTCTGATCCTCGGTTTCGCCGGTTGGAACTCCGATGATAAGCTCGTCGCGTCCGACGGTAACCTGGTGCGTTGACGATAAGAATACCGCACCCGGCTGGCGTCGCTCTGCCATAGCACGACACTGATCGAAGTTGAATCCCAGGTCTTTCAGCAATTCCCAAAGGACCACGGGCGCATAGGGATCTTCAGCCAACTCTTTCATTCGTATGTGCACGTGCGTACCATCGTGGTACATATTTCGACCGCTGAAATCGCGAAGGTGGGCGCGCGCAAATCGTCGTGCTGCGCGAATGCGCATCAGCGTATCAGAAAATGTCTCCTCAAGGTTGGGATTGATGTCCCGTAAGACTGGGATGACGTGATGCCGGATGATGTTGCGTTGGTAGTCATCAGTAGCGTTGGAGGCATCCTCTCGCCATGTCAACGACATGCTGCGCGCAAATGCTTCCAGTTCAGTACGGGAGGCAAACAACATCGGCCGAACAAACCGATTTTGTTTAAGGGGTACACCGGTCAGGCCATCGATGCCGGTACCCCGTGCGAGATTCAGCAGAATCGTTTCGAGAGCATCGTTGAGGTGGTGCGCTGTCGCTATAAAGTCGTAGCGATGTTCGCGCACAACTTCCTCAAGCCAGGCGCTGCGAAGTTCACGGGCAGCCATCTGGATTGAGATGCCGCGGTCGGCTGCAATTTTCTCTGTAGCAAAGCGCGTAACATAGTATGGCATACCGAGGTCGTTGGCAAGTCCTTTTACAAAGGCTTCATCGCCATCGGACGCTTCTCCCCTCAGGCAAAAGTTGCAGTGCGCGATGGCCGCACTAAAGCCAGCCTGGTGAAACAGGTGAGCCATAACAGTGGAGTCGAGCCCCCCGCTTACGGCAAGAAGAATCCTGTGTTCCTTTTGGAAGAGCTGGTTTTCGCGTATGTGTTTCAGGAATCGCTCCAGCATAGCCAAATGTACCAAAATACGGATGTGTGCGGCCCAAAATTTGCGACCATTTCTATATTCAGAACGAACGCTGTAGCTTGCACGATGATGAAGGCGAGCCATCAATTACCCGTCGTAAGCATCCAGGATGCCATTCGTATCCTGGCGCTAACGGTATTGTGCCTGGTCGCGGCCCTCACCACATTCGCCCAAAAGAATGTCAAACTTGAGCATGCGGATCAACTGAGTTTTGAACGCGACAAGGGTTACCAGAAGCTTACCGGGAACGTAGTCTTTACGCAAAACCAGACGACAATCTACTGTGACTCCGCCTATCTGTACAAAGAGCAGAACTCTGTAGAAGCTTTCGGACGCGTACGCATAACAGAAGGCGATTCCGTGGTGGTGACAAGTCGAAGGCTGGAATACGATGGCAACACAAAGAAAGCACGGCTGAGAGACAACGTCGTGTTCGTAAAGCTGGGGACGGCAACGCTGTATACGGACAGGCTGGACTATGACCGGCCGTCCAATATTGCCTACTACTTCGATGGAGGAAAACTCGTCGACTCGATCAATACCCTTACCAGCGTACGCGGGTATTACGACGTCAACTCCAACATGGCCTCCTTTAAACGCGACGTTCACGTTGTCAACCCGGACTATACGATGACGTCGGACAGCCTTCAGTACAACACTCGCACCAAGGTTGTTTACTTCAGAACACCCACTACGGCGGTGGACAAGGAAGGAAGGACGTTTATTTACGAAGACGGAGAATACGACACGAGGACAAAACAATCAGACTTTACTGAGGGTGTGGCAGAATCGCCCAGCTACCAGCTCAGCGGAAATGATTGGAGGCTTGATCGGGTTAGACAGCTTTACCAGGTGCGCGGCGACGTGGAAATGGTCTCAAAGGAAGAGAATCTCATTATTTATAGCCAGGCGGTCGACTACTACAAAGGCCAGGAAATAACGAAGGTGTACGACAACGCCTGGGTAGCCAAGATCACTGACGACCAGGACACGCTCTTCATCACTGCGGACACGCTCGTATCGATTGAGAGCGATATCCCGGAAAACAAACGCCTGTTGGCGTATCACAATGTAAAAATTTACAAGAAGGACATGCAGGGCGTGGCCGACTCGCTCGTCTACATCGCCGCGGACTCAACCATTCACTTCTATCGCGATCCGGTACTCTGGAACACAGGTAACCAGATGACCGCAGATTCAGTCAGCATGCTGATCAAGAACAATACCATCAGCAAAATATTCCTCATAAGGAATGCTTTTGTCGTCTCACAAGACACACTAAAGAACTTCAACCAGATTAAGGGTAGGGATATGACGGCCGACTTTAAAGACGGCAACATCCACCAGGTGATCGTCAGAGGGAATGGCGAAAGCCTCTACTTCGTTTTCGATGAAGATGATCTAACGTTCACGGGGATAAATCGCATCATCTGCAGCAACATCCTTATCCGTTTCAGGGAGGGGCGCGTGTACGACCTGAATTTTTATGTCCAGCCCGACGCAAGTTTCGTTCCTCCACACGAACTCACGGATGACATGAAAACACTCAAGGGATTTACCTGGAGAGAAGAAATTCGTCCGACACGGGACGATGTCGTTCCCAAGAAAGTCACCGCCGATACACGAAAATAACCGGGAACGGCAGCGAGACTATTTTATTGTCCTGAAATTTCAAATTATCGTATCGCAATTATGACTTTAGCGCCGAAAGTGCTAAATTTTGTTACGCTACGATTCGCTTCCTTATGAAGGGCACCCTCTTGTTGATATGGTTGTGCGCGATCTGTTTTGAACTCACTGCCCAGGCTTTGGAAATCACTGGTGTTCAGGATACTTACAAGGGAACCGTAGGCGAGACTGTTCGCGCTCCCCTTCGGTTTACCAATCATTCCGACAAACCCATCACGGTTTACTTGCGGCGGTCAGGTGGCCAGCTTGGCACCTCGCAGAAGAGTTTTTTCTGCCGGGGTGGTCACTGTCTGGACGGCGCAGTGCAGGATATAATCCTCAAGCTTGACCCGGGTCAGACGGTGTCCGACCTGGAGATCGCCCTTGAAGCAGGGCTGGTGCCGGGTTTGAGCACCATGCGGTACATGGCGGTCAACCGCGCCAATCCATCGGAAGTGGTTGAATTCGACCTGAACTTTATCGTCGAGGAGCGTCAAAGGCAGTCGACGCTCTACAACTCCCGGTATATTACCATACAGGACGTCTATCCTAACCCCGCAAGCGACGCGTATGCCTACGTCGATTACCGCATTTTGGAAGACCAGGTGGCGGCCCGAATCGTGGTACACAGCGTTCTGGGCAATATTATGGGTGAATATGAGCTTCCAAGCTTTGAAAGCCAGGCGAAAATCATGACCGGAAACCTGAATCCCGGGATTTATTTTTACACCCTCTATATCGACGGAGAGGCGGTAATGACGCGAAAGCTCATCGTGAGCAGGTGATTTCATTTGAATTAAGCCTTTTCTTGCCTGTCCTGCATCATTTTTCCTGAATCCCGGCCCATGATTTTGCGTTTTACAGTACCGGCCGGAACCACTATATTTGCGGGCTTATGCGGAAAATTTTTGGTTTTTCACTGGTAGTTGTGGCTCTGTCCCTCGCAGCCGGCTGTGGGCAGTTCCGGAAGATCGAAAAAAACCCGGACTGGCGGGTCAAGTATGAGGGCGCCATGAACTATTATGCCAAGAAGGACTATTACAAGGCGGCTACCCTGTTCGAGCAAATCCTTCCTATTGTGAGGGGCCTGCCGGAGGGCGAAAAAGTGCAGTTTCACCTGGCCTACTGCCAGTATTATGAGAAACTGTACCTGCTGGCGTCAGAGCAATTCAAGACCTTCTATGAAACCTATGGCCGCAGCCCGATGGTGGAAGAGGCTCGCTTCATGAGCGCCTACTCCTTGTATGTCCACTCCCCGTCGTACAATCTGGACCAAAACAGCAGTGTTCAGGCGATGGCCGCGATGCAGGAGTTCCTGAATCGGTATCCCAACAGCAAGTTCCTCGACCAGGCGATCAAGGCGATTGAGGACATGCAACAAAAGCTTGAACGCAAGGGATTCGAAAACGCCCGCCAATACTACAAGATGCGGAACTACAAAGCCGCGATCGTAGCGTTAGGCAACTTCAAGCTTAATTTCCCCGACTCAAAATACCTTGAGGAGGCGGACTATTTGATTGTGGCATCGCAGTATGAGCTCGCAGAGCAAAGCATTTACAGCCGTCAGGAAGAGCGGTACAGCGAAGTAGTCGAGTTGTATAAGCAACTCGTAGACAAGTACCCGAACAGCGTTTATCTCCGCGAAGCGGAGAAAATGTACACTGACAGCTTGCAGAAACTGAGTAAATTCAAAAGTCAAAAAAATTCTTAATAATCAAGAAAGCGTATGGCTATCCAATCGTCAATCGTAACCAGAGACGTCGACAAGCTTGCGGCCCCTACAGGGAACATATATGAGACTGTCGTAATCATATCGAAGCGCGCGAAGCAAATCGCTGTAAACCTTAAGGAAGAACTCAACAACAAGCTGGCGGAATTCGCTACGACAGTCGATAACCTGGAAGAGGTTTTCGAAAACCGCGAGCAGATTGAGATATCGAAGTTCTACGAACGCATGCCCAAGCCTACCAGCACGGCAACGGAAGAGTTCCTGGAAGGTAAGCTGAACTATCGCTATCGCAGCGAATTGGACGAAGTTCCTGAAAACTGAAGGCTCACCCGCCTGGGAGCATGAGCGTTCTAAATGGCAGAAAGATCGTTCTGGGCGTGTGCGGAAGTATCGCCGCATACAAGGCCGCCGTGCTCACCCGGCTGCTCGTTAAGGCAGGCTGTTCCGTTCGCGTTGTAATGACCCGGTCTGCTATCGACTTCGTCGGGCCGCTCACTTTTTCCACGCTATCAAAACATCCCATCCTCCACGAATTCATTAAGTCCGAAGACGGCGGATGGAACAATCACGTTGAACTTGGCCTGTGGGCTGACGCGCTCGTGGTGGCCCCGTGCAGCGCCAATACCCTCGCCAAGTTTGCGCATGGCATATGCGACAACCTCCTTACGGCGGTGTACTTGTCAGCACGCTGTCCGGTCTTCCTGGCGCCGGCCATGGATCTCGACATGCTGGCTCATCCCTCCACGCGCAGCAACCTGGATAGGTTGCGTTCCTTTGGCAACCACCTCATTGATACGGGTTACGGCGAGTTGGCCAGCGGACTTACCGGCGACGGTCGCATGGCGGAACCCGAAGAGATTGTGCGTTACCTGGAAGATGCCCTGTCTTCAGCAGAAAAACTTCGCGGGAAACGCGCGCTGGTTACGGCAGGGCCCACACAGGAGGCCATCGACCCGGTTCGATATATCGGAAATCGTTCCTCAGGCAAGATGGGGTTTGCCATTGCGGAACGGCTCGCGCAGCTTGGCGCAACGGTAAACCTGGTCACCGGACCAACCAGCCTGCATACCAGTCACCCGCATATCAACGTTACACAAGTAGTCTCTGCCCAGGAAATGTACGACGCCTGTGTGTCGGCCTTTCCCGAAACAGACATTGCCGTACTGGCAGCGGCCGTAGCCGACTATCGCCCTGCGGTACAACACGAACAGAAGATCAAGAAATCAGGAGACGAGACATCATTGGCGTTGGTCCCCACGAAAGATATCGCCGCCGCGCTGGGTGGAATGAAAAAGAATGGCCAGTTTGTAGTAGGGTTTGCCCTGGAAACGGAAAATGAAAAGGATAACGCCATCAGCAAGCTGGCGAGCAAGAACCTGGACATGATCGTATTGAATTCGCTGCGCGACGAAGGCGCTGCGTTCGGTCATGATACCAACAAGGTCACCATTATTGACCGCGAACAAAACGCTACAAGCTTTGGACTAAAAAGCAAAAAGGAAGTTGCGGAGGATATCGTCAATGCGATTGTTGAGAAGATCATCGATTAAGCTGGCCTTGTTGCTCGTGTTGGCAATATCACCAGGTATTGCATCAGCGCAGGAACTGAACTGCATCGTAAACATCAACGCGTCGCAGATTCCCACATCCGACCGGGGCATCTTCGACGATATGAAGGCGTCGATTGAACAATTCATGAATGGCAGGAAGTGGACGAACGACGCTTTCAGAAATCATGAGAAGATCGACTGCAGCCTGCTGATTACCATCACCAAAATGCCGGCGATAGGCAACTTCAGCGCTTCCGTTCAGATCCAATCCGCACGACCTGTGTTCAACACCAACTATTCGTCACTGGTGTTCAATTTCGCCGACCGCGAATGGGAATTCGAGTACATTGAATCGCTCCCCCTTGAGTATAACGACAACGCCTTCACCAGCAATCTCACATCGATGCTGGCCTTCTATGCCTACATCATATTGGGGTTTGATTATGACACGTTCAGTGAGCTGGGCGGCACCCCGTACTTTCAACGGGCCCTGATGGTGGTCAACAATGCGCAGCAGTCGCTTCGGCCGGGATGGCAGCAGTTGGGTAGCAACCGAAACCGGTATTGGTTGATCGAAAACATTATGAACCCACAGATGGTCGAACTTCGCAAAGCGATGTATTCTTATCATCGTCTTGGTCTTGACACATTTACCAAAGACGCGGACAACAGCAGGCAGATCATACTGGAGGGGTTGCGCAAAATTCTGGAGATACGGGAGATCAATCCCAATGCGATTCTCATCGTCAGCTTCCTCGATGCCAAGTCGAAGGAAGTGGCTAATATTTTCTCCGATGGCAACATCCAAATCCGGCGGCAAGCCTATGATATAATCACCACTATCGATCCTACCAACAATGCGCTGTACGCTAAAATCCTCCAGAACTAACCTTTCAAATAGTCTGGTTTACTCCTATTTTTGACCTGTACCCGTCGACGTGAGCAAGAAGCAAATCAGGATTTCGGGCGCCGACGAGGTAAGAAAACGGCTGCCCAACCTAACGAGGCGAAGCGTAAACCTGGTGCTACGCAACAACACGGTCGTGTTCGGGATTTTGGATGAAGTTCGTGACGATCACGTTGTCGTTTCGAATATGAGAAAGAAGAAAATGAGGGTTGCGTTCGACACTATCGTCGAGGCTTATACCGATGTCGATCCCTGATGCTCAAGCGCCTTACCATAAAGAACTATGCGTTGATTCGCTCCCTTGAGCTGGAGCCCGGTGAGGGACTCAACGTCATCACCGGAGAGACCGGCGCGGGAAAATCCATCATGCTGGGAGCTATCGGACTGCTCACCGGAAACCGGGCGGACACAAAGGTACTTTGGGATCCTAACGAGAAGTGCATTACCGAAGGCGTCTTCGATGTCGCCCCTTACCACATACGCGAAATATTCGATCAGTATGAACTCGATTATGATGACCTCACGGTGATCCGAAGGGAAATAAGCCCCGCCGGAAAATCCCGTGCCTTCATCAACGATACACCGGTGACGCTCGACGTTATGCGTCACATCGGTAGCCTCCTGCTCGACATTCACTCACAAAACGAAAATTACCTCTCCGGTCAGCTCACCTTTCAGCTGAATCTCATCGACACTTTCGCCGGCAATGAAAAAATTCGCAATTCATACACCGCAAGCTGGAAAGCGTACGTCGACGCAAAAAGACGTTACGAGGAGTTATCAGAACGGGCGGCAACGATACGCAAAGAGGAAGACTACATTCGCTTTCAACTCGACGAACTGGTAAAGGCAAATCTTCAAGAAGACGAACAGTCCACCCTGGAAGCCGAGTCACAGGTAATGGACCACGCAGCGGAAATACGCGAGAAGGTGGCGCAGGCTACAAGCATCCTATCGGAGTCGGAATACTCTGTATCGACATCTGTCACCGCGGTACGCAACCTGCTCCACAGTATTTCATCATACAGTGAAGCGTACGCTTCACTCCTGGAGCGTGTCGACAGCCTGCGGATAGAACTTGATGACATCTCAACGGAGATCGAGCGCATCGGTGAGCAGGTCGATTTCGATCCCGAACGTGCAGTATTCGTGCGGGAACGCCTCGACCTGATCTATCGCCTCCAGAAAAAACACGGGGTTCAGACTGTGGCCGAACTGATCGACCTTCAGGAAAAACTACAGCAACAGGCCGACCAGGCGACGAATCTGGATGCCGAACTCGCCGAAGCAAAAAGTACACTGGATAAGGCAACTCAAACGCTTCATGCACGCGCTTCGGAGTTGTCGACAACCCGCAAAAAAGTGTTCACCCCGCTTGCAAAGGAACTCACAACGCTACTCGCAGACCTCGGTATTCCCGCAGCCCGTTTGGAGATTGCCCACCGCGAAAAAGAACCGGACGCATCCGGCAGCGATCACGTCGAACTGCTGTTCAGCGCGAACAAGGGTATACCGCCACGTCCCCTTGCACAAGTAGCGTCCGGCGGAGAGTTTTCACGTCTCATGCTGTGCATCAAATACGTGCTCGCAGAGCGGTCGGCAATACCGACACTCATACTGGATGAAATCGACAGTGGCGTGTCTGGGGAAATCGCGATAAAGCTTGGCGCGATGATGAAACGCATGGCGCGACAACATCAGCTGATCACCATCACACACCTCCCTCAAATCGCCGCACGCGGAAACGTACACTACCACGTTTACAAGGACAACGCATCCAAGAAAGCCTCAAGCAAAATACGCCTGCTGAACGAAGACGAACGGATCCTCGAAATTGCTGCCATGATTGGCGGAGAGAAACCGTCAGAGACGGCAATTGCGGGAGCGCGGGAGCTTTTCAGCAGGCAGTAGGCAATAGGCAGGGGCAGTGTTACCACCATTCGGGACGCGCGAGTCGCGTCTTTACCTCACACTCACACTCTTCGCAGTCGCCATGTCTCGTCATACTTCAACTCCCCGTCATCTACCATCTCCCTAACCACGTCAATAAACAACTCATGATCCTCGGGGGCGATGTAGTCTTCGAGTTCCTCCACGCCCAGTAGATGTGTGCTCAGGACGCGAAGTATTTCCTCCCGCAGCTCTTCCATCTGACGGATGTTGTTCTTCTTTCGCCGGGCCACGCATACGTCGCACTTGCCGCAGTCGGCAGCGTTTTCCTCACCGAAATAATCCTGGATGTACACCATCCGGCACACGGTGGAAGAGGTTATGAAAGATCGTATCGCCTGAACTTTTGAAAGCGCAAGCTGGCGTCGATGTTCAAGGCGTTGTCGATCGACCGGCAACCGTTCCGCATCCTGACGCGGAAGAAGAAATGTAACCTGGGGCTGATCCTTAGCCGGATGGTAACTCATAACTTTCAGTTCGTCGAGCCGCTGCAATGCCGCGGATACCTCCCGGGCCGTCATCTTCATAGTGCGGGCGATAAGCGGTTCAGAGATGCTCACGTAGGAAGAATAAAGTTCACCACCGTACATCCGCAAAATGGTCTTAATCAACGGATCGAACGCGGGGTTGGCCACCTGAAATTCATATACCTTTACAGCTTCGATGGGGATATGCAGTTGTGACGGCGAATAAAAGCTTTCGCTGAAGGCAACCAATCCCTCTCCCTCCAGCGTCCGCAAAGCATTGAAAACTTCCTGGGGCGCAAGCCCGAATCGCGACGAAAACTGGTGAATATCAAAATCAAAGCTCTCTCCTTCTGCACTGCCATAAGCAATCTGATAGTAGTTCGCAAGTCCCTGGTACACCGTTTTGAGATACTCGAGAGAAGGATGTGAACGCTCGACTTTCACCTGAAGTTCAATAAGGTCCGCATCCTGGTATATGACCGCTGCATACGATCGGTGCCCGTCGCGGCCTGCCCTCCCAGCCTCCTGGTAATATGATTCCAGGTCTTCCGGCAAATCATAGTGAATTACAATACGGACATCCGCCTTGTCGATTCCCATTCCAAAAGCATTCGTCGCGACAATTATCCGTACTTTTCCTGCAGTCCATGCTTCCTGCGCCCGGGTTCGTTCAGTATAATTCATTCCCGCGTGATACCATGTGGCAGTGATGCCCTTACCGTTAAGCAGCGTAGCAAGTTCTTTAGTCGCTCTCCTCGAACGCACATATACTATCGCGGGTCCGTTAACCCTTTGCAATGCCTCAATAAGTTTGCGCACCTTGTCGTCCGACTTGCGAACAACAATAGAAAGGTTGTCACGCGCGAATGTTTTTCGGAACACCGAATACCCTTCGCGAAACGCCAGGTAACGTATGATGTCTTCGCAAACGCTTTGCGTGGCCGTTGCCGTCAGTGCTATTACAGGTGCCGCAGGCACCAGTGCGCGGAGGTCAGCAATCTTCAAGTAGGGCGGACGAAAATCATGCCCCCACTGGGAAATGCAATGCGCTTCATCAACTACAATGAGCGAAACATTCATACGGGTGACGCGCGATTGAAACATCGCGGTTTGAAGGCGCTCGGGCGACAGGTAAAGAAACTTTACCGACCCGTACATGCAGTTGCTGAGGTAAAGGTCAATCTCATCATGGCTCATGGCGGAGTGTACCGCCACTGCCTGTATGCCACGTTTCTTCAGTTGATTCACCTGGTCGTTCATCAGCGCGATCAGGGGTGTAACGACAATACACAGACCTTCCTGTATGAGAGCAGGGACCTGAAAGCATATGGATTTTCCACCACCGGTAGGAAGCAGGGCGAGGGTGTCACGTCCCTCAAGCACAGAATTGATAATCTCTTCCTGCAACGGCCGGAAACGGTCGTATTTCCAGTAACGCTGCAATACTGACAGCGGAGTATCCGGAGGATGAGACATCGCTTCAGGCTGCACGGAATTCTAACGTTCCTTAGTCCAGTTGATTCTTTCCCTGTTGAGAAATGCAGCAATGCCACGTTTGCAATCGTCAGTCTCGCGCGCCCGGGCGTTTGTGGCTGCGGCAAGGTCGAGGGATGCTTCCAGCGAGAGCGATTGCATTTGCGCCAGCAACTGCTTTGTAGTCTTCATTGCCTCAAACGAATTGGCTTGTATCAGTGATGTAGCAAAGCTTTCCACATCCTTGCTCAGCATACTTTTTTCACTGACGCAATTGATGATTCCCATTCGATACGCTTCCCTGGCATCTATCACCGTACCGGTAAGAAGAAGCTGGCGTGCCTTTCCTTCACCAATTTTTCGGATGAGAAACGCCATGACGATCGCCGGCACAAATCCAATCTTAACTTCGGTGTATCCAAACGTTGCCTTTGCTATCGCGAACGAGAAATCACAAACGGTGACAAGACCACATCCTCCGGCAATGGCGGGTCCCTGCACCTTGGCGATCACAACCTTCGGATGCGAGTAGATCTGCCAGAGGAGATCCTTGAGCTGCGTTGAGTCGTTGAGATTTTCATCATAGGAAAACTGCTGCATCTGTTGCAGGTATGCCAGGTCGGCACCTGCGCAAAACGCCTCTCCCTCAGCAGCCAGGACGATAATCCTGGCTTCAGGATCCAATTCCGCGCGTGTGAACGCTTCGCGCAACGCTGCAATCAGTTCCGGATTCAGTGCGTTTCGCTTTTCCGGACGATTCATCGTAATCGTACACACATTGCGGTCGAGAGAATAGCGTACCAGTTCCATGATTATTGGATTTTCTTTATAAAGGCGCCGGAGGTACTCGTAGCGTGGAAGGGAATGTCCCGCGAAGCGGCTTCTCGTTCGAGACGTCCCACCACATACGCGCTATTGCTTCCATCTGCAACGATTTGAGCAAGTGAAACACCTTCGGGCATATCGTTAAGGGTTCGAAGCGCGTTCCGGCTGACCACCATGCAATCTACATCTAAATACGAAGGCCATTTGAAGCCCCGGCTAAAAATATGAATTATCGTATACCCGTTCCAGCTTATCAGTAGGGCTGCCCCAAGCTCCCGAACAAAGGGTTGTCCTGATACCGGCAGCACTTCCCTAACGCCCGAAGCCATCCGATAGCCAGCGGTGTTGAAGCTCACCGCGTCTTTGTTTCGCGAGAAGGCGGAGTCGGCAAGAAAGTATGAGCGAAGCCCTTCTCTGAAGTCCATTGCATATCCGTTGCGAACGTGATAAATGACGATTTCCGTATCCAAGGTATTCCTGTACGTGCGAATCCATCCGTCTGCAGCAAAGGCAAAGCAAAATACCGCGCATGCGCAAACCAGACCAAAGTTCCGATTTGTAATCATTACGGCGACAACAGCGACGATACCCGCAAGCATGGCGCATTGAAATGCCGATATGTGGATATTCTCGATGACACTAAATGGAAGACCCGCGACCATCTCAACCGATCGATTGAGTAACCAAACGGCGATCTGCAAACCGTAGCCACAGACTGCTGCTGCAACAGGCCATACCGAAGCAGTTAATGTGATCAGTCCTGCAACCAAAATGACGAAGGACAGTGGTATCGCAAGCAGATTTGCCAGGAGAAACCACACCGGAAACTGGTGAAAGTAAAACAGCGAGAGAGGAAACGTCGCCAATTGAGCGGCGAGTGATACACAGGATACTTCCCATACCTTTGACACAATCCACGATGAAGGTTCCCATAGTCGCACCAGGGCAGGATAAAACTTTACAATGCCAAACACAGCGGCGTACGACAATTGGAAGCCCACTGAGTAAATCAAGTTGGGATTGTGTATGAGCAGTATGAAAGCAGATACCGCAAACGTGTTGTATAAACTGGAACGACGACCCCACGGACCAGCAAGAGTAGCAACGCTGCACATTGCCGCAGCCCGCAATACCGATGGCGACAATCCGGTGATGAAAGCGTAAATCCACAGTATAGCGATGCCGCACAGGGCGATTATCCATTTTCCTCCGCGCATTTTCCGAACGGGCCGCAAGGCAACCATGACAATTCCGTAGAGTATGCCTACGTGAAGTCCGGACACCGCCAGCACGTGCAGAGTACCCGAAGCGGCAAAGGCATCGCTGAGGTCGTCATCCAGATCGTCTTTGTATCCCAACACCAGCGCACAGGCAACTGCGTGCTCACGCGTCGTTGGAACATATCGCCTGAAGATTTCTACCGCCCTCTCACGGGCTCTGAGGGCACCCGCCATAATGACCGATGGTGGATCATTACCGATCATCACCACATCACCTGCCCGTGCGTATTGCTGATGATAAATGTAGCGCAAGGCCAGAAATGTCCGGTAATCAAACGCCTCCGGATTAACGGGTCCGGGCACAGACTGAGGCCGCCCCGAAATCAGCAGGACGTCACCATATTGAAAAGGCTTGCGATATGCTTCCTGATCGAGGTACAGCATGACTTTACCGCTGGCTGTTTCCCATCCGGTAGTTGTTCGGACGCTTTGCACATCGACTACAAGTTTCCACGTACGTGGCGATCGTGTTGGGGGTGAGCTTACGACTCCAGCGTAATGACCAATGCTGTCAATACTATACGCGATATGGTCGCTGGCAAGCTGACGTGTTTCACCTCCTGATGCGCAACCCAGAAGTACAATCATGGACAGTCCGATGATCCCTGACAGCGTTCCTGAAATCCGTTTTGTCACCACCAACACCACATAGGCAACAAGCACAATCGTCACCCAGGGTACTACGCACAGCGGTTCAGCGCACGAGGACCTCCCTATGAGAACACCAGCTACGTAGAATGCCGTAATTCGTACAAACGCATAGGGGGTCCATTGGGTCATGGACAAAAGGTAGTGGTTGGAAGAGTAAAAGGAAAGGGAGGGACGGTAAAAAAATAACGGTGTGACTATTGGTAAAAATAGTCGCTTTTTCGACAAGCCCAGAGCCCGGTTATTTTCCCAGGGATGGTTTATGCGGACCTCGGAGGCTGAGCACGTCGAAGCCGGGTACTATCTTCCTTTCGGAATATTCCGTAGGTCCCTGAGCCCGTCGAAGGGGGTCCCTGAGCTTGTCGAAGGGGGTCCCTGAGCTTGTCGAAGGGGGGTCACCGATTCCCCCTCTCTCCTGCCCGATGATAGGCATCAATAATGTCGCGCACGAGCTTGTGCCGGATAACGTCTCTTTCGCCGAGTTCGAGGAAGCCTATGCCCTTAACGCCTTCCAGGATTCGGATGGCTTCCCGCAAGCCTGACTGTTGCTTTGATGGTAAGTCGACCTGCGTAGCGTCGCCGGTCACGATCATTTTGGAGTCCGGCCCCATACGCGTGAGGAACATCTTCATCTGCATGGGCGAAGTGTTCTGCGCTTCGTCGAGGAGGATGAACGCATTGTTCAGGGTGCGACCCCTCATGTACGCGAGGGGCGCGATCTCGACGATCTCGCGTTCCATGTAGTAGCGCAGCTTCTCGTATGGAATCATGTCGTTGAGCGCATCGTAGATGGGTCGCAGGTATGGATCTATTTTTTCCTTGAGATCGCCGGGAAGGAATCCGAGGTTCTCGCCGGCTTCGACCGCGGGACGGGAGATGATGATTTTCTTGACCATTTTACTCTTGAGGGCCTTTACGGCCAGGGCGACCGAAATGTAAGTCTTTCCGGTACCCGCGGGTCCCAACGCAAACACAAGATCATTTGCCGAGACGAGTTCTACCAGCTTTTGCTGGTTCACAGTCTTGGGGCGGATCGGTGTGCCCTTGGTGCCATAGATGATGATATCGTCTTGTCCACCCGATCCGGCAGGCATTACCGTTTCCTGTTCGCGCGAGATGTATTGTTGTACATTCTCTTCTGTGATCCGACCGTACTTGTGGTAATGTTGGATGAGCGAATTCAGTATGTCATCGATCTGTACGATCTCCGCTGTCGAACCCTTGATCAGGATCTGATTGCCTCGCGAAACGATCTTGCTTTTCGGAAAAGCTGCGGCAAGGGAATCGATGGTCTTATTTTCTACTCCAAGAAACTCTACGAGTGAGATGTTGTCCAGTGTTACTACTTTCTCTATCAAAGAATGAATCCGAATTTTTATTTGTAACTATTCCAACGTTAAAAAAATTTGAATTAACTATACAAAAATACGTATAATCCGGCAAAAACCGGTTCGGCCGTACGTCAAGTCTTTTCATGGCAATTGTAACGCTCCTTACCGATTCCGGCGAAATCGATCATTACGTCGCTGCCATTAAAGCCCGAATACTGCGGCTAAATCCGGCAGCGGTTATCGTGGATCTTACCCACCGAATTGCGACGTGCGACATTGCGCACGCTGCCTTCGTACTCCGTTCCGTATTCCGCGAGTTTCCGCCAGGCACCGTTCACCTCACCGGTGTACACTCCACCGGTAACCGTGACGATCAGCCAATTGCCCTACAATTAGAGGACCACTTTTTCATCGGCACCGACAACGGGCTGTTCAGCCTCATTTCCGAAGCACAACCGCAGCAACTCGTCGTCCTCGACGCCAGCGATGCGGAGTCGGCAACATTCCCCGAACGTGACGTGTTTGCCCCGGCTGCCGCGCGTTTAGCCGCCGGAACTCCGATTCACGAATTGGGCAAACCGCTGGAATCGCTGAAACGGATGACCGATCGCCACGTGAAAGCCACGAAAAAACTCATTTCTGGAAACGTTATTCACGTCGACTCCTACGGCAACCTCATCACAAACATCCCGCGAACGACGTTCGAGGCCCTGCGCCAAGACCGGCCTTTCACGATCCAGTTTGGGGGTGAAAAGTTCCGACGGCTGCATACGCGTTACAACCAGGCCGAGGAGGGCGAATGTGTACTGCTGTTTAATAGCCTGGGACTTCTCGAAATCGGCATTTACAAGGGAAACGCGTCAGAACTCCTTGGGCTCACCTACGACAGCATGGTGAACATTTCCTTCCAGGAGTAGGGTTTCTCCTTCTAAATGTTAAATTTAGAGAGATGTTACCCGCTACCCCTATGATCGTAAGAATTGTCAGAATGCATTTCATGCCCGAGGCGGTAGACGATTTCCTCGACATCTATGGGCGTACCGAGGCTGCCATTCGCAATATGGCGGGATGCACGTACCTCGAACTCATGCGCGATGCGGAAAATCCCAACGTGCTGATCACCGTAAGCCATTGGGAAAGCGTTACCGCACTCAACAATTACCGTAAGTCGGAACTTTTCAAGAGTGTCTGGCGACGGGTCAAAACGCTCTTTGCGCAACCCGCTGAGGCGTTTTCCATGGAACGCCATCCGGGCGTAACAATGGTTGCTGAAGCAGTCTGATGCTATTGCACCAACGCCCTGTCCTGTAACCTCACTCGGTAGACTGTCACCATCGACAGCGCGACAAGCACGACAGACATCATAATGCCTACAGTGTAGGATATACCTGTTGAAAGTTGAAATCCTTCAGGCGCAAGGAGGAGGTATGACACGACAACGGCTGTCATAAACGCCGAGGGTATCAGCGCTATCCAGTACGGCTTCCGTTCGCGAATCAGGTATGCAGTGATGGTCCACAACACAATAGCGGCGAGTGTTTGGTTGGTCCAGGCAAAGTAGCGCCACACAATGCCGAAGTCAATCCGCGTGAGAATAAAGCCAATCAAGAATAGTGGCACACTGATGATCAATCGATTCTTAAGCGGACCCTGATTGAGTTTGACAAAATCTGCCACAATGATGCGCGCACTTCGAAATGCCGTATCCCCCGATGTTATCGGCGCAGCCACAACGCCAAGCAAGGCGAGAACGCCACCTGCAGTGCCCAGCAGGCTGTTACAAATTTCATTCACAACTACAGCGGCATTGCCCTGATTCGCGGCCATGGTCTGGTTGAGCGCACCCACACCACCATAGAAGCTCATCCCGATGGCGGCCCAGACAAGCGCAACTACCCCCTCGGTTACCATCGCGCCGTAGAAGATTACCCGCCCCTGCTTTTCGTTGGTCATGCATCTCGCCATCAAGGGCGACTGAGTAGCATGGAAACCCGATATTGCTCCGCATGCAATGGTGATGAACACCATGGGAAAGATCGGAAACTTGTCGGAGTCCACGTGCTGATTGCTTAGATTCGCCCATGTGAGTTCGGGAATAGCAAATCTACCCGTCAGCATCATGATCGATATGCCTACTGCCATGAACAGGAGGGCGAATCCAAATGCGGGATATATTCTTCCTATAAGTTTGTCAATGGGCAGAATGGTTGAGGCGATATAGTATATGAAAACTATGGCCACCCACGTGGTAAGCCCTGCCGTATTCCCGGTCATGTCGTCAATTATCCGCGCCGGCCCCATGATGAAGACGGCTCCGACCATGATCAGCAGCACCACCGTGAATGCGCGCATGAATTGTTTTGCACCGTTACCCAAATAGTGACCTGAAATCTCCGTAATACTTTTTCCGCCATGCCTCAGCGACAACATCCCGGAAAAATAATCGTGGACGGCGCCGGCGAAGATTGCTCCGAGTACGATCCACAGAAACGCCACGGGGCCCCACATCGCTCCCGCGATCGCTCCGAAAATCGGACCCAAGCCGGCGATGTTGAGAAACTGGATCAGGAAGATTTTCCATACAGGCATGGCGACATAATCCACGCCATCCGCCTGCGCTACAGCCGGCGTCGGACGGTTGGCATCAACGCCAAAGATTCTTTCGGCAACCCGGGAATAAATAAAGTACCCGGCGACCAGTGCCACCACGGAAAGAAAAAACGTTATCATAGGTGTCGGTTCAGGCCAACCTCAATTATACAATATTAGCAGAACGTCTGTTCATCCACAATTGATTATCGTCGATAGACCAGCGTATCAGTGACCAAAACAGGCAAGTCGTACCCCCCCACATCAACCTCAAGACCGGGGTTGTTTGCCTTAAGTTGAGCTACGGCATCGTCCGTCAGGTTGGTCCTGAACAGGTACAACTTTCTCAAGTTCCTTAACCCGCTTAGGCCGGCAACCATCTCCTCACCCACTCCGGTACCGGCGAGGTTCAGGTACATCAGATTCGACAGCGCAGAAAGATCGATGCGCTCAGTGTTGAACGACGCATTTGCCAGGCTGAGCTTGCGCAGATTGTGCAGTTCGGAAATTGCGCTGGTGACGGAATCCGGAAGGACCTTTCCTTCAGCGCGGAGGTCCACTACCTGATCGCGAAGCCTCGATAACGGTCTTGCTATCTGCCCAAAACTGCGAACATTTAGAAAATCTACCGTGAGGAAGTTGCTGTTGGCCGCGACGGGCATGACCAGCGCGCCGGCTTCCGCCAAAGTCGCGATGGCTTCAGAATCTCCGGCAGCCACGTCGTGATCCGGCAGCCACGATGGTACTGCTCCAACCTGGAGAATACTCCAGTACCCTTTAATCAACGACGCATTTTCCAGGGAAGCCACCTTGGCACTGAAGCTCGCACCCGACTCCACCCAGGCCACGATCAATTCGATTTCCGCTGACGACGGCTGTTCGCGTTCTATCGGTGGCATATGATCTTCGTGCTCCGCGGGGAGAAGCAATCGCCGGCAAAGCTCTCCATCTCTTCCATCCAAAACAGATCCGCTGTCCCCGCCTTTGCGAATGAACTCTTCGCCATCAAGCCGCAAGTTTCCTTTCTGCCTTTTCTCGCTGTGACATGAATAACACCGCTGTTCAAGGATCGGACGTATCATATCGGCATACAACACGGCCTCATCGGGATTGGCAATGACAGGCAACGTAAATGCCGTCTGACTCTGACGATTCCAGGGTGCATACTCTGTGAGGAAATCCCTTCCGTGTGTAAGGCCAGCACCCAGATGTCCCGTTGCAACGACGAGTACCGTAAGGATAATGAACAAAGTAGCGACGAGGCCGCGTTGGTTCCCTCTTCTCCATTTCGCCGCCGTCGCGGCTAAGGCTACAACAGCTGTTGCTATCCCTGCCCATTGATGCCTGTCCAGCGTGCTTTGATCGTAACCACCTTCCTGGGAAATAAAGTATCCTGTCAATGCAGAGAGAATGGCACTCACAGCACCAAGTGACAACAAGGGAAGCACGCTGAATTTCAGTCCCCTGAAGTGGTGACTGCGCGACATCACTTCAAAGACAAAAGCTGTCAGCAACAGCACAATGGGGAAGTGAACCAGAAGAGGATGAAAGCGCCCTAGAAACAGCATTACAGGGAAGACCTTTTCTTATGCGTTCTCATACCACAATCTCGGTTATGACCTTTCCTGCAACATCGGTCAACCGGAAAGGTCGTCCCTGGAACTGATACGTGAGCTCCTCGTGGTTCAGTCCGAGCTGATTGAGTATAGTCGCCTGCACGTCATGAACGCTCACTTTACCACGCACAGGATAGTATCCGATTTCATCCGTTTCACCCCACGTTACACCTTTCTTGATGCCACCGCCAGCCATCCACATTGTAAATGCTTCCAGGTGATGGTCACGACCCATAAACGGCATCTCTTTTCCGTCGCGGTTTTCCTTCATCGGTGTTCGTCCAAATTCTCCTCCCCACACGACTAATGTTTCGTCGAGCAAACCGCGTTGCTTCAGGTCGAGTATCAATGCAGTCATGGGGCGATCGATCTCGCGACATTTGTTTCGCAATCCGATGTCAATGGCTGTTGCCGGATCAGTACCGTGCGCATCCCATCCCCAGTCAAACAGCTGTACATATCGCACGCCCTTCTCAACCAGCTTGCGCGCCAGCAGGCAGTTGTTGGCAAACGACGTTTTTCCCGGAGTCGTACCATAAAGCTTATGGATGTACTCGGGTTCATCGTTGATATTCATCACTTCCGGAACCGATATCTGCATTCGATATGCCATTTCATATTGCGCAATGCGAGTAAGCGTTTCGGGATCATTAAACTCCTTGTAGTGCTCCGCGTTGACCTTGTTGATGGCATCGATCATTTCCCCTTTCAAGGCGCGGTCTACGCCTTCCGGGTCACTCAGGAACAACACCGGATCGCCTTCCGACCTGCATTGCACCCCCTGATACACTGAGGGCAGGAAGCCGCTTCCCCACACGCTCTTTCCGGCGTCCGGCGTGTTGCCTCCGGATGTAAGCACCACAAAGCCCGGAAGGTCGTTATTTTCGGAACCGAGTCCGTACGTTACCCACGAACCGATGCTGGGCCGACCGAGCCTGGGAGAACCTGTATGAACAAAAAGCTGCGCGGGCGCATGGTTAAATTGATCGGTGTGCACACCTTTGAGGAAAGACACCTCATCAGCTATGGTTGCAAAGTGCGGAAGGCAGTCGGAAACCCATGCACCTGAATCCCCACGCTGGCGAAAGTTAGCCTGAGGTCCCATCATCTTTGGCACACCGCGAATGAAGGCAAATGTTTTACCCTCGAGCAGTGAAGGGGGACAAAGCTGATCGTGCAATTTCATTAGCTCAGGCTTGTAGTCGAACAACTCGAGCTGCGAAGGGGCACCCGCCATGTGAAGGTAGATAACGCGCTTCGCCCTGGGCGCAAAATGCGGAGGACGCGGCGCCATCGGATTCAACACGCGGTCCATCGCGCGTATCGCATCCTCTTTGCGGCGACCACAACCCGGCATCAGGGTACCCAATGCAAGAGCACCAAGACCAAGCGCACTTTCCAGGAGAAAGTGGCGGCGACTAACATTTAGCAGATGCTTCGGATCAAACATGCCTTATTCGTTATTGATAAATTCATCCAAATTCAACAGGGCTGTCGCCACGATCGTCATCGCATCGAACTTCGGATCCCCGCTGCGCGCGAGACCTTGCTGATCTGCGGAAGCATAGCGATCAATGGCCTTGCCGTAGAGGGATTCAAGTATGGAAAGCTTTTCAGGTGGCGGATTCCGGAACAACGCCATCTGGTATCCGGCACGTATCTGTTCACGGGCATCGTCGCCGGCATTCATCATGCGCCGCGCGAGATGTTCGGCAGCTTCAACATATACCGGATCATTGAGCGTGACAAGCGCCTGCAGGGGCGTGTTCGTGGGAATTCTTCTCACGAGGCAAACTTCACGACTCGATGCATCGAAAGTAACAGCCGATGGATACGGACTCGTACGCTTAAGAAATGTATACACCGCTCTTCTGTACCTGTCCTCGCCTTCGCTCATAATCCACTTTTCGCTGTTGTAGACCGACATCCAGATCTTGTCGGGTTGATACGGCATCACACCAGGACCGTACATCTTCTCGCTCAACAATCCGCTCACCGCTAGTGCCTGGTCGCGCACCTGCTCCGCGGTGAGACGCATACGCGGACCTCGCGCGAGCAGTCGGTTCTTCGGATCAGCTGCCAGCTTTTCCGGCGTCATCTTCGAGTCCTGGCGATACGTTGATGACATCACGATCTCCTTCAATACGCGTTTCATGCTCCAGTTGTAATCATGCATGAATCGCAACGCAAGCCAGTCGAGAAGCGGCTGGTTTGCCGGCGGCTCTCCTTCAGTCCCGAAGTCTTCAAGCGTTTCTACAATTCCGAGTCCGAACAGTTGCTCCCACAGTCGATTCACCACCGTACGCGCCGTCAGGGGATTGTCTTCATGTACCAGCCACTTTGCAAACCCAAGTCGGTTACGCGGCAAATCTGACGGCCAGTCGTTCAACGCCTCAGGCACATCAGGATAAACTTCCTCGCCGTGAACAAGCCAGTTCCCCCTTTCGAACACCCACGTCTCACGACGCCACTCTTCCGGATTCTCCACCATCACCGGTGTGGTCTCCACTTTCGCGTTTAGCAAAGCCATAAAGGCCTTGTTGATTTCTTCGTTCGATCCCCCCGGCAAGTCATCCCGAAAAACAAGCCATTCGACCATGCAGACCGCGTGATCAGGTCTGACGGAAGGATTTTTGAACACAAAGTAGACATCGTGTTTGCCGGTAGTAGGTCGCAAGGGTATGTTCACCCATGTGTCTCCATTCGTACGCGGTATGCGATAGGTTGCAATCTTGTCGCCCTTAGGGCTACCGAGTCGGAGTTCCATCGTCCCGCCTTCGTAGTAGGCCCAGAACTTCATCAGCAACTGGGTCTTACCCGTGAGGTCGACGTCTTTCATCCGGCAACTGCCTTCGTGTCGTACTCCCATCCATTTTGTATCTACCAGTGCACCGTTCACATAATTGTCCGCATCATGGGCGTGACGTTTGGGTTCCAGAGTGCGGAGGAAGCGTTCTACTTCGGTTTCCTTTTCGGAGCCGGCGTTTTGTCTTACCCACTGAAGGACCTTCTCAACTTTCTCCTGATCTTCTTCCGCGTAAAAACGAAGGTTAGGCTCTTCACCGGGCGTATCCTCATCACGCGTGTTGTTGAAAAACGCCATCACCTTGTAGTACTCTTCGTGACGGAAAGGATCGTACGGATGGCTGTGGCATTGCACGCATCCGAAAGTAGTGCTCTGCCACACCTGCATCGTCGTGTTTACGCGATCGATCACGCTCGCGGTCCGGAATTCTTCGTCTATCGTTCCGCCTTCGTCGTTGTTCATCGTATTGCGATGGAAGCCTGTGGCGATGAGCTGATCATCGGTGGGTGATGGAAGCAAGTCGCCTGCGAGTTGTTCGATCGTAAACCGATCGAACGGCATGTCGTCGTTGAACGCCTTGATTACCCAATCGCGGTAACGCCAGATCGTGCGTGAACCATCTTTTTCATATCCGTTCGTGTCGGCGTAACGGGCCATGTCGAGCCACCACGATGCCCACTTCTCGCCATAGCGCGGCGACTGTAATAATTCATCAACAACCTTTTCGTAGGCGTTCGGATCCGTGTCCTGTTCAAAGGCTTTGACTTTCTCGAGGGTAGGCGGCAATCCGATCAGGTCAAGATAAACCCTTCGCATCAATGTCGCGCGCGGAGCTTCTGGTGAAGGCGTAAGCCCGTGTTCTTCGATACTGGCGAGAACGAATTTGTCGATTTCATTAGTTGCCCATTCGCTGTTGTCCGGTTCAGGAATTTCGGGTTCGCGAGGTGGAATGTATGCCCAATGCTCACCCCACTCGGCGCCCTGACGAATCCATTCAGTCAGAAGTTCGATTTCTTCGGAAGACAGCGGGTCTTCCTTGTAAGGCATTCGTTCCTCGGGATCAGACGCTTTGAGCCTACGGATCATCTCGCTTTTTTCCGGATGGCCCGGAACGATGGCCAGCTTGCCAGACTCGGTAGTGTCGAGTGCATCCTGCCGGAAAAGAAGACTGAATCCACCGTTGCGCTTTACGCCGCCGTGGCAGGAGATGCAGTTCTTGTTCAGGATGGGTTTGATCTGCGCATTGAAATCAATTCTATCCTCTCGGCATGCACCCAGGCTAAGGAGCAATAGGGTTGTGATGATCGCCTGTGATTTCCAGGTCAGTTTCATTTGGACAGATTCTCCCTCCGCGGCAGGTCTTTCAGCAATCGATAGTATCCATGAAATTTGACAAATTCCGGCGCGAAATGCAAGCTGGACTGGCGCGGTCGATCGGTTCTCCCTACCTTTCATCTTTCATGGAACACGTCATTCTTGTAGATGTCCACGACAGGGAAATCGGGACGATGGAAAAAATGGAAGCACATCGAAAGGGTGCCCTGCACCGCGCCTTTTCCATAATGGTTTTCAATTCCCGGGGAGAAGTGTTGCTGCAAAAGCGTGCTAAAGGAAAATACCACAGCGGCGGATTATGGACTAACGCCTGCTGCAGCCATCCCAGGCCCGGCGACGACATCACCGATACCATTTCTCAAAAACTGATGTCGGAAATGGGAATCGCTCTCGTCCCCACTTTCACCTTTAAATTCCTGTACCGGGCTGACGTCGGTAATGGCCTGATCGAACATGAATATGATCATGTGTATTCCGGCACATGCGACACAATACCCTCGATCAATCATCACGAAGTCGAAGATTGGAAGTTTATGAGTCCGACTGATTTGCTGGAACACATCGACGCCTTTCCCGCCTTGTACACACCGTGGTTTCGGATCATGCTAAGCCACCCGGAGTTTGTGGGAATGGGGAAATCAATGTAAAATGGATCACGATTCGCCAAACTTCAACATTTGACGTCGTCTTTGCATTACCTGTTCCTCGACCTGCTCTATCTCGGTATCCCCGTCCTGCTAAGCTTTACGGGCAAGGCACCGCTCTTCCGCAAATGGAAATTCTTGTTGCCAGCCGTGGTTGTTACGGCCGTCTTGTTTTTTATAACCGACGCGGCGATCGCCTCGACGGGAGCGCTTGAGGTCAACTCGAATAAGGTTGCGCCATTCCGTATCGCGGGTCTGCCACTGGAGCACCTGTTGGGATTTCTGGCCATTGCCTATGCAGGACCTTTTATCTATCATACCCTGAACCATCTCATCGAACGCGACTACATTTACTTTCACCATGAACTTATCTCCAGCGCGTTGAGTGTGTTGTTTATGGTGCTGGGTATCTACCAACTGGACAAAGCGTTCACAGGTGTAGCCTTTCTTGGACTTGGCTTATTCCTTGCCTTCCAGATGATCGTCCTGAAGCCGCGTTACATGAGCCGCTTCTACTTCGCTACACCCGTAATACTGATCGTGCTTATACCCTTCTATCTTTTCCTTACCGGAACTTTCACCGATCAGCTCATCCTGTGGCACGACGAAGATCAAACACTCAGCATCCGCCTTTGGACAGCACCGCTCGAAGCCATAGTGTACGGATGGTTTGTTGTTCTTGTCTCAGTTACGGGGTATGAGTGGCTGAAGATGAGAGCAGGAGACTGGGAGTGAACAGTGTGAGTGTGAGGTGAGTGTGCCTGAGCCTGTCGAAGGGGGATTATCGATCGCTGATACCGACCGTTTCCGAATGGGCCTCCTCAGCTAATAGCGCGGGTGCCTGCTTTCTGGCTTTCTTTTTCCCGATGAGCACGTCTTCAACGTAGGTCAGATCTGCGGATTTCTTTTTCTCTTTTTTCTCCTTCTTCCGTTCAGCCTTCAGGAGGTCCGAATATTCGGCCGCAATCTTTTTGGCGCTCCTGTCCAGCAACTTCCTGATCTTCCTGGAAGCCTTGGGAAGCTGAAGACCCTCCAGGGCTTCGCGCATGGAGCCGGTAACCATTTCCCGGAGCTCCTTCTTCGAGATTTTGTTCCTAGCCATGACAAGCGTAGTTAGACCTTTCCAAGGTACTAACGATCCCCGACACTTCGAAGCCGGCGAAAAAATAAATTCAAGGTTAATACACAGGCATACAACTACCTGTGTATTAACTAATTATCATTCATACCGAAGGGCATTGGCCGGGTTTGTGGAGGCCGCTTTGAGAGCCTGAAATCCAACGGTGAGCCACGCAATCACGATGGAGGCGACGCCACTGAGAATGAATATCCAGGGACTAATAGTGGTTCGGTAAGCGAAACTCGCCAGCCATTCATTAACCACCCACCAACCCAATATGGCACCCGGAATAAAAGCCATCAGAACGAGTACCGTAAACTCACGGGACAGAAGATATACAAGGCCTGATACCGTTGCCCCCATTACCTTGCGAATGCCTATCTCGCGGGTGCGTTGTTCACCGGTGAAAGAGGCCAGCGCAAAGAGTCCGAGACCGGCAACAAAGATGGCCAGGGCGGAAAGGATGGTAAAGATGCTGCCCAGACGTTGCTCGGCACGGAACAATTCATCAAAGTTTTCGTCCAGGAAGAAGTACTCGAAAGGTTCATTGGGAGCGTAACTCTTCCATAGACTTTCAATTTGGCTGACAAGTTCTGAAGGGTTACCGTGATAGCGAATCGTGAGTTCGTGGCCCCAGTCGGCAAATCGTATCGCCAGAGGCCGTATCTGTTCTTTCAAAGACTCGAAGTTGAAATCCTTCATGATGCCGATCACCCGCAGACGCTGTGGTGCGTCGGGATCGAGGTAAAGAACTTCTTCCCTCAATGGATCTTCCCATCCAAACTCGCGGGCTGCCGCCTCATTAAGGATAATCGCAGTTGAGTCCGAAGGAAAGTCGCGTGAAAAGAATCGTCCCGCTACCATTTCCAGCTTAAGGACATCGGCATGGTCATAGTCCGCATAATACACGCCCATGATGTGGTCCTGATCTGAATCGGCAGCCTTAAATACGGTCGTATTGTTAACGCCCGGGAAGGAGTTGTTGGTGAAGCTTGTTTTCTCCACGTTCGAATAGCCATCGATAGCATTCCTGAACGCCTGGCGATTGTTCTGCAGGCGCCAGGTGTTTCCGATGATCAGCACGTTTTCCTTGTCCATCCCGAGGTTTCGGTCCTGCATGTACTTCAATTGGAGATACACGGACGCGGTGAAAATGATGAGGAAGATGGAAATACCGAATTGAAACACTACAAGCGCGCTGCGAATGCCTTTTGATTTCATTCCAGCCCGAAGTTTCCCCTTCAAAACCTCGACCGCGTTGAATGAAGTAAGATAGAACGCCGGATAGCTTCCGGACAGGAGGCCAACAAAGAGAATGAACGCCACCAGTCCTCCGATGAACCATGGATGTGTCAGGAAGTCGGGCGTCAGATGCTTTCCCGACAGTTCATTAAACCAGGGGAGTAATATATAACTCGCAGCGACTGCGATAACGACCGCGATAAAGCTGTATATGATTGATTCGGCAAGAAACTGGCCAACCATTTGAATGCGTAGCGATCCCAGCGCCTTGCGAAGTCCAACCTCCCGTGCACGGCCGGCAGATCGCGCAGTGGCCAGATTCATGAAATTGATGCAAGCCAGAATGATAATGAAGAGTGCAACGGCACCAAAGAAATAGACATATGTGATATTTCCTCCGGGTTCAAGACCATCGCGGGTCGTCGCATGGAGCCGTATGTCGGTAACCTTCGTCGGGAAAAATCCATAGATGCCACCCTGCTCTTTCATCTGCGTCACAGAAATTCCCATGAAGCGCTCAATCTCCGGACCCACGTACTTGATCACGAGATCATTGAGGCCCCTTTTGACGTTCTCAAGCGATCCATGCTCATTGAGGATGAAATACGTGTACAGGTAATTGTTAAGCCAGATTTGATCCTGCAGCCGTGACACCGAGGAACTTGAAACCAGCATGTTAAATCTGAAGTGTGAATTCCCCGGAGGGTTTTCAGCGATGCCAGTGACCTTGTAGGTTACCGTGTCACCGATGATCATCAGTTTCCCCATCGGATCTTCATTGCCAAAATATTTGGTGGCCATGTCGCGCGTCAGTACAACCGACTGTGGTTCTGCCAATGCCGTTCGGGGGTCTCCCTCCAGTAAATCAAAAGTGAAAAAGTTGAAGAAGTTGGAATCCGCATAGTAGACCCGATCTTCGTTGAAAGCCTGATCCCCATACTTGACCACCGATCCCCAAAACTCAGCGATGCGGGTAGTGGCTTCGACGTCGGGGATTTCATCTGCCATAGCCCTCCACAGCGGCGGGCAAGTGTTGGCTGTCCGTACCTCCTGGCCGCCAATCTTGCCATGTAGGCCGACCTGGTACATTCTGTCGGACTTCTCGTGAAAGCGGTCGTAACTAAGTTCGTCCACTACATAAAGGACGATCAGGATGCATGCAGTCACGCCGATCGTCATGCCGAGCACGTTGATGGCGGAGTAGAATTTGTGCTTCAGGATGTTCCTGACTGCCACCTTAAAATAATTGCGGAGCATATTTTTTTGATGATAAGGTCGATCCTTTCTCTCCCAGAATTCTTACTCGTTGCGTAGCGTGTATGCGGGATTCATGGTGGCCGCATTGAACACCTTGTATCCAATTGTAGCTGCAGAAATCAGGAACATCAGGGATACAGCACTGATGAGCGCAAGCGCCGTTGTATCCAGGTAATATCGCCAAATAGAATCCATAAGCATTCCCGTGAAGTAGTAGCCCAGGATACAACCCAGAACCGATGATATAACAAGTATCAGAATGAACTCTGCATTGACAATTCGCGCGATGTTTGCAACGGAAGCGCCGAGTACCTTCCGTACGCCGATCTCTTTCATTCGTCTGATGATGTTCAGCGAAACAAGGGTAAAGAGCCCGGTTGCTGAAAGCATCATTGCGATCACACCAAGGAATGCAAAGATGCGGACGAGGTTGACATTGACTTCTGTAGCTTCTTGAACATCCCATGCAGGCATGTAGCCATTATATACACGGTTGGGAAATACTTCCTTCCAACGCGCCTCCATGAATTTGTTAACATCGGCAAGCCTTTCTGTCGGAGCGCTTACAATGATCTGGGTATATTTCTCCGGGCCGATGTAACGGATCATCATCGGCTCCATCTCGCGCCAGACACCACGTGTATAGACATTCTTTGTCACGCCAACGACATACAGTCTGACAGAATCCTGCCATACCAGTTCCTCACCGATAGCTTTCTGCCATCCGAATTCATCCGCCATCTTTTTTGTGATGATTACGGATTCGCGCCGGTCGGTTTCCGAATTTTCTATGAAGTCGCGACCATCAACAAGGGTTAGCCCCATTGTCGAAAGATAATTGTCCCCTACTTCGATAATGTCAACCTCGAGTTGCTTTTCACCGGACTTTACCGTGCCACGTTCGCGATTGGAAAAAATTCCACTTGCTGACCCGGCGATGGATACGATGTCGGGATTTTGCCGAAGGGAGTTACGGTATGTTTCAAACTCTGATTGTCCGTCCACCCATGCGATAATAGCCCGCTCTGCGTCGAAACCCAGATCGTATTCCTTTTGGTACCTGGCGTTCTGAACGAAGGCAATGGCACTAACGAGAGAAATGAGCGATATCGCATACTGCAAGGCGAGCAAGCTCTTGACGAACAGGTTCGTTCCACCAAACTTTAACTTTCCCTTCAGGATACTGACAGGTTGGAATTTGCTGATGTAGAACGCAGGATACGCGCCGGCAGCGAGAGCGCAGAAAATCAGAACACCTATGAGAAAAGCCATGACTGGCGGATTGTCAAGATAGTGCGGCGTGATTTTCATTGCCGCCCACATGACATTCCACCCTTCCACGAGCAGCTGGGCAAGCAGAAGTCCGACAAGCAACGCGAAAAAGCAGATCATCAGCGTTTCGCCGATAAACTGCATAATAAGCTGACCGCGAACACTACCCATTACCTTGCGGATACCTATCTCTTTAAGTCTTCTGGAAGAGATGGCAATCGTTGTGTTTGTCAGATTGAAACACGCGATGAGCAAAATGAACACTGCCATCGTTGCCGTACCCGGTACAACGGCCACAGAGGGCGCGTCCCAGGTCCAGGTATGGGTATCTTCGGCACGGTCACTGAAGGCCATCTCATCAAAGCGATCCAGGACAAACTCCCGGATCACAAAATCTTCACGTACCTGGTTGTTGTTAGCCACGTAGGACTGAAGTTGCTCACGAACCGCAGGTACACGCGCGGGATCGTCGATCATAACGAACAACGTGCTTGACTCACGCCAGTCGTCTTCCCTTGCACTCTGGAACTCATCGAAAAAGTTTTCGAAGTTCATGAATGCATCTCTGAAGTGAAAGCTGGAGTTCTGAGGCTGCTCTTTGAATACGCCGGCAATCCGCACTTCCTTAGTCGTTCCTCCCACAACCTGAGTGAGCATTTGGTTGACTACATCCGTGGTTCCGAACAGGGTGGCAGCCAGTTTGTCGCTCAGCACTACAGATGACTTGTCGCGCAAGCCCTCCGGACCTCCACTCAAAAAGTCAAACGAAAACATCGCGAAGAAATCGGGATCGACGTACGCCATGTTTGCCGGAAACACATCGTCCTCCCGTTTCAGGTCCGAATACGAGAACGCGTATCGCGAAGTCGCGTTGACATCAGCTATGTTCTGTGAAACCGTACCTCCGAGTGGCAACGGCACCGTTCCATACCGGGTGACCTGATTGTCAAACTCCCGCATTGAAGAAACCCGATAAATCCGGTCTGCTTTCGCGTGCATTGCATTGAAGCCCGAATCAAATTCATAGATAAAATAGGCAACGATGCAACAGGCAATGGCAACCCCCATTCCGAAAATGTTGATACCGATGAAGAGTTTGTTCTTCATCATGTTTCGGAGGGTAACGTAAAGGTAGTTTCTGATCATTGGCGTTTATGGAAAGTATGACGAAGGGTCAGCGATAAGACACGTGCGTCCTTCCAGAGGTTGCATCGCTGTTGAAATTTTGCTGAGCAACCGCTGCGTGTGGATAAGAGCGGAAGCAGCCGCGTACAGGCATCAAACGGCCATGATCAGCTTGTACGCGGTTGCTGTTACAGACTTATCAGATATGGAAGTGTTCCTTGATGTTTTCGGTGACTACCTTACCGTCAAAGAGGTTAACAATGCGATGCGCATAGTTAGCATCGTAAGGCGAGTGCGTAACCATGATGATCGTTGTTCCTTCTTCGTTGAGTTGAGAAAGAAGTTTCATTACTTCTTCGCCGTTGGCAGAGTCCAGGTTACCCGTGGGCTCGTCGGCCAGGATTACGCGGGGCTTGGCGACAATTGCGCGGGCAATGGCTACGCGTTGTTGCTGGCCACCTGAAAGCTGTTGCGGGAAGTGATTTCTCCGGTGCATGATATTCATGCGCTCCAGCACTTCTTCCACCCTTTGCTTTCTTTCGGACGAAGGTACCTTCAGGTACAGCAGGGGAAGTTCAACGTTTTCAAAGACGGTAAGTTCATCGATGAGGTTGAAGCTTTGAAAGACAAACCCAATCGAACCTTTTCTCAGTTGGGCGCGCTGGCGTTCTGAGTAGCGGGCGACTTCATGGTCGCCGAAGTAGTACTCGCCGGAAGTGGGATTATCGAGGAGACCGACGATATTCAGCAGTGTCGATTTACCGCACCCCGAAGGTCCCATGATGGCGACGAACTCGCCTTCCTTGATCTCCAGGTTAATGTTATTCAAGGCGGTGGTCTCCACTTCTTCGGTGGTGTATACCTTTTCAAGGTTAACAAGCTTGATCATGGCTGTATTGTGTTTGTTTGAGGAATTCATTCGATTATTAGTTGAGGATCAATACTTCATTATTTCCAAAGTTCTCATACGAAGAAGTGATCACCAGCTCGCCGGGCTCCAATCCTTCCAGTACTTCATAGTGTTCTGTGTTCTTCCGACCAAGCTTAATGTTTCTTCTGACAGCCTGTTGTCCCGATTTATCGAGCACATACACCCAGTTTCCACCGGTATCCTTGTAGAATCCGCCGACGGGCAGCAGGAGCTCTTCAGACGATTGACCGAGTTCGATGCGCAGGCGCAACGACTGACCGCGTCTTAAACCCGGAGGTGTCTCGCCGATGAACAGCATGTCCACTTCAAATCTTCCCGCCTGAATGGTGGGATAGATATACGTAATCTCAAGTTCATACTCTTTGCCCGCGATCGGCACGGTGGCGTGCAGCCCCTGCGATATGCGTGGCAAGTAAATTTCATCGATCGGAACCCGCACCTTGTAGCTGCCCACGACGTCGACCTGTCCAAGGCTTTGACCCGGGGCCACCACCTGACCTACTTCGAGTTGAGGTCGCGACAATTGCCCGTCGATAGGCGCACGAATGATGAGGTTATCCAGGATCTTCCCTACCCCCTCGAGGCTTTCCTTCATTCTCTCCTCGGCAGCATTCAATTCGCGAATCTGCCGTATCCGTGAGATGGAGTCCAGCTTGTAAGCCTCATACGTAATCTTCCGACGCTCGAGGTTATAAAAGTAGTTCGCTTCCGTCTGCTCGAACTCCTGCTTTGAAATCAACTTCTTCGCATAGAGCTCCTTCTGGCGCTCGTACTGCGGGCCGTATATGGCCAGCTGATTATCAATAAGGGCCAGCTGGTTCTGCTGTTCCAGATCGTTCCGGGTAATATTCAGACGTGTGTCGCGAATACGGGTAATACTTTCGTTAAACGCTGCTTCCTGGCTTAAGACTGACAATTCCCGGTCAAGGTTGCTTAACTCCAGGATAACATCGCCCTTTTTTAGCATTTGTCCGCTTTCGGCCACCACCCTCTTGATGGTGCCGCCCTCTACAGCGTCGAGAACTACCGTGCGGCTCGGTTCAACAATACCTGTTTGCGGTATGAATTCCTGAAATATGCCGCGTCTGACTTCTGAAATGGTAATTTTGTCGCGGTCGACCCGCAAGCGCGAACGCCTGTCCGCCCAGATCAGCTGGTAGAGCACAAATCCCGCAAAAAGGGCAATACCTCCGTACGTGGCAATCCGTTTAACCGTCCACTTTTTCTTCTTGATCTTCCTGTCCATTACAGATTGTTCCATAGGCTCGTCACAGAAGGCATAGCGCCTTTCGATGGATTTCACTATGGCCAATTAGTGTGCCAAGAGGAATCCGGCTGCAATTTCGCCGGAATTGGGCGATTTTCCGTCCATCTTTGAACGGGAATGTCCGGTAATGGACGCCTTCCTCGTATCTTCGTAGCAGCGAACCCCATAATTTCGCTGAAATCAAGCTACCGGGCTTTCGGTATAGCCTTTGCCCGCTACCGGACATTCGGATAACAAAACTGAAACAAGTCCTCCTGACATGGAACAGAAAACTGGCAAAATTCTGATTGTCGACGATAATGAAGACCTCCTGAAGGCCGCCCGCATCCACCTGAAGCGGCACTTTGCCCAGGTGGATACGGAAAAGAACCCGGAGGCTATCCCCACGCTCATGGCGAACGAAGACTATGACGTGATCCTGCTCGACATGAACTTTACGAAAGATGTGAGCAGCGGCAGCGAGGGCTATTATTGGTTGGAAAAAATTCTGGAAATCGATCCCTCCGCCGTCGTTGTCCTCATTACAGCCTACGGTGATGTTCAAATGGCGGTGCGCGCCATTAAAGCGGGCGCTACCGACTTCGTACTTAAACCCTGGGAAAACGAGAAGCTGCTGGCTACCATTTACTCAGCCATGCGCCTCCGCGAAACGCGGGACGAGGTACAAAACCTCAAAATCAAAAACCAGGAAATTAACCAGGCGCTGAACGAGCGGTACAGCGAGATCATCGGACAGAGCGCCGCCATGCAACGCATCTTCCAAACCATCGACCGCGTCGCACATACCGATGCCAACGTCCTCATCCTCGGCGAAAACGGTACGGGAAAGGAACTCATCGCCCGCGCCATTCACCGAAACTCATCGCGGAAACACGAAAGCTTTGTGTCGGTCGACCTGGGCTCGATCACCGAGACGCTGTTCGAAAGTGAATTGTTCGGCCACAAGAAAGGCGCATTCACCGACGCCAAGGAAGACCGCGCGGGACGTTTCGAGTTGGCAAACGGCGGTACGCTGTTTCTCGACGAAATCGGCAACCTTTCTATGCCATTGCAAGCCAAGCTGCTAACCGCGATTCAGAATCGCAGGGTGAGCCGCGTAGGTTCGAACAAGGAGATTCAGATCGACATACGACTGATCTGCGCCACAAACATGCCGCTGTACGAAATGGTCAAGGAAAACCGTTTCCGTCAGGATCTGCTCTATCGCATCAACACCATCGAAATTGAAGTTCCGCCGCTAAGGGAGCGCTTCGAAGATATCCCGGTACTCGCGAACCATTTCCTCAAACATTATTCCGCCCGGTATAACAAGAACATCTCAAAGATCAGCGACGCGGCCCTCACGCGCATGCACAAACACACATGGCCGGGCAACATTCGCGAGCTTCAGCACGCTATCGAACGGGCCGTCATCCTCAGCAACGGCAACGTACTGCAGCCTGAAGACTTCAACCTCTCACCGGCGCCCGGTAAAGACGACGGACACCTAAACCTGGACGCCTACAACCTGGAAGAAGTGGAAAAGCTGCTCATCCGGAAAGTGCTGAAGAAATACAACGGCAACATCACCCAGGCTGCCTCCGAACTTGGCCTGACCCGGTCGAGTTTGTACAGGAGGCTGGAGAAGCATGGGTTGTGATGTGTTGACGTGCTCATGTGTTGAAGTTGCGCACGGAGCAAAATTTTTGGGTTGCGCTTCATCTGCGTTCCTCAAATGACGCTCTGAACAAACCCCTATTAGTATCATCCGACGTGTCGAATGACAGCACGACTCCCTAACTTGTTTAAACGACATGCGGTAACTGGAAAGGAGAAAGCTTAGATTTAAGGGGACACCGACATCAACACACCAACACACCAACACATCAACACATCAACACACTAGAGAGATGTCATTCGGATTCAAGGATTTTCGTGCGCGGGTTTTACTGAGGGTGATTGGGCTGGGGCTCACCATCGCTGCGGTGGTGTTTATGCTGAGCCGTCCGAATATGCTCTTTGCAGGCCTCCTCATGCTGGTGGTCGTGGGACTGCAGCTGGCCGAACTGTTCCGTTTCGTCAGCCAGACCAACAGGAAGCTCACGCGATTCCTGGAGTCTGTCCGTTATTCCGACTTCATCTCCGGATTCACCGCCGACAACCAACTCGGACGGTCATTCAAGGATCTTAACATCGCCTTCAATGAGGTGCTCGAAGCGTTTCGGAAGGCTCGCTCTGAAAAGGAAGAACACTGGCAATACCTCAATACGGTCGTGCAGCAGGTTCGCACCGGGATTTTGTCGTACGACCTGGAAGGAAACGTGCAACTTATCAACGCTAACGCGAAGCGATTCCTGGGTGTACAAAGCCTTCAGAACGTGGAGGACCTGCTTGAGGTAAATCCAAAATTATACAAAGCGATCTTTGATGTCGAGCCGGGGAAGAGCAACCTGTATAAGGGTAACAACGAGTTACACTTGACCATACAGGCTACCGAGTTGCGAATACGCGGGAATACCGTCAAACTCATCACGCTTCAAAATATTCAGCCTGAATTGCAACGGCAGGAACTCGACGCCTGGCAGAACCTCACCCGCGTGCTGCGTCATGAGATCATGAATTCGATCACGCCGATCTCATCACTAACATCGACCCTGCGTGAAGTACTCGAATACGACCTCATCAAACAAGACGGACACTATGTGCTGAAAGAAGAAGGCGCCGAAGACCTTCGCGAAGGCCTTACTACCATAGAAAGCCGAAGCAGGGGGTTAATAAAATTCATCGATGCTTATCGCGAATATACTTCTTTGCCCCTGCCCACAATTCGAACCGTGTTGCTTAAAGACCTGATAGAAAAGGTGGCGCAGTTCATGAAGCCTGAAATAAAGCGTCACAATATCGACTTTGTCTACTCCTGCGCATCTGAATACCTCACTGTTCAAGCCGACGCTGACATGATCGAACAAGTCCTGATCAACCTTGTAAAGAACGGCATTGAAGCGGTCGCCGAAACACCCAATCCACGCATTGAACTTGCCGGACTCTACGATGAAACCGGCGTCCGCATTGAAGTCTCCGATAACGGACCAGGTATCATACGCGAAGCGTTGGAGTCTATCTTTGTTCCATTTTATACGACGAAGAAAACCGGATCAGGCATCGGACTCAGCTTATCAAGACAGATTATGCAACTGCATAATGGAACGCTGAACGTGGAGTCGGAGCCAGGGGTGAGGACGGTGTTTACGTTGAGATTTTAGGAACGTACCCGAAAATCGATGATCTATGAGTTCTATGTGTCCCCTATGTACCCTCCTATGTTAGCGTCGTAGTCGAACGTCCCTCTTTTCTGGAGGTGAACAGTTCCCGTAAATTTAACCAGGAAAGTGAAAAGGGGTGAGAGTGGTAT
>Ga0207873_1000262_pt1 | contig 58640 bp, 44 predicted proteins | sample BGWIniCompost_FD_187373 | JGI IMG/M metagenome (GOLD analysis project Ga0207873, IMG submission 187373) | Cellulose adapted compost microbial communities from Newby Island Compost Facility, Milpitas, CA, USA - BGW Initial Compost (SPAdes)... ...
CGCGCCGCGGGTGGGACCTAGTGCGCCGCGGGTGGGACCTAGTGCGCCGCGGGTGGGACCTAGTGCGGCGCGGGTGGGACCTAGTGCGGCCGCGCCGCGGGTGGCGCGAGCGAGGCGTGGTCGATGATCCTGTCTCGTCCCGCCTCCTTGGCGCCGTAGAGCGCCTGATCCGCCGCCCGGAGCAGCTCGGCCGCGGTGGAGCCGTCGGCGGGGAACGCGCTCACCCCCATCGACGCGGTCACGGGCCCCACCGTGCGTCCGCCGACCTGCACGCGGAGCTTCCGGAGCACCTCCCGGAGCCCCTCGGCCCGCTCCACGACGTCCTGGGCGCACGCGTCCGGCATGAGCACCACGAACTCCTCGCCCCCGTAGCGGAAGGCCTCGTCCCCCGTGCGAAACCCCGACGCGAGCAGCCGCCCGAACTCCCGGAGCACCGCGTCGCCCACCTCGTGGCCCTCCACGTCGTTCAGCTCCTTGAAGTGATCGATGTCGAGCATGAGGACCCCCAACGGCTGCTCGAAGCGCCGCGCCCGCTCGATCTCGCGCTCGAGCATCTCGTCGAGGTAGCGCCGATTGAACAGCCCGGTGAGTGGGTCCCGCACCGATTGCTCACGCAGCCGCTCGCGCAGCGCGAGGTTCGAGGTCGTGAAGGCGAAGCGCTCGGCCACCTCGGAGCCGCTGCGCAGGACGGCCTTCGCGTCCTGGTCCAGGGCATAGGTGTACTGGATCAAGCCGAGGGATTCGCCGTTCACCACCATGGGGATGCAGACCGAGCTCCGTCCCTCCAGCGGCTCGATGTGTTCACAGCGGGGCCCCTTCGTTCCCGCCGACTCGTAGGTCTTGCCGAGCCGCACCGCCCAACAGGCGGTCGGAGGGAAGGGACGGTGCGGCACGTCCCCCCACCATGCCTGCGGCAGGAACGTCCGCTCGCCGCCCGGAAGGAGGTACAGACAACCTCCAGACGCAGGGACCAGCTTGGGCGCATACAGCTCGAAGATGGCGCCGATCTCCTCGGTCGTCAGGCTGACCTGGAGCAGCTGCGTGAGCTCGACCAGGCGCTGGGCTTGCACGGTCCGCTCCTCCAGACGCTTCGCCATCAGGTTGAAGCTGCGCCCCATGGCCGCGACCTCGTCGCTCCCCTCCTCGCTGACGCGGCGCGAGAGATCCCCCGCCGCCAGATCCTGAGCGGCCCGTGAGACCGACTCGATGGCCCCGACCGTGCGCCGCGTCACCCAGTAGGAGGCCAGCAGCACGTAACCGAGCGCGATCAACGGAGCCCCGATGGCTACCAGCATGCCCCACCGCGCCGCTGCGTTGTTTTGCTCCGTCCGTACTTGCAGCAGCTCCCGCTCCTCGCGGGCGACCTCGGCCACCAAGCGGTCAGCCTGGTCCATGAGCGGGTTGCCCCGGACGATCAGGTGGATCGTCTCCGCAGCTGGCGGGCGTCGCGCCTCGATCACCGGCTCCGCGATCGTCTCGCGCCACTCGAAGAACAAACGGAGCGCCCGGGTCACCCGCTCCTGGAGGTGAGGGCGCGCGGCCCACACCTCGTTCAGGGTCTCGAAGCGGGTCCGCAGCGCCGTCTCCGCGTCGTGGTACGGCTCGAGGTAGCTCTCGTCGCCCGTGATGGCGAAGCCGCGCACCGCGCTCTGGGCGGTGGCCATCCGTGCGCGCAGCTCGTTGGCGATCGAAAGGAACCGCGTCGACACGAGCACCTGATCGCTGTACCGCTGCGCCCGCGAGAAGGCGTGACTCACCAGGATCGCGGCGACGATCGTGACCAGCAACGCCGGCAGGTAGGAGAGGAGAGTTCGAGCGCGCAGGCGGCGGGGCGTCCAGAACATGCGTCGAGCGAGCCCCCTCCCGAGGCGGACCGGGAGAGGAGCTCAGTCACGTCACGACGTCCAGTCTCGCCCCCTGCGAAAGGCGTCGACGTGCGGGCAGGACGCTCCGCCCCGCTCGCGGCTGGCCCGCCGCGTCAGTCAGCGCGCCACGCGATAGAACTCCGCCCCGGCGACGCGAAGCGTCGTGGGGGCGTTCTTCGGCGTGCGACCCAAAGCCTCGACCGCCTCCGTGTCGACGTAGAGCCCTGGCCCCCAGCCGCCCTCTCCGTCCGCGTCCGGTCTCGTGGCCGTGTCCGCGTACAGGGCTTTCCGGAGGGGTTCGCTGGGGCGGGACCAGGCGGTCACCTCGGCCGTCCCCACGAGCTGGGTGTGAGCGCTCGGCGCCTCCGCCTCCGGGGCCCAGCGGCTGCCGTGGGTGATCGTCGCCGCCGTGACGAAGCCGGCCTCCCCGAGGGCCGCGCGGAGCTCACGCGCCCAGACGAACGGATCGACGGTCTCGTCTCCGGACTCGAGCTCGAAGTAGATCCCGTGGCCCAGGTCGAGCCCGCGCACGCCAGCCCCCGGCGAACGCCCCGCGACGAAATCGTAGACGGCCCGGCGGAACTCCTCGAACCGCTCCACGAACGCTTCCCGCTCCAGGGCGTACTCGTCCTCCTCCACGTCGAAGTAGACGATGAGGAACCCGAAGGCGTTCTGGTCCACCCACATGATCAGCGCCCTCGGGCGTGGAGACGAGCCGCTTGCACGGCGGCGAGCGCCGCCCGGGCCTTGTTGCGCGTCTCCTTGCACTCGAGCGCCGGATCGCTGTCGGCGACGATGCCGGCGCCCGCCGTCACCTCGAAGCGCCCGTCACGCATGACCACCGTGCGGATCCCGATCGCGAAATCGAGATCCGTGCCCTGCGTCACGTAGCCGATCGCGCCCCCGTAGGGACCGCGCGGGCGCTTCTCGAGCTCACGGATGATCTGCATGGCCCGCACCTTGGGCGCCCCCGACAGGGTCCCCGCAGGGAACGTCGCCCGCAGCACGTCCCAGGGGCCCGCGTCGTCACGCACCTCCCCCTGCACCTCGCTGACGATGTGCATCACGTGGCTGTAGCGCTCCACGAACATGCGGCTCGGGACGTCGACGGTCCCCGTCTTCGCGATGCGACCGATGTCGTTGCGCGCCAGATCGATGAGCATGACGTGCTCCGCCAGCTCCTTCGGATCCGACATCATCTCTTCCGCGAGCGCCTCGTCCTCCGCGTCCGAGCGCCCGCGCCGACGTGTCCCGGCGATGGGGCGCAGGTACACCTTGCCGTCCTGGACACGCACGAGGGTCTCCGGGCTGGCGCCCGCGATGGCGACCGCGGGCGCGCCGTCCCCCTCGGGCAGCTCGAGCAGGTACATGTACGGTGCCGGCGACAGCACCCGGAGCGCCCGATACACGTCGAAGGGATCGGCGCCCTGGGTCGGCACCGAGAAGGTCCGCGCGGGAACGACCTGGAAGGCGTCACCCGCCCGGATGTACTCGCGACAAGCCTCCACCGCCGCCGCGTACTCCTCGTCGCTCATGCCGGGCTCGACGTCGTCCGGCAACGCCGTGGGATCCGGGAGCTCCATCAGGGGCAGAGCCTCGACCCGGGCGAGCTCTGCCTCGGTCGCCTCGATGTCCGCGGGATCCGTGGAGGCGATGGTGACGGTCTTGGTCAGCCGGTCGAACAGGACGATGGTGCAGTCCCCGAGCAGGCGCGCGATGGGCCCCTGCTCCTCGGCGGGCCACTCGGGCACCTTCGTCGCGAAGTGGACCATGTCATAGGCGAGCACGCCCACGTGGGCCGTGGCGAAGCGCTCCGCGGGATCTTCGCAGTCCGCTCCTCCCGCGGGGACCAGCTCTGCGAGCCGCGCGAAGGGATCCACGCCCGTCTCCCCGTGGAGCACCACGGCGGACTTCGGTCGATAGCCGAGGATTGAGTAGCGCCCCCAGCGCTCCCCTCCGATGACGCTCTCCAAGAGGAAGCAGCCCTTGCCCGGGGTCTTGCGCAGCTCCGCGTAGGCGCTGACCGGCGTGAAACCGTCGGCGACGAGGGTCTTCTTGTGAACGGGGCGGGCCGCGGCCCGTGGCGTGGTGTCGAGGGTCATGGCTCCTGGCCTCGCTTATAACGAACCGCGGGCACCCTGTGGTACCCTCCGGCGCCCCCCGGCCCGCCCGAACGGCCACCCCGGGCACTCCTCATCGCTTCGAAATCACCATGCACGACGCCCCCCTGCGCCCCAGCGCCGCCCTGATCGCCTACGCGGAACCCTACATCGCCGGCCGTCGCGTGCTCGTCTTCGGCGACGCCACCTCGAGTTTGGCGGAACAGCTGCTGGAACGGGGCGCTCGGCTCGTCCACATGTACGACCCCGATCCCGCGCGGGTGGCGGAGGCGGCCACGCGCAACACCGAAAGCCGCGTCAGCCTCGCGCCCCTGAGCGACGGCGGGCTGGCGGCGCGGGAGGGGGCCTTCGACTGCGCGTTGATCGAAGATCTGAGCGCGCTCCCCCACCGCGCGGCGGCGCTGCGCTCCCTGCGCCGCGCCCTGAGCCCCCGAGGCATCGCCCTGATCGCGGCCCCCAACCCGGACGCCGAGCGCCGCCTGATCGGCGGCGCCCCCGGCAACGGAGATCTCGACTACTACGGCCTGTACGACGCCGTCGCCGCGGAGCTCGACCACGTGCGGATGCTCGGTCAGACGCCGTTCGTCGGGTACGCCATCGTCGACTTCGCGCCCGCGGGAGAGCCTCAGCCCGCCTTCGACAGCAGCCTCGTGCCGGGAGGCGCCGAGGAGCCCGAGCAGTACATCGCCCTGGCCAGCATGCACGAGGCCAGCCTCGAGGAGATGACGATCGTCCAGCTTCCCTTGGCGGCCTTGTCCTTGGCGGGCACCGACGAGAGCGCCCTCCGGGCGGCGCGGGCCGCCGAGCGACGCGCCCAGAAGCGCGTCGCCAGCCTCGAGGCCGAGCTGCGCCGCGCCCGCGAGTCGGGCGACGATCTGGAACGGCTCCAGAACGAGCTCGATCGACGGGACAGCTGGATCCGCGAGCTGGAGGAGCGCGCCGCGACCGCCGACGCGCGGGCGGACGACGCGGAGGCGGAGCTCGAGACCGCCCGTGAACGCCTCGAGGAGCTGGCGACGAAGCTCGCCGAACAGGAGCGTCGGCTCGCCGAGGCGCGGGCCAAGCCGGCGGCTCCCGCGGAGGACGGCCCCGTCACGCGCGCTCTGCGGGAAGAAGTGGACGAGCTCCGCAGATCCCTCGCGCGGACCCAGCGGGAGCGAGAGTGGGCCGACGAGCGCGTGCGCAAGCTCGAAAGCGAGCTCGAGGCCGTGCTGCGGGAGGCCGAGACGGACGCGGAGAGCGCTGCGGAGCCCGACGAGACGGAGGCCCTGAGCACCCGCGTCTCCGAGCTCGAAAGCTCCCTGAGCGCCGAGCAGCGAGCGTCGGACGACCTGCGCCGGAACCTCCAGAGCGCCCGCGAGGAGCTCCGACGCCGTGAGCAAGAGCTCACCACGGCCCAGGAACGGCTCGCCGACATGGAGGAGCGGCTCCGGGCCCGGGAGCGCGAGCTCGCCGACGTCCGTCGCACCGCGGCCGAGTCGGCGCGGGGGCGGAAGCAAGCGGAGTCCCAGCTCGACGCCGCCCGCCGCGAGCTCGAAGCGGTCCGCGAGGACGCCGCCGGGCTGGAAGACCTGCGTCGGGATCTGGCGCGCCTCGAGGAGCAGCTCCGCGAGCGCGGCCACCGCATCACTGAGCTCGAAGAGCAGCTCCGCAAGCTCGAGCGTTACGGTCGGACCCTGGTGAGCGAGCTCGCGGAGCTCCGGGCGGCCGAGGAGAACCAGGCCGCGGCCGCACGGATCGAGGAGCTCGAGGCCCGCCTCGACGAGCTCTCGACCCAGAAGGCGGCGCGCGAAGCAGACCTCGTGGCGGCCGAGTGGGTCATCGCCGAGCTCCGGGATCGACTCGCCGGGGGCAGCCCACCCCAGGTGACCCTCCGGGAGGCGAGCGGCCCCAACGGCACCGGCTGAGGCCGCTCGCTGACAGGGCCGCTCGTTGACAGGGCCGCTCGTTGACAGGGCCGCTCGTTGACAGGGCCGCTCGTTGACAGGGACCGCAGGAGACTTAGTTTCTCCGGGGAGTTCCTTCCGCATCGCGCCGCCTGACCCGAAATCCGCGGGCCCCCCGAGAGGGAGGGTGACCCGAGGAGCGAGGGTGGTAGGCTGGCGCCCACCCGCCGACCGGGCCGATCAGCTCATGAGCGAAAAACGCGACTATTACGAAGTCTTGGGCGTGGCTCGGGACGCCCAGGAGGACGAGATCCGGCGGGCCTACCGCAAGCTCGCGCTCCAGTTTCATCCGGATCGCAACCAGAACAATCCGGAGGCCGAAGCGAAGTTCAAGGAGGCCACGGAGGCCTTCAGCGTCCTGTCCGACAAGGAAAAGCGCGCCCAGTACGACCGTTTCGGTCACGCGGGCGTCGGCGGGGGCTTCGACTTCTCCGGCGCGGGGATGGGCGACATCTTCAGCCACTTCCAGGACATGTTCTCCGACTTCTTCGGGGGCTTCGGAGGTGGCGGGTTCGGCGGATCCGCTCGGCGCGGGCCTGATCGCGGCCAGGACATCCGTGTGCAGGCCACCATCACCCTCGAAGAGGCGATGGTCGGCTGCAAGAAGGAGGTGGCGATCCGCGGCCAGGCGCCCTGTGAGACCTGCGACGGCAGCGGCGCCCGCTCTGGCACCAAGCCGACCACCTGCGGGACCTGTCGCGGCACGGGGCAGGCGACGACCCAGCGCGGCTTCATCATGTTCAGTACGACCTGCCCGAGCTGTCAGGGCACGGGTGAGGTCATCGCGGAGCCCTGCGAGTCCTGTCATGGGCGACGTTACGTGGAGAAGACCCGCAAGGTGCTCGTGAGCTTCCCGGCGGGGATCGACGGCGGGCAGCGTCTGCGGGTCCCTGGGCAAGGCATGCCCGGACCGACGGGAGCGCCCCCCGGCGATCTCTACGTCGACGTGGAAATGCGCCCGGAGCCCGGCTTCGAGCGGGACGGCTACGACATCGGGACGCGCCGCAAAGTGTCCTTCGCCGAGGCGAGCCTCGGCGGCAACCTGACCATCGAGCTGCCCGACGGGACGAGCGTGCCCGTGGCGGTGGAGGCGGGGACGCAACCGGGATCGGTGATCACGGTGCGCGGCAAGGGGCTCCCCCGGCTCGACCGACGCGGTCGAGGTGACCTGCATGTCCTGGTCGAGGTGCACGTGCCCACGCGTCTGAGCCGACGAGCGAAGAAGCTCCTTCGGGAGCTGGAAGAGGAGCTCGGCGAGGTACCGGAACGCGCCCAGGCGGGGTGAAGCGCGGTGCGAGGAACGCGCTCCCCGAGAATCCTCGCAAAAAATCCACGCAAATACTGCGTCGGTGCTGGCCGACACCCGTCGATGTGATGCTATAGAGGCCTGCCGGGAACGCGGCCGACGTAGCCATCGCTCGTCGTCGTGGCTCCCGACCGGATTCTCTCGAGCGCACCGGTCCCCCCGATGTCCCCCATCGACCCCTCCCCAGGCCCCGCGTCGCGCGTGCCCGCCCTCTTGTTGGGCGTCGCGTCCGCGCTCCTGTCCAGCGTCAGTCTCGCGGAACCCGAGGTGAACCAGCCTTCGGCGCCGCCGACTGTCGCGCCATCGACCGCTCCGGCGGCTCCCCAGGCGACGCCCGCTCCTGCGCGCGGCGCTCGTCCGGGGGAGGCCGCCAGGCAGGTGGTGGTGCCCCCCGGCAGCCAACGGCCGGTCCCGCACCTGCGTGTCGTGCTTCAACGCGCAGCGAGCCACGCCCCCCAGGTGCGCTTGGGCAACGCGGCCCTGAACATCAGCCAGACGAGCTACGTCGACGCGCGCCGTCCCCCCCTGACCAACCCGTACTTCGAGATCCTCGCCCAGCGCGGCACCCAGGGCACCACGGACGGCATCAACTGGAACGGTACGGTCTGGTTGCCCTTCGAGCTCGCCGGACAGCGAGGTCGCCGCGTCGCGGAGGCGGAAGCTTTCGTCGACCTCCACGAGGCGACGCTGGAGACGGCGGAGGCCTCCGCCCATGGGGAGGCGTTGTCGGCCTACGGCACCGCGCTCGTGGCCGCGGAGCGCATCCGCGTGCTGGAGCACCTCGTCGCGATGTCGAAGACGACCGCGAACATCTACGAGGCGCGCCTGGAAGCGGGGGACGCCATCCTCCGGGACGCCACGATCGCCCGCGTGGACCTCGCCCGCAACGAGGTGTTGCTCCAAGACGCGCGAGGGCGGCTCGCCTCCGCGCTGTCGCAGCTGAACCGCGTCACGGGCGAGCGCTACGACGGTGTCACCATCGACGGCCTCAGCCCGCCGGACGTGAACCTGGAGGCCTATCTCCGTCGCATCGCGAAGGAGCTGCCTCCCGCCGTGGCGAGCTCCGAGGCGGAAGCCAAGTACTTCGAGACCCAGAAGGCGCGACTCGAGCGCGAGGTCATGGGACCGGTCCAGCTCATGCTCATGGGCGGCCGCGGAGACTTCGGCGAGGCCCGGCTCGGTGCGGGCATCGCGTACGAAATCCCCCTGTTTCGCTCCCGCCAGGGGGAACGAGCCCGCGCCGACGCCGAGAAGCTGCGGGCCGAGACCGAGAGCAACGTGCGGCGGAACTACATCGAGGCCCGCATCGACGGGATCGTGCAGCAGTTCCGGCAGGATCAGCGGGCCTACGAGGTTCTGAGGGACGTCGCGCTCCCCGCAGCGGAGGAGGCGGTCGAGGCGAGCATGGCCACCCTCCAAGCCGGCAAGGAAGACTGGTTCGTCGTGCTCCTGAGCCGACGTGATCAGGCCATGCTGGCCCTCCAGAAGCTCGAGATCGTCGAGCGACAGTGGTCGCTCTTGGGGGAGTTGGTCCAGTTGACTGGAGAGTTGCCATGACATCCGCGCGAGCCCAACGTGACGGCGGGATCGAGATGACCGGTGAGCCGGAGACCCCGGCCACGACCACCCAGACGCGACGAAACAAACCTTGGCCGAAGTTCGCCTGGCTGGGTGGAGCCGCGCTCCTCGTCGGCGGGCTCGTCCTCGTCTTCAATTCGTCGGAGCCGGAGGCGTCCGTCACGGTGGCCCCGGACGTACCGAGGGTGGAGGGCGAGCGCATCGCCTTCTCGGACACCTTCGCCAAGCGCATCGGGCTCGAGACGGCGGAGGTCCGCCTGGGACCGCTCACCCCCGTGATCTCGGTGGTGGGCACCGTGGCGCTCGATCCGGAGCACCTGGCGGCGGTCGGCACACGCCTCCGCGGGCTGGTGCGCTCGATGCACAAGTTCGAGGGCGACGACGTCAAGAAGGGCGAGCTCCTCGCGGAGATCGACAGCGCGGAGCTCGGTGAGGCCCAGGCCTCCGTGCGCATGCTGGGAGCCCAGCGCGACGCCGCCAAGATGAACGCCGAGCGCGAACAACAGCTCCTCGAGCGGCAGCTCTCCACCGCCCGGGAAGCCGAGGTCGCGATGGCCGAGCTGAAGAAGTACGACGCCCTCCAGAAGGCGGCGCAGCAGCGCGTCAGGGCCTTGAGCGGGCAGTCCGGTGAGGGCAACCCGGCGCTCGGGCGCTACTCACTCCGCTCGCCCATCGACGGGACCATCATCGATCGCGGCATCTCGACGGGTCAGTCCGTCGAGGCCGACCTCGTCGCTTTCCGCATCGCGAACCTGGATTACCTCTGGGTCGAGCTGGCCGTGTTCGAGCGCAGCCTCAACGGCATCCAGGTGGACGACAAGGTGTACCTGAGCCCGCTCAGTGACCCGAACTTGCGCATCGAGGGGCGCGTCGAGCACATCGGCGCCCAGATCAACCCCGACACCCGCAGCGCCGACGTGCGCATCGAGATCGACAACCGCTCCCGGAGCCTGCGCCCCGGGCAGGCGGTGACGGCGGAGATCCACGCGAGCAAGGCCGCGACCGGCCCCGTGCTCGTAATCCCGACGAGCGCGGTGACCGTCGTGGATGGTCAACCGACCGTGTTCGTGAGCGAGGGCCCCACGACGGTCCGCACCGTCCCCGTCCAGCTCGGACAAGCCAGCGAGAACGAACAACAGGTCCTCAGCGGCCTGAAGGAGGGGCAGCGCGTCGTGGTCAAGGGTGTCTTCGCCTTGAAGAGCGAGCTGTTCAGGTAAACCAATGCTGGGAAAGCTCGTCGTCGCCTCCATCCGCTTCCGCGGACCGGTCCTGGTGTTGCTCGGGATGCTGCTCGTGGCCGGCGTTTTCGCCGCCCGCAAGCTCCCGATCGACGCGATGCCGGACGTCTCCACCATCCAGGTGTCCGTGCTCACCTCGGCCTCGGGCCTCACGCCCGTGGAGGTGGAGCGCACGGTCACCATGCCGATCGAGAACGCCCTGAACGGCACGCCGGGAACGGCGGAGCTGCGGAGCGTATCTCGCTCGGGCCTGTCCGCGGTGACGGTCGTCTTCAACGACGACATGGATGTCTGGTTCGCCAGACAGCTGATCTTGGAGCGCCTGCGAGGCATCGAGCTACCACCCGGGGCGAGCACACCGGAGCTCGCGCCCGTGTCGTCGGGCCTCGGCGAGATCTTCCAGTTCGTGGTCCGCAGTGACCATCACTCCCCCATGCAGCTCCGCACGCTCCTCGACTGGGAGATCGTGCCTCGCCTGCGCAACGTGCCGGGGGTGATCGAGGTCAACACCATGGGCGGGGAGCTCAAGCAGGTCCAGGTGCAGGTCGACCGGGCCCGCCTCCTGTCCCAGGGTGTCACCCTCGCCGAGGTGGTGGAGGCCCTCGAGGGGGCGAACATCAGCACGGGCGGCGGTTACGTGGAGCGCGCCGAAGAGGCGTTCACCGTCCGCGGCCAGGGCATGCTCCAGAGCCCCGAGGAGATCGAGCAGGTCGTCATCCGCCGCGGCAAGGACGGCACGCCGATCCTGGTGCGGAGCGTCGCCACCGTGTCCGTGGGCGCGGCCCTGCGCCACGGCGTGATCACCCACAACGGCGAAGGCGAGGCCGTGACCGGCATCGTCATGATGCTGCTCGGCTCGAACAGCCGCGACGTGGTGCGGGACGTCGGTGAGCGGGTCCAGGAGATCCAAAAGGATCTGCCGCCCGGCGTGCAGATCGAGGTGATCTACGACCGCGCGGATTTCGTGGGGCGCACCATCTCCACGGTGATGACGAACCTCACCGAGGGCGTGCTCATCGTCACCATCGTCCTCGCGCTGTTCCTGGGCACCATCCGCGGGGCGCTCTCGGTGGTGATCGGCATCCCCGCGGCCATGAGCGTGGCGCTGCTCGGCATGCACGCCTTCGGCGTCACCGGAGACCTGATGTCCCTGGGCGCCATCGACTTCGGCTTCCTCGTGGACGGCCCGATCGTCATCCTCGAAGCGATCATCGCGGCGACCGCCGGCAAGAAGCTGGTCGGCATGAGCCGCGCACGCGAATACGCGGGCATCGCGTCGGCCGTGGCGCGTCCCGTGGCCTTCGCCGTGGCCATCATCATGTTGGTCTACGTGCCGCTGCTCGCCCTCGAGGGCATCGAGGGCAAGATGTTCCGGCCCATGGCGATCACGATGGCCTGCGCCCTCTTCGGCGCCCTCTTGTACGCCGTCGTGTTCTTCCCGGCCGTGCTGGTGGCGCTCGTTCCCCCCTCCAAGGGGCACGGCCCGCGCTGGCTCGAGTGGATCAGCGAGCGCTACGCCGAGCTGGCGCCCTCTGCCCTGCGCTGGCGGTGGCCGCTCATCCTCGGCTCCTTCGCGGCCCTCGGCGGCGTGGGGTACACCTTCGCGCAGCTCGGGGCGGAGTTCGTGCCGCGCATCTTCGAGGGCGACGCGGTGGTCACCATCCGCCGCGCGCCGAGCATCTCCCTCGCGGAGGCGCGGCGCCTCGATCTGGAGACGGAGAAGGTCCTGCACACCTTCCCCGAGGTCATCACGACCCTGGGCATGACCGGTCGCGCCGAGGTCGCCACGGACCCCGTGGGCAACGACAACACGGACCTCCTGACCCGCCTCCGTCCGCCCAAGGAGTGGACCACCGCACACGACTTCGACGACCTGTCCCAGGCCTTCAAGGACGCCATCGAGTCACAGGTCCCGGGCACCTTCGCGTCGGTGTCTCAGCCCATCGAGGACCGCACCAACGAGATGATCAGCGGCTCCCGCGCCGACGTGCAGATCCAGACCTACGGGCACGACCTGGAGGAGCTCGCGCGGCTGGCCGACGCCATCGGCAAGGTCGTCCGCGAGATCGACGGCACCGGTGACGTCCGGGTCGAGCGCGTGCTCGGCGCGCCGATGATCAACGCGGTCGCCGACCGAGCGCGGATGGCGCGCTACGGCATGGAGGTAGAGGACGCCTTTCTCGTGCTGCGCGCGGCGCGGGAGGGCGTGCCCGTCGGCAACATCTACGAGCAGGAGCGCCGCTTCGACATCCGGGTCCTGCAGCCCGCGGACGAGCCCACGGCGGAGGCGATCGGCGAGCTCTTCGTCGCCACGGCGGACGGGCAGAACGTCCCCCTCAGGGAGGTCGTGCACCTGTCGGAGGGCGACGGTCCCACCGCCGTGCGCCGCCAGAATCGCAAGCGCGCGGTGCGCGTGGACGTGAACCTCCGCGGTCGCGATCTCGTGTCCTGGGTGACCGAAGCGCGCGCGGCCGTGGAAAAGGCAGTGCCGATGCCCACCGGCTACAAGCTCGAGTGGGGCGGACAGTTCGAGAACTTCGAGCGAGCCCAGGCGCGCCTCGCCATCGTGGTGCCCGTGGCCGTGGCGATCATCTTCGGCATGCTGCTGTGGATGTTCCAGAACCTGCGCTTCGCCGTCGCCGTGTTCGTGCTGGTGCCCTTGTCGCTGATCGGCGGCATGATCGGCTTGATGCTGCGAGGGATGCCCTTCAGCTTGCCCGCAGCGGTCGGCTTCATCGCCCTCGGCGGCATCGGCGTGCTCAACGGCGTGGTGATCGCCTCGGAGGTGAGACGGCGGCTCCACGAGCGCGAACCCCTCGACGAGGCCATCGTGCATGGGGCGACGCACGTCGTGCGGGCGGTGTTGACGACCGCGACCGTCGCCGCCCTCGGCTTCCTGCCCATGGCCATGGCGACCAGCGCTGGCGCCGAGGTGCAGCGCCCGCTGGCCACGGTGGTGGTGATCGGCATGTTCATCGGCACGGCCCTGACGCTGCTCGTGCTCCCTGGGGTGCTCAAGATCACGCTCCGCGGCTACGAACCCGCCGACGAGCAGGAGATGGACACCGAGCTCTTCCCGGACGGAGCCTCGCCGGATCGAGCGCGGCTCCAGCCCGCGGAGTGATCGCCCGGCGGGACCCTCACTCGGCGAGGGCGAGCAGCTCCCTGATCGTCTCGGCCAGGGGCACGCGTTCGTCGTGCCCCTGGCGCAGGAACCGCTCGATGCGCGCCCAGCGCGAGAGCGCGCCGTCCACCGCCGTGTCGCTCCCCCGCTGGTACCCGCCCAGGGCGATCAGATCACGCTTCTCTTCCCGCGCCGCCCACCAGCGGCGCACCCGAGCGGCAGCCGCGAGCTGCGCGCCCTCCACGAGGCGCGGCATGGAGCGGGAGAGGGACGCGGCCACGTCGATGGCCGGGAAATGGCCGCGTTCGGCGAGACGACGCGCGAGTACGATGTGCCCATCGAGGATCCCCCGGACCTCGTCGGCGATCGGCTCATCGAGCTCGTCCCCCTCCGTCAACACCGCGTAGACGGCGGTGATCGCCCCGCGCTGGGTGGCTCCTGCTCGCTCGAGCAGCCGCGGCAACAAAGCGAACACGCTCGGCGGGTAACCGCGGCGCCCTGGTGGCTCTCCGGAAGCGAGCCCGACCTCCCGCTGCGCGCGAGCCAGGCGCGTGAGGGAGTCCACCAGGAGCAGCACGTGGCGTCCCGCGTCTCGAAAGCCCTCGGCGATGGCCGTGGCCGTCTCCGCCGCGCGGATCCGCTCCAGCGGCGGAGCGTCGCTCGTCGCCACGACCACCACGGCCCGCCGCCGCCCCTCCTCGCCGAGCCCGCGCTCCAAGAACTCCACGACCTCGCGCCCACGCTCGCCCACCAGACCCACCACGACCACGTCCACCTCCGCGGAGCGCGCCAGCTGGGCCAGGAGCTCGCTCTTGCCGACCCCCGCCCCCGCGAACAGCCCCAGGCGTTGCCCGCGGCCGATGGTCAAGAGCCCATCGATGGCGCGCACGCCGGTCATCGTCACGTGCTCGATCGGCACGCGCTCGAAGGGCGCGGGGGGCGCCCGATGTACGGGGACGCAGGTCACCGCGCCCGTGAGCCGACGACCGTCGAGGGGACGTCCACGCGCATCGAGCACGTGCCCGACGAGGTGCTCGCCGAACTCGACGCGGAGGGGCGCGCCTCCCCCTTCCACGGGATCGTCGGGCCCTACACCCAACAGATCCCCCAACGCGACAGCCACGGCCTCACCCTGCTCGAACCCCACGACCTCCGCCTGCAGCGGCTCGCCCCGCCGACGGATCGTCACGACGTCACCGAGCCGCACGCCCGGCAGCGCGAGCCGTAGGGTGACTCCCCGCACCGCGAGCACTCGCCCCGTGGCCCGGGCGAGCGGCACCCCTCCGAGCTGCGCCCGCAGCACCTCCCAGTCCATGCCGACAGCCTACAGCGGATGCCCGCTCCCATGAACGTGCCCCGGCCGCGCGCGGCGGCGGGAGGAAACTTGCCGCTCTGGGAGAGCGGGTGCGACGATTCCGCCGTGAAGCACCACGCTCTGGAGCACGCCGCCCTCCTCGGTCGACGTCCTCGCCGGATTCCGGCGGCGCACGCCCTGGGGGCGTGGGTGCTTTGTTTGGCCGTGGGGTGCGGCGGTGCCTCCGTGCAGGCCGAAGGGCGCGTCGGCGGCGACGTCCAGACCTTCGACTTCGATCAACCCCTCGCGGAAGAGGAGCTCGCGGACGAGCCCCGTGCTCTGGAGAGCGAACGAGCGCGGGCCTCCTTCGCTCAGAGCGAAGCCGCCGAGGCGCGTCCGGGCGGAGCCTACGCGCTGCTCGGCGCCCGACGAGACCTCTCCCTCTCCCCGGACGTCCGCGGCGCGCGCTGTCAGTGCCTCGGGGTCGTCCTGGGTCCGCCCGACACGAAGGGCATGGTGTGGCGCGGCCCCGCCCCGTCCGTTCACCCGACGCGACAGACCGTGATCGCGCTGAGCTCCGAGGGCGTCGAGTGCCCCGGCAACGCCGGCGAGCAGATCGCCTCCTATCGAGGCTACAGCGTGGAGGGCGGCGACGTGATCGTCACCGTCGAGATCGCGCGCGCGGGCCGCCCCGTCACCCAAGGCGCCATCCTGCCGGTGCCGGACGGCGCGGGCCAAATCTACGTGCGACCTCGCAACGCGGAGGTCCCCTTTGGTCGCGGCCTCGACGGAGCGCCCCGGTGTGCGCTCGGATCCCCTGGCGCCACAGCCTCACCCGGCGCTTCGGGCTCGCTCGAAGATCGCTAACGGCTCACGCCCGCCGCACCGACATCGGAGCACTCGGTAGGCTCACGCACGAAGCGCGATCGAGACGCACACATTCTACAGGGCGGTTACTCGGGTGACACATGCCGGGGAGATCCTGGGAGCATGATGTCATCGACAAAGAGTACGACGCAGGCTCCGCGCGCGGCGGAGGCCCTCCTTGCCCTCGGCGTCACCGCTCCGCGCGGCTCCACTCCCCTGCCCCGTCGTTGGGCCCGCGCGAAGGCCTGGTCCCAGCGCCGCGCCGCCGGCCCCCCGGATCTGCAGCACATCAAGCTGATGCTGCAGGCGGAAAAGGCGAACCGCGGCTGAGGCCCCGGCTTCCCGCTGTCGCCGCTGGCGCGTGCCACCCGCACCTACACCGCACCCACATTGCGGCACAAATCGCCGTTCCCAGTAGACGCGGGAGGAAGTCCAGGGCTAGGTCCACAGGTAAGCTGTATGAATCCAGCATTCCCATCGACCCCGCTCGTGCCTGGCACGCGCCGGCCGGACTTCCAGTGAGGACGAACGTGACGAAGAAGACTCTTCTCTTGCTTGCTCTCGCGACCTTCGGGTGCGCCGAGAAAATGGACTCCACCGACGTACGCACCTCCGGCATCCGTGCCGAGTTCGAGGTGATCTCGTTCCTCGGTGACTCCAACGCAAAGACCCAGGCTCGCGCCATCCTCTACGGCGGCAGCGACGTCATCCGGCTGAGGGGCGACGACTACCTCGAGGTGCACGCGGACGGCGAGACCAAGCGCATGGACCGCGACGGCGGAGACGACTACCTGGCCACCTTCGACATTCAGGCCGAAGACACCGAGTTCGTGTTCTCCCTCCAGCGCGGCGACGACGATACGGACGCCCCGGACTCCCACGTGACCTTGCCGCCACCCTTCACGGTCTTGGGCATGGAGAACAACGGCGTCGTGCAGGAGGAGAACGGCCAGGTGCGCGTGCCCCGCGGCGTCGACGTCGTGCTCACCTGGAAGGAAGACGACACCGACGACGACGTGAACTACGGCATCGGCAACGGCAGCGACTGCCTCTCGGCGCGCACCGGGAGCGCGGGCAAGAACAACGGCAGCGTCACCATCCCCGCCAGCATCTTCCGCGCAAAGGCCGGGCAGGAGGACAGCGTCTGCGGAGCCACCCTCTACGTGGAGCTGGAGCGAAAGGGCGAGCGTGACGCCGCTTTCAAGAGCGGCACGGTGCGCGCCAAGCAGCGCTACTGGATCAACTTCGTCTCGACGCCCTGACGCGTCGAGTCAGCTCGATTCGAGAGAGCCTCCGGCCCGGCGCCGGGGGCTCTCTCTCATTTCGGGTTCTCGTTTCGGACAGGCTCGAATCGGCACCACTGTCGCGGACTCCTCGGCTGAGTCCGTTCATACGGGCAGGACCACGGAGCCGATGGGGCGGCTCCGTCGAGGGAGAGGATCATGAGCACGTCTAGCAAGCTGTTGACCTGCGCCGGCCTGATCGGTGCGAGCTTACTCCACGCCTCCACCAGCTTCGCCGACGACGGGTTGGTCGTCGGCGTCGACGCCGAGTGGGTCCGCGCCGCGTCAGACGACGGGATCCCGTCCGACGAGGGGTTCGGGGTGCACGCACGGCTCGGCTACCAATCGGAGGCCCTCATCCTCTACCTGCGACCCGAGATCGGCGGCAGCGCGACGTTCTTCGACAGCATCGACGAGGACGTGAACTGGCGCGCCTACGGCGGCGCCCGCCTGGGGCTCGCGTTGCCGATCTCCCCGGCGGTGTTCGTCCATGGCGGCTACGGTTGGTACAATCGAACCGTGCTCGGCGCCGAGCAGGACGAAAACGGCTTCACCTGGGACTTTGGCGGCGCCCTGGACCTGACGCTCTTCGACCCGCTGAGCGTCGGCGCGCACATCTCCTACACGATGAACCCGGACCCGATCCCCAACTGGTTGACGGTGGGCGGACACGTCGAGCTCATCTTTTGATGGGCAGGCCGCGTGATCGGCGCGCGTGATCGGCGGCGCACGTGATCGGCAGGGCGCGGCCGGCGCCCGTGACCGCGATCCGGCGCTCCCGCCGAGCCATGGCCCCGTCGGACCCCGGGGCTAATCTGAGACACGAGCACCGGGGGCGCCCGCGGGGGTGCGCCACCCAGGAAGGGGGAACCATGAAGGCCGTCGTGTTCCAGGCGCCGAAGAAAGTGAGCGTCGAGAACGAACCGGATCCGAAGCTCGAGCACCCGCGGGACGCCATCGTGCGCGTCACCGCGACCGCGATCTGTGGATCGGACTTGCACATCTACAATGGCGCATTTCCGCAGGTCGGCTCCCTCGTGTTGGGGCACGAGTTCATGGGGATCGTCGAGGAGGTGGGCAGTGAGGTGCGCAACCTGCAACCCGGCGATCGCGTGATCGTTCCCTTCCCCATCGCTTGTGGGCGATGCTGGTTCTGCGAGCACCAGTGGCCGACCCACTGTGAGAACTCCAACAAGGACCACTATGGCCCCGAGGGCGGGCTGCTCTCGCAGAAAGGCGGTGGCCTGTTCGGTTACACGGATCTGTACGGCGGCTACCGCGGCGGCCAGGCGCAGTTCGTGCGGGTGCCCTTCGCGGACTCGGGCCCCCGCAAGGTGCCCGAAGGGCTCGGCGACGAGCAGGCCCTCTTCCTCACGGACATCCTGCCGACGGCCTACGCCGGATTGCGCTGGGCCGAGGTACAGCCGGGGGAGACCGTCGCCGTGTGGGGTTGTGGCCCCGTCGGCCTCATGGCGTTGAAGCTCGCTGGGGTGATGAAGGCGGGCAAGGTCATCGGGGTGGACATCTTGCCCTATCGGCTCGACACCGCGCGGCGGACCGCGGGCGCGGAGGTCGTCAACGCGGCCGAGACGGACCCGGTGGAGGCGGTCCGCAGCATGACCGACGGGCGCGGCGCGGACGTGGTGATCGAGGCCATCGGCATGGAGGTCGACCGCAACGTCCTGAAGAAGCTCGCGAACGTGCTGCACATGCAGCGGGGCAGCATCACGGCGATCGAGCGCTCCTTCAGCGCCGTGCGTCGCGGCGGGCGCGTGAGCATCCTGGGCGTGTACGGAACCCCCTACGACAACTTCCCCCTCGGGCAGCTGTTCGACAAGGGCCTGCGCGTGCAGGCCGGGCAGGCGCCGGTGCACGTCTACGTCGACGAGCTGATGGCGCTCGTCCGGGACGGCAAGGTGCGCGGTGACGACATCATCAGCCACCGTTTGCCCCTCTCCGAGGCCCCACGCGCCTACGACATCTTCAACCGCAAGGAAGACGACTGCGTGAAGGTCGTGCTCGATCCCTGGGCCTGAACCCTCCTGGAGAGCTCGGCGGGCAGCCCCGCTTCTGAGCGCTCAGCGGGCAGCCGCGCCCCTGAACCCTTGGGGCACGATCTCCCGAATGGACAGCAAGAAGTCGAGCAGCGCCTCCTGGTCGATCGCCGAGAAGCCAGCGGGCGCGTCGACCCAGTAGGGGTGACCCTCGCCGCTCACGTGAGCCGCCACCAGCGCGGGCACGCTGGCGTTCGCCTGCACGACCCGACTCCGCAGGCGACGATCGAAGAGCGCGCGCAGGCTATTCCGGGCGTCCGGGCGCACGTCGCGACCGAAGGTGCCGGGGATCCCCAGGTGCTCGACCGGGTCAGGGCCCACGGCGACGCCGCCATCGTGGAGGTAAGGGGCGCTCCACTCGAGCCCGACGAGGCCCTGGACCTTGTAGCCGCCGTCGTTGCCCTGCGCCCAGGCGACGCGGAGCAGCGCGTGCTCCTCGTCCGTCATGGGAATGGACAGCACGCGCGCGTTGGGTGGCGGTGGATAAGGTGTGTCGAGCGCGAACAGCGTCGGCGCGGCCACGAGGCCCCGCGTCTTGCTCAGCGCGCGGGCGCGGCTGGGATCGGCCTCCAAGAGCGCGGCGGGCAGCACCGCGTGGTTCGTGAACCCGGCGCCCTGATGACAGCGGGAGCAGCCGGCCACCTGAAAGACCGTGCGGCCGCGCTCGATGCCTTCGGCGTTGAGCGCGAAGCGCGCCGGCGCCTGGAGGGTGTTCTGGAAGGCCGCGATCGCGTTCAGCGCGTAGCCGATGGGCTCGCCAGCGCGGACGTTGATCAGGCCGTTGATGGTGACGTAGTTCGGGCGGGGGTACGTCGGCAACGCCGCGTAGCGGCCGAAGCCCGGGATCTCGGGATCCGGATCGAAGTCTCGCAGGACGCGGCTCGGGCTCCGATCCCCGTTCGGATCGAAGCGAAGGTCTCGGTTCGCCGCGCGCTGCAGCAACACCGCCAGGTACAGCTCCGGGTCCAGCTCTCCGAACGCGGCGAGGCTGTCCGTGAGAGCGGTCGCGTCGGAGATCAGCGCGTGGACGTTGTTGATCGCGCCGAGCCCTCGGAAAGGCCCGATGGCGGCGAACCCGGTCCAGCCGTAGGGGTACTCTTCCGCCGTGAAGTTGTCGGGGATCGAGGTGGGGTTGTTCACCCCGTCGGCGGTCGTGTCGAAGGTGCCGGGTGGCCAACGCACGAGCATGCCCGAGACGGCGGCCTCGAAGCGCTCCGCCTCCGGCACCTGCACGTAGATCCCTGCGGAGGAGCGCACCGCCGAACTCTGCGGGCCGATGTAGGGATCCAGGGACGACACCCCCGCGTGGAGGAAGTACGCCGCGGAGTTGGAGGCCAGGGCCAGGAGGAGCCCCGCGTTGAGGTTTGTGTTCGGGGCCCCCTCCACCACCAGGCCCGAGTCGGGATCCACCGTCGCGTGACAGGCGGCGCAGGTGAGCCCCGCCCGGACGCGCCCACGGTCATAGAACACACGCACTCCCAGGGGCAGCCAACCTCCCCGGGGGACGTCGAGCCCCGTCGAGACCATCGTGCCCGCCCGGAAGATCCGATCTCCGACCTGGACGTCGCTCCGCAGGCGCACGCGCAGATCGTGGGTCCCGCGCCCCCCGAGCCCGATCGATGCGCGAGCGATGCTCCAGGGGGAGATCCCGCCGTCCAGGATGCCGAGCACGTCCGTGAGAAACAGTTCGTTGCCGAAGGTCTCCTCGTAGAACGCCGCTCGCCCGTCCGCGACCAGGCGCTCCGTGATGGCGACGGCGCCGACCGCGGGCGAGAGCTCTCGCGCGCCCGCCTCGGTGGCGAGCAGCTCACGAGCCTCCTTGACGCTCACCGCTCGACCGAGCACGTCGTAGGTCCCCTCGAGCCGATAACGCTCCGGGTTGGCCACCGCCCGCCGCGAGGGCACGGGGGCGTAACTGAATCGCAGCAGCAGCCCCGCGGCCAAAATGGCGTTCACCAGGAAAGCGACGACGAGAAAGATCCAACGCGCCTTCGTCATCTCCGGACGGCATGCGGCCCGACCGCGCCGAACTTCAGGGCCGGCTCCCCCTCGCCTGTGCGGGACCGGGCGCAGCGGCTATGTTCCGGAGGGCAGAGGCGCAACACATGGCCAAGCGGGACGGGGTAAAGCGGGTCGGGGCTAAGCGGGTCGGGGCTAGGCGGGTCGGGGCTAGGCGGAGCGGCGTGCCGAGCGGCAGCGCGGCGCGGGTGGAGCGGGACAGCTTCGGCGAGCTCCGGGTGCCCGAAGGGGCCCTGTGGGGCGCGCAGACCCAGCGCGCCATCGAGAACTTCCCCCTGTCCGGCCTCGTCCTGCCCCCGCGATTCCTCCAGGCGTTGGGACGGATCAAGGCGGCGGCGGCGCACGCCAACGCGGAGCTCGGCCTGCTCCCCCAGGCGTTGAGCGCCGCCATCTCCAAGGCGGCCCTGGAGATCGCCCACGGCGCGCACCTCGAGCAGTTCCCGGTGGACGTCTTCCAAACGGGCTCGGGGACATCCTCCAACATGAACGCCAACGAGGTGATCGCGCACCTGGCGTCCACCCCCAGGCGGGCGGTGCACCCGAACGACCACGTCAACATGAGCCAGAGCTCGAACGACGTGGTGCCCACCGCGATCCAGGTGGCCGCCGCGCTCGCCCTGAAGGACGAACTCCACCCCGCCCTCGCCCACCTGAAGAAGACCATCGATCGTAGGGCGAAGGAGCTCGCGCGCGTGGTCAAGACGGGGCGCACCCACCTGATGGACGCCGTCCCCATCACGCTGGGTCAGGAGCTGAGCGCCTGGTCGGCGCAGCTGGCTTCGGGCGTGGCACGGCTGCGAGACGTCGAACGACGCCTGCTCCGCTTGCCTTTGGGCGGGACCGCCGTGGGGACGGGCCTCAACGCTCCACCCCGCTTCCGCGCCCTGGCCATCCGGGAGCTCGCCCGCACCACCGGTCTGCGCTTCACCCCCGCTCCCAATCCGTTCGAAGGGATCGCCACCCAGGACGTCGCCGTCGAGTTGTCCGGGCAGCTCAACACGCTGGCGATCGGCCTCCTGAAGATCGCCAACGACCTCCGCTGGATGAACTCCGGTCCCCTCGCCGGGCTCGGTGAGATCGAGCTCCCCGCGCTGCAACCCGGATCTTCGATCATGCCAGGGAAGGTCAACCCTGTCATCCCGGAGGCGGTCGCGATGGTGTGCGCCCAGGTGGTGGGCAACCACGCGACCGTCACCCTCGCCGGCGCCTCGAGCAACTTCCAACTGAACGTGATGTTGCCCGTCGTCGCCTACGCGCTGCTCCAGAGCCTCGAGCTCCTCGCCAGCGCCTCCCGTGTCCTGGCCGACTCGGCAATCGCCGGTTTCCGTGTGCGTCGGGAGCGCCTCGAAGACCCCCTCCACCGCAACCCCATTTTGGTCACGGCCCTCAACCCCGTGATCGGCTACGAGCAAGGCGCTGCGATCGCCAAGCAGGCCTATCGAGAGGGGCGCCCCGTCGTCGACGTCGCCCGCGAGTCGACCGGATTACCCGAGGGCACGCTGCGCGCGCTCCTCGACCCACTCCGACTCACCCGGGGCGGCACGCCGGGCACCTCGGGCCCGGGGGCGCGGAGCAAGGCCCATCGAAAGGCTCGTTGAAGAGGCTGTCACCGATGCCGTGGGGTTTCCCGTCTCACCAAGGACTGATTCTGCCGCTCTGGGCCCGTTGGCCCCGCGCGTTCCAGGGCCTCGCCCTCTGCGTGGGCGCGGGTGTCCCCGACATCATCGACGGAGCGATCGGGATCACCCGCGGTCGCCTGGGCCAGGGGATCGGCCACTCCCTGATTGGGCTGGCCGCCCTGTCCGTGCCCGTCGGCTTGCTCGCGACCGGGCTGATTCGCGGGTTTTGGCACCGCTACGTGCTCCCACGACAGAAGACGCGCTCCGGCCCTTCTTGGTTCGAGCTCCTCGACGAGACCCCTCAGCGTTCGTCGGCCGCGTCCTGGCGCTTCTGGCCACCCCGCAAGGACCTGGCGCGGCAGTCGCTCTCCGTGTTCGTGGGGGCCGTGTCCCACGTCTTCTTCGACTTCATCTCTCACGCCACCTTCGGCCTGTTGCGCCCCTGGCGTGAGGTCCCCAACTGGTTCCCGGCTTGGTGGCGGCACCGGTGGGGTTCCATCGATCTGCTGGTCTACGAGAACCCCTATCCCATCGCGCCGCACACCTTGGTCTGGTTCGTGCTTTCGGTCGGGGGAGCGGTGCTCTACGTGCGCATCATGCGTCGCCAACAGCGCGCGGCGCGCGCGGTCGCGGCGAAGCGATAGGATTGAGGGTTGGGCCCGCCCCCCCCTCGAGCGGGGTCGGACCGCTGGCGGGCCGCAGCTTTACTCGGCGGCCTTGTTGCGCCGGCGCACGACGCCCGCCTTGCCCGCGCCGGGGAAGTAGCGCATCGCGCGCTTCTGGCCGGTCGTGCGGATCTTGTGGTCGTCGCGAAGGATCTGGAGCGGGCGCTGCAGCTCCTGCTTCTGCAACCCCACGGCCTCCTGGAGCTGCTCCGAGGTGAGCCCAGGCTGCTCGGTGAGCACGGCGAGGATGCGCTCTTGCACCTCCGCCAGCTGCTCGGCATTTCGGCGCACACGGCGACCGCTCCTGGGCGCCTTCTGAGCGGCGGCGCGAGAGCGCTGCGCGCGCGCGGGCGCGATCCCTTCCCGGGCCGCATCGCCAACGGCGGCGGCTTCTCCGAGGGCGGACAGGAGTCGCTCCTTGGTCGCTTGCGCGAGCAAGGTGCGGAGGTCTTGTACGAAAATGTTAATCGTCTCTTGGATACGCTGTTCCGAGTTCATTGGTGTGTTGAGTAGAGCAGAAGATCAGCGACGTGGCGACCATTTCGAGTGTCTGACGCCGCCTGCTGGTGCAGTAATCAACACATTGCAGATCTGCAACATTCCTTCCGACCAACAGGGAGCCTGGATTGCAGATTTGCAACGCACCCTCGTGCATGTCTCGAAGGTCGCACTCGTATCGAGGCAGAAAGTCACGGTTCGCCCCGCGGTGTCGCGAAAAGCCTCAGGTGCGCCGGCCCGAACGGCTCGCCGGACCCCATCTCCGGCGGGCCGCTCCCCCGGAGGTCGCGACCTCCGGCCGCGGGCGCGGGCGCGCCCCCCGCCCTCGGCGCCCTCGGCCCGTCGTCTCTCGCCTTGGTCAGCCCACCCGGTAGTTGTGAGCCAGGCGCGTATACTTGGCAGCGAGCGCTCGATGGAACGCCGCAGCGTCGTCCGAGAGCGTCTTCACGACGCGACCCGGTGTTCCGAGGACGAGGCTCCTCGGCGGGATCTGCGTCCCTGCGGTCACCAGAGCGCCAGCGCCGACGACGCTCCCCTCTCCGATGACCGCGCCGTCCAGAATCGTCGCTTGTATCCCCACGAGGACCGCGTCCTCGACCCTGCACCCGTGCACGACGGCGCGGTGTCCAACGACGACGTCCTCGCCGATCACCGCGGCGTCCGCGTCGCCCACGTGGACGACGCTCCCGTCCTGGATGTTGCTCCGGCGCCCCACCTCGATGCGGTTGACGTCCCCGCGCAAGACGCACCCAGGCCAGATACTGACCTCTTCGTGGAGCCGCACCCGCCCGATCACCACCGCCGTCGGCGCCACGTGGACGTCTGCGGCCAGCTCCGGGACGAACCCCAGGTAGCGGTCCAGCAGCGCCCCGGGGTGTCGTGCGCGCAGGGCCTCCAAACGCGCCTGCAGTTCAGCCAGGTTCGCGGGGGGCGCGTCGACGCGCTCCACCGAGTCAGTGATGGTTCGAGAAGACATGGCACGAGCTCGCGAGCGCGAGAGTACCTAGAAGCTGGCTTCCGTGAACCCGGGCGCTGGCCGCGCGAACAAATACCCCTGCAACAGGTCGGCGCCGAGCTCCACCAGAACGTCGCGCTCCTCGATCGTCTCGACACCTTCGCAGACGACGAGGATCTCCGAGTCTCCAGCACAAGCCGAGAGCATCGATCGCACGACCCGCTGCAAGCGCGGCTGGCGCTCGATGTTGCGCACCAGGGACATGTCCAGCTTCACCACCTCCGGGTCGAGCTGGCCGAAGCTGGCGAGCCCCGCGTAGCCCGCCCCCAAATCGTCCACGGCGATCGAATATCCGGCGGCGCGCAGGGAGCGCAACCTCACCGGCAGGTTGTGCACACATTGTAGGGAGGCCCGCTCCGTGATCTCGAACACGATCCGGTCGGCGTGACGAGCCAGGCCGCCGTCGCGGGTATAGAGCTCCTCGTCGTTCAGGTCCGTGGAGTGCAGGTTCACGAACACTCGGGCCTCGGGGGGAGCTTCGCTCATGCACTCCGCGATCAAGGCTCGGATCCTGCGCCCGAGATCCTGCAGACGGTCGAGACGCTCGGCGGTCTCGAACAAGAGGACCGGATTGGACACGACCGGGTGCTTCGAGCGAACCAGGGCCTCGTAGCCGAACACCGCGCGACGGCGCCAGCTGACGATGGGTTGGAACGCCATCCAGAGCTGCCCGAGCACCTCGTCGAACTCGTCTCCCGCGACCGCGGCCGTCCGCTGCCGCCTCTCCGACGGCCGGCGGTGCACGGCGGAGTGGTCGTCCACCATGTCTTGGAGGGCCGCCAGCAGGGCCGAGTGCGCCTCGTCCTTCGTGATGTAGCGCACCCGAGCGTCGCCGACGGCGGCGATGGCCGACTCCAGCGTCGGGCTCCCGGTGAGGATCACGACGGGGAGCTCGTACTGTCTCCTGCTCCGCAGATCCCGCAGCAAATCCATCCCCGTCTTCTCGGGCATGGCCAGGTCCGTCACCACCGCGGCAAAGCCATGGCCATTGCCGAGGAGCTCGAGGGCCTCCTGGGCGCCGGACACCGCCGTGACGACGAAGCCCCCTTCCGCGAGGATCTCCTCCAACATCACACGCACGATGGGATCGTCGTCGACGACGAGGATGCGTCCGCTTCGCCCGTTCACCGCGCGCCCCTCGGCGAGCTCGTCGGTCGGTGACCGCCGACCCAACGGGGAACCCCCGTATCCCTCGGAAGGGACGCGCTTCATCCTAGGCATCATACGGGCCACGCCATTCGGCGCAAGTTGCCCTCGGCTCAATCGATGTGCGGCGCGATGTGCGACGCGATGTGCGACGCGATGCCGCTAATGCTGGAGCACGCCGTGTTGTCTGTCGCTGCGTTCGTCGCTCAGGTCCTTTGATTTTCCTTGTGCAACCGCTTTCATGGTCTCCCACGCGAAGCGGATTCCCTCCCGCTGATCCCAGTATTCCGCGGTGTGCACGCGAACACGAATGAGCGCGATGCGTGGGTCTCGCGGCCCCTCGAACCAGACATCGTCCACCTTGGAGTACAACCTGTCGATCTCCTCGGGGGTCCGATCGAGCTCTGCCCAGCCAGTGATCGACATGAACGAACTGCGCTGCGACGTGCCCCCCTGCATCGTGATCGCCACGTGCGAATCGGTGCGGATCTCGTCGACCTTCCCGCTCTCCGTCGAGGTGATGAACGTGACGAGCGTTCCTCCGTCACCCGTTCCTCCGTCACCCGGGCCCCCCTCGTCGAAATGCCCCTGCACGGCCTCCGCGATCATCATCGGACGAGCCCTCAGCTCCCCTGCCGCGGTGCGTGTCACGAGCATCGCCGTGTCGAACTGGCCGAGCAGCTCTCGCACCTTTTCTCCGGCCACTCGCTGATCGGTGCCCCCAGCGACACCCTCCGCGCCGCGCTGCTCCTGTCGTTGCTCACGCTGTTCCTGCATCTGCCACCCCCCATCTGCATCTGCCGCATCTGCCGCGCCCTATCTCTGCCGCGCCCTATCTGCCACGCCCTCGTCGGCCGAGGTCTCAACCTCCTTGATCCAGTGTGAGTCCGGGGGCCGAGACGAGCAAACGAGGGGGCGGCCGCGGTACTGCCGTCTGCAGAGCTACTTACGGCGCAACCACAGGTTGACGATCAGCGTCAGCAGGATGCTGAGCAGCAGGCTCGTCATCAGGGGCACGTGCAGCGTCGTCTTCCCCCGCCGCAGCACGATGTCTCCTGGCAGACGCCCCAGGCCGAGGCGCTCGCCGAGCAACAGCAGCGCGCCGAGCACGACGAGCGCGGCGCCGAGCGCCAGCAACACCTTTCCGAGCTGTCCCACGGGGACGAATTACCTGGAGACGAACCCGATGCGCGCGTCGTAGGTGAGCCGCCCGTGTCGAGGATCCTGGAGCTCCATGACGTAGTTACTCAGGAGCTTCACCTCGAACTCGCGGGCGCTCCCGAAGAGCGGAGGCGTCCCTTTGCCATTCCCCGTCTTCTGGACCTTCAGCACGCCCGCGGCCTCCTCACCGAACGCCACCGGCACCGAATAGACCTGGTGCAGGCGACTGCCCTGGGTGCGGTACACGACCCAGACGAGCTGCCCGGAGGCGTTCTTCTTGAACTCCATGGCATCCGCCACGAAGGAGCTGCGGGCGCTGCTCATGCAGCGTGCGCGCTCCTGGGGCTTGTCCTTGAAGCGCTCGTCGCACTTCTCCTGCGCCTTGTCGTAGGGTTCGGAGCCCTGGAAGTTGTAGACCCAGGCGTTGTCGGGCTCGGAGATGATGTCCGCGACGGGCCGGCTCAGGTTCGGCCCTTCCGGCTCGGCCGGCTCCTCGGGAGCGCTCTCGTCCGAGCCGGTGTCTTCTTCTTCCTCCGCGGTGCGCGCGGCCTCTTCGGAGGACGCGTCGACGTCGTCGGCGGTGGCTGCGGGTTGTGAGCCGCTGGAGCCACATCCAGCGACGAGGGCCGCGAGCAGGCCCACGAGCACCGTGCTCGAGGAGGCGATGAATCGAATCTTCGAGGGGGTCATCATGGTCGTGTTGATATAGCGGCGCGACGGGTGGGTCACCAGCCCGTTCAAGCCTTGATCCGGTAGCCAGTCTTGAAGATCCAGGTGACCACCGCCAGGCACACCGCCAGGAAGAGCACGGTCATGCCGAGGCTGACCCCCACGCCCACGTCGGAGATCCCGTAGAAGGCCCAGCGGAACCCGCTGATGAGGTAGACCACCGGGTTGAAGAGCGTGACGCTCTGCCAGAACGGCGGAAGCATGTCGATCGAGTAGAAGCTGCCCCCCAAGAACGTCAGCGGGGTCACGATCATGATCGGGACGACCTGGAGCTTCTCCCACCCATCGGCCCAGACACCGATGATGAAGCCGAACATGCTGAAGGTCACGGACGTGAGGACCAAGAACCCCACCATCCACAGCGGATGCAGCACGGTGAAGTCGACGAACAGGCGCGCCGTCGTCAGGATGATCAGGCCGAGCAGCACCGACTTGGTCGCCGCTGCGCCCACGTAGCCGCAGATGACCTCCAGCGCGGACACGGGCGCCGACAGCACCTCGTAGATGGTGCCGGAGAACTTCGGCATGTAGATTCCGAACGACCCGTTCGAGATGCTCTCCGTCAAGATGGACAGCATGATGAGACCGGGCACGATGAATGCGCCGTAGCTCACGCCGTCGATCTCCGCCATGCGAGAGCCGATCGCCGACCCGAAGACGATGAAGTACAGGGACGTCGAGATGACGGGCGAGGCGATGCTCTGCAGCACCGTGCGCCACCAGCGCGCCATCTCGAAGAGGTAAATGGCCTTGATCGCGTAGACGTTCATGGGCGCCTCTTCACCAAGCTGACGAAGATCTCCTCCAGGGAGCTCTCCTTGGTCCGCAGATCCCGGAAGTGAATCCCCGCGTCCGCGAGCCGACGCAAGAGCGCAGCGATGCCGGTGTCCTCGCTCTGAGCGTCGAACGTGTACACGAGCGTGCAGCCATCGTTGGACAGCTCGAGCCGCGCGTCGGCCAGGGTTTGGGGCACCGCGGCGAGGGGCTCTTGGAGCTGAAGCTCGAGCTGCTTCTTCCCGAGCTTCTTCATCAGCGTGCTCGTCTCCTCCACGAGGATGATTTTCCCCTTGTCGATCACGCCGATGCGGTCCGCCATTTGCTCGGCTTCTTCGATGTAGTGGGTGGTGAGGATGATCGTGACCCCGCTCTGACGTAGCGCTCGCACCATCTCCCACATGTCGTGCCGCAGCTCCACGTCCACGCCGGCCGTCGGTTCGTCCAGAAAGAGGATGCGCGGCTCGTGGGAGAGCGCCTTGGCGATGATCACGCGCCGCTTCATCCCGCCGGACAGCGCCATGATCTTGGAGTCCTTCTTCTCCCACAGCGCCAGGTCCCGGAGCACCTTCTCCAGGTAGGCGTCGTTGGCGGGCTTCCCGAACAGGCCGCGGCTGAAGCGGACCGTGTCCCAGACCGTCTCGAACATGTCCGTCGACAGCTCCTGCGGGACGAGCCCGATTTTCGCTCGGGCCGGGCGATAGTCGCGGATGATGTCGTGTCCGTCCGCCAGGATCGTGCCTGCGCTCGGGTTCACGATCCCGCAGATGATGCTGATGAGCGTCGTCTTGCCGGCGCCGTTCGGGCCGAGCAGAGCGAAGATCTCCCCTCGCCGGATCTCGAGGTTCACGTCTCGCAAAGCGCAGAACCCAGAGCGGTAGGTCTTGCTGAGCTGGGTGATGGAAATGATCGGATCTTGCACTGCTTGCGCTCGTTCGATCGCAGGGAGCGGGAGGGGCTTCATGGTGACACCCGGCCAGCTGGGGGATGCGCCCACCCCACACCGCGGCCCGTCCGGCCTTCGGGCGCACCGGCACGGACGACACCGGCGTGGGCGAGCTCCGCGCCGTCGAGTCCGGCCCTATAGATCGGAAGCGGTGAGCTCGTCGACCACTCGGCGCGTCGGCGCGCGAGCAAGCACGCGGGGCCCGATGTTGACGGGTCCCCGGGGGAGGGCAATGAAAGAGGCATGGGGAGCCTGCCCGACGACCTGATCCGCCCCGAGCTGACGTTGGTCGAGACCCACATCTCCTGGGTCTTCCTCGGCGCTCAGGAGGTCTGGAAGGTGAAGAAGCCGGTGAATTTCGGGTTCCTCGACTTCCGCTCCCGGGAGCAGCGCCGCGCCGCCTGCGAGGCGGAGGTGCGGCTCAATCGTCGTCTGGCGCCGGACGTGTACCTCGGCGTCGTCCCGATCACCGCCGGACGGGACGGGAAGATGTGCCTGGGCGGAGACGGGGACCCCCTCGACTACGCCGTGCACATGCGCAGGCTGTCCGAGGACGCGCGCGCCGACGTCCGGCTGGCGGCAGGCCGCCTCGGCGCCGAGGACATCGACGAGATCGCCTGCACCCTCGCGCGCTTCCACGAAGCCAGCGCCCCCCTCCCTACGGAGGCGCGGAGCGCGTCGGTGGAGTTCGTCGCGCAGAACATCCGCGAGAACTTCGGCCAGACCCGCGGGCTCATCGAGCAGCACCTCGAGCCGGCCCAGGCCCGAGAGCTCGAGGAGTGGCAGCTCGGGTTCATCGACCGGAACCTCGAGCTCTTGCACGCGCGGGCAGCCACGGGGCGCGTGCGCGACGGCCACGGGGATCTGCGGCTGGAGCACGTGTACTTCGAGCCGCCCGGGGCGGTCACGATCATCGACTGCATCGAGTTCAACGAGCGCTTTCGTGTCGCCGACGTGTGCTGCGATCTCGCCTTCCTCGCGATGGATCTCGCCTATCACGACCGCGTGGACCTCGCCGAGCGGCTCCTCGCGACCTACGCCCGCGAAGCCAACGACTACGACCTCTACCGCCTCGTCGATTTCTATCAGAGCTATCGGGCGCACGTGCGGGCGAAGGTCTCCCTGCTGTTGGCTGCGGACGCCGGAGTGTCCGCAACCACGCGCGAACGGGCACGGCAGCAGGCCCGCCGCTATTTCCTGCTGGCGCTCGCGGAGGAACGGCGGGCCCTGGCTCAGCCCGTGGTGCTCGCCGTGGGCGGCATCATCGCCTCGGGCAAGAGCACCATCGCGGCGCACATCGGCGCGCGGCTCGGCGCCCCCGTCATCGGGAGCGATCGCACCCGCAAGTTCCTCGCGGGCGTCGACCCGGAGCACAAGCTCGACACCACGCACTTCTCGGGCGCCTATGCCCCGGAGCGCACCGAGCAGGTGTACGCGGAGCTCTGGAGGCGCGCGGAGGCGGTCCTCGGCTCGGGGCGCTCCGTGGTGCTCGACGCGTCGTTCCGGGCGCAGGCGCACCGCGACGCGGCGCGGGCCCTGGCGGAGCGCCGCGGCCTCCCCTTCTTTTTCGTCGAGTGTCGCGCGCCGGAGGACCAGCTGCGTCGACGCCTCGCGGCCAGGGCGCGGACTCCGGGACAGGTGAGCGACGCCCGGGAAGACCTGCTCGCGGCCTTCGCGGCCCGCTGGGAGCCCGAGACGACCCTGCCGGCGGAGCGGCACCTCGTCGTGGACACCACCGCCCCCCCCGAGGTGACCCTCGAGCGCCTGGGAGAGACGCTGCCGTTCTGGCCGACGCCCGCGGGGCGACCAGAATGACGCCTGTTCGTCCTGGCTCAGTCTCCCTGGTTTTCCGGGGCCGCGCCCCTCACCGGGTACCGTGACCGGGTTTGCCAGGACGAGCCCCACTTGCAAAGTTCCCGGCCTCCCCGCCATGCCCGATCTCCCCTTGGATCCCCCGGAACCCCCGTCCCGCTTCGGCGACCCCCAGTCCCCCCAGATCACGCGCGGCCAACGCCTCCGCGATCTCGCCGTCGGCGGTGGGTTGGCGCTCGCCTTCGCCGCGGTGGCGATCGCCCTGCTGCCGACGCGGAAGGACGACGACCTCGTCCGGGGCGACGACCTCGGCAGGCTCCAGGTGCGGCTCACCCGGGACGGGGAGACTCGCCCCCTCGCCTCCTCCGATCGACTCCGCACCGGCGACGCCGTGAGCTTCACCTTCCAGGGGTCGGAGGAGGGTTACCTGACGGTGCTCGGGGTGGACGTGGATGGTCGCGTGCGGGTGCTCCATCCCACCGGCGAGCTCTCGGCGCCCTGGTCACCGGCGGCGCCGACCGAGAGTGAACCAGCGCAGCTCGGCGCGGAGCCTCCCCCTGTCCTGTTCGCGGGCGTGTCCTGCCCCGAGCCCGTCCCCGTAGCCACGGTCCAGCGCGCCCTCGAGGCCACGGCCTCCACCCCCGAGCGCTTCGCGTTGCTCACCTGCCAGATCGATCTGGTGCGGGTCGGCGGCGCCACGCTCTGAAGCAGACGCCAGGCAGGGCGCCACGGTGGCCGCTCGCCCCGCTCAGGCCCAGCGCCCCTCGAACAACGGCTCCACAGGGTGCTTCGACGCGCGCAGGCGCAGATCCCGGAAGATGTCCGCGGAGGAGCGGTTCTCCTCCTGCGTTCGTCCGGGGAGGTCACTGCCGAGCTCACGCCGCAGGTCGGACGTAGCGGCCACCAGGAGCACCTCGACGCCCTCGTGGTCGAGCAGCTCCGGAGGATCCGCGTCAGCGAACTTGCGCCCTCCGAAAGCCTCCTTCAGGTGTTGGGGGAGGTGCACCTCGCGTTTCAGACCCATCCGCGGTGGCGACGGCTGGTCCGGGTTCTTCACGCTGACGACGTAGCTCGCCTCTGCCTCGATGCCCAAGTCACCCTGGACCTCGCCGGGCTGCTCGGGCAGCTCGAGCGCGTAGGAGAGGTGGGTGTGGCCCTTGTGAGAGGCGATCTCGTACACCCCTTCGCCCACGGGGCGCGCCGCGGGGCGATGGCGCTCCCCCCGCGTCTTCGTCGAGTACGTCTCCTCGCGCAGGGCCCGGGACAGCTCCTTGGGGTCCCGATACACCGCGTCGACGAAACCCCAGTGCTTCTGCCGCCCCGAGGCGTCCGGATCGGGCAGCTGCGCGCGGCCGATGATCAACGACCGATAGATCTTCCGCCCTTCGGGGGACAGGACGACGTAGAGATTCTGAACGTCGTCGGGCCCCTCCGGGTCGTGCTCCTCCACCCGGGGTCGCACCAGAAAGTAGATGTTCCCGCGCTCCAAGACGTCGAGCTGCTCGGACCGTGCCATTTTCCCCTCACTCTTCCGTCACGGGCCGTCCACCGCCGCGCCGCTGCCTCGGCCACGAGGTGCGAACCGCCTCCCTTTCGAAGCTGACCCGGACGGAGAAGGTTCGCAACGAGTCCTCTTCGCAGGCGCGGGATGACTCGCTCGGGGGGGTCTCAGGGGTGGCGATAATCCTCGGGAGCGAACGTGTCGAGGATCTTCAGGATCCCCATCAAGTTGTGCTGGACGTTGTCGCAGCGGATCTCGTTGTTGTGGACGTCCGTGCGGATCCCACCCAGGACCCTGCGGCGCTGGTCTCTCGGGATGTAGAACATGTCCACCTCGTCGACGAACTGCAGCTGCATGATGCTACGGAGGCCCCGCAGGATCGCCAGGCGGTAGCGCTCGGCGCGCTCGCGATCTCCCGCCGTCCGCGCGATCCGGAACGCGTCGATGAGCCCCTCCAGGTACACACCCGTCGAGGAGGCGTGCGGGATCCCGAAGGGGAGCCGCGCGTTGTAGTAGCGCCCCTGGAGATCGGGCAGCGCGCTCCGCGGGTTCCATTCGAGCATCGTGTCGACGAGCCAGTCGTTCATCTCGAAGATGAAGGCCTGCATCTCTTCGTCCCGGGTCACGTCCCAGACCACGGTGTACGCCTGCGTGTGCCAGGGCACGAACGCGGGATTTCGATTCTCCGGGGTGAGGTGCCACTCGCGGTAGTACTCGAAGCTCTTGCGGATGCGGGCGAGCAGCTCGGGGTCCCGGTTTTCTCGATACAGGAACGCCCAGTAGAGCAGCGCCTCCCCTGGATAGAAGTTCTGCTGGCCGTTGCGCCCCTCCGGCAAGTAGAAGCCTTGGAAGGAGCCGTCGTCGTTCCACAGGTAGCGCATGGAGCGCTGCAAGGCAGCCTCCTGAGCTCGCCAGCGCTCCCGGTTCGGGTGCTCGAGGAGGGCGAGGGCCGCGAGGGCGACCGCGCCCAGCTTCACCTTCCCCCCGTAGAGGATCAGGCCGTGCCCGTCCCGCTCGCGGTAGAACGCTCGCAGGTTGTAGTCGATGTTGCGCGCGACCTGCGCCCAGGCCTCCGCGTCGTCGTCGCGATGGGCGGCTCGCCCCATGGCGACGGTGGCCATCCACTGACGCACCATGTTGTTGCTGCGAACCACCTGCGGGTCGCTCGGGCGAACGAGGTAAGTCATCCGCCCGCGCTCGTCGAGGTTCTCGAAGAGCCAGGTCCGGGCCAGGTCCGCGAGCTGGCGCACGTTCTCCTCGGAGACCTCGTCGATGGTGACCAGGCGGTTGCCGCGATCCATCAGAAAGGTGCGCGGCTCCGGGCCGAAGACGTGGAGCACCTGCTGGGCCGCGAAGGTCCGCACGCCGACCTCCCCGAGGCGTTCGGGGCCAATGCCCTGGCGCGAGAGGAAGGAGCCGAGCAGGTGGTCGTGGGAGACGTTGGCGGCGACGATCGAGGTCGGAGAGTGCCGCTCCACGTGGCCCTGCCACGAGAACTCGAAGCCCACGATGCCTTGCGTGGCGCGGGACCGGAAGAACCGCGACGCGTCCGGGAGGCGCTGCGTTCGTGGGGGGTGACTGAACGCGAGCTCGAGGGTCAGGACGGGAGGGTCCTGGGATGGGTGGGCGTGCGGACGGAGCACGGCGAGGGCTTCCCGGAGAGCGTGCAGCTGGGTCGGTCCTTGGGTCCCCCAATGCTCGGCGAGCTGTGTCCCGTCCGCCCGGAGCGCCGCGTAGACGGGCTGCACCGGACGCCTCAGGACCTCGGGGACGCGGTCTGGTTCGGTTTCGTCCCACAGGGCGGTCAACAGGGCGCCGAGCTCCGCCGGGGCGGCCCAGGGGCCCTCCGGACGAGCGCCGGCGAGCGTCGGAAGCAGGTGCGGCGCGTCCGCGTACTCCGGGGACGGCGGGCGGGGCCCCCACTCGTTCCTCAGGACGACCATCCCGACGATCAGCCCCACGAGGCCCACCACGCAGATGAACGGAAGGGGCAGCTCGAAGCGCCGGGTGCGCGCCGCCGCGGCGCGTGTCGTCGAGCGCGTCGAGGTTCGGGCGCTCGGAGGAGCGCTCGAGGGTCGTGTCTCCGGGTCGGTCGGTGGGGACGCAGATGCAGTCATGTCGGGGCCGAGCAGCGGGAGGGACGGGGCGCCGCCGGCAGACGTCGAGGGTAGCCGCCCCTCGACGTCCGTTGCCAGCACGCCGCCGCGTCACCGAGCCGCACGTCGGGCCAAGCTCGAGACCACAGCGCCTTACTCCTCGCCACATCGGGGTCGTTCAGGATCTCAGGATGATGCACTGGTCCGAGACGATTCCCCGCTTCCCGGAGCTGCGATGAACGATCCTCACGAGGAGCGCGCGTCCGCCGCCGGGGCTCCCCTGGAGCGTACCGTGGGGCCTCCCCCCGAAGCTCCCCCAGGGCGCACCCGCCTCCCCTCGGGGATCCCCGGTCTGGACGTGGTGCTCGGAGGCGGGCTGCTGAGCGGCGGGGTCTACCTGCTCGCCGGCGGACCCGGCTCCGGCAAGACCGTGCTCGCCAACCAGATTTGCTTCGCGCGCGCGGCGCAGGACCAGGAGTGCTTGTACGTGACGGCCCTCGCCGAGTCCCACGGGCGCATGGTGAGCAACCTCGAGAGCTTCGAGTTCTTCGAGCCCCAGGCGGTCGGCTCCCTCATCACTTATTTCAGCGGCGTCCGTGCCTTGCGCGAGGAGGGGTTGGACGGGCTCTTCGAGCTCGTCGCTGGCGAGGTACGGCGTCGTTCTCCCGCCGTGCTCGTGCTGGATGGGCTGAGCATCGGGGTCCGCTTCGCCGGCGCGAGCGAGCCCGATCTGAGCGCGTTCCTCAACCAGCTCTCTGCGTTGCTCGAGCTCCACGGCTGCACCGGGATCCTGTGCGCCCTCTCGCCCGTCGGAATCATCGCCCCTGAGCACGTGCTCGCCGACCGAATGATCGAGCTCCGCCAAACCCGCATGGGGCAACGCGCCGTGCGCGACCTGTACGTCAGCAAATTCCGAGGGAGCAAGACACTCGGCGGCAGCCACGTCTTCGAAATCGACGAGCGCGGCGCCACCGTCTACCCGCGCACCGAGGGCTGGATCGCCAAGCGTCCCCTGAGCTCCGTGGAGGGACCCCGGCGCCTCGGCTTCGGCGTCCACGCCCTCGACGAGATGCTCCACGGCGGCATCCCCTTCGCGTCGACGACGGCCCTCGTCGGCGCGACGGGCACGGGCAAGACGTTGCTGGGGCTCAACTTCCTCGCGGAGGGCGCGCGACGCGGAGAACACGGGCTCTACTTCGGCTTCTACGAGACGCCCGAGCGAATCGTGAGCCAGGGCCAGGGCATCGGGCTGCCCCTCACGGAGCTGCGCTCGAGCGGCTCCTTGGACATCCTCTGGGAGCAGCCCTTCGAGTCCCTCGAGGACGAGCTGGCCGAGAAGATCCTGACGTGCGCGGAGCAACGGGGTACCCGCCGCCTCTTCATCGACGGCCTGGAGGGCTTCGTGCGCGGCTCGATCGCCCCGGAGCGCGCCCCCAACCTGCTGGCGGCCCTGGCGACGCGACTGCAGGCTCTCGGCGTGACCGTCTTGCTCTCCGCGGAGAGCTCAGTCTTCGGCGATCGGCTCTTGCCGTCCCACCTGTGGTCGGCGCTCGTGGAATGCACGATCCTGCTCCGCTACGTGGAGTACCGCGCCAGGCTCCACCGGACGGTGGCGATCCTCAAGGTGCGGGGCAGCCCCTTCGACTCCGCCATCCGCGAGCTGGAGCTCACGAGCTCTGGCGTCCGCGTGGGCTCTCGGTTCGAAGGGGCGACGGGCATCTTGAGCGGATTCGCGCGGAGCAGCCTGGATCCGGGAGAGGGGTCCGCATGAGGCGCATCCTGGTCGTGGACGACGAGGTGGACATCGCCAAGACGTTGAGCGCTTTTCTCGAGATGAGCGGCTACGAGGTCGTGACCGCGGGGGACGGCGTCGAAGCGCTTCAAGAGGTCGTCGAGCACCGCCCGGACCTGATCATCACCGATCTGATGATGCCGCGCATGGACGGCGGCACCCTCATCGCCCGCTTGATGAGCTCACCCACCACGAAGGACATCCCCGTGATCGCCATCTCCGCGGACCGGAACGAACACGAGTTCCCCTTCTTGCGGAAACCGTTCTCGGTGGCGCAGCTCGTCACCTTGATCGAACGCGCCCTCGGCCCGGACAGCGCCTGAGCGGCGCCCCTCGCTAACGCGCCGAGCGCTCGCCGCCGCCTACCGAGCCCACGCGCTCCAAAGCACCCCGAGGAGGAGCGCCGTCACCGCGAGCGCGACGACGAGTCCTCCCCACCCGCGCTCCGACGCTCCGGGGCGGGGCAGCTGCACCAGAGAGACCTCGCCAGCGCGCGCGTCCACCAAGAGCACGCCCTCCACGTCGAAGGCGACGCAATATTCGAGCACTTGCCGCCGCGTCGCGATGGTCTCGAGCTGCCCCGCCACCCGCCCTCCCTTGGCCTCCGCCACGAAGCGCCGCCCGCCGCGCCGGACGACGAAGTCCGCGCGCACGACCACCCGCCGCGGGGCGCCATCGACGAGCAGCTCGTAGCTCCCGCCGACCTGTCGCCCTTCCACCTCGTAGCCCCGCTCACGCAGCAGCCGCTCCGCGAGGATCTCGCCCTCCACACCTGCCCGTCGGTTGCGCTCCAGCCGTCGCCGGGGACGGCTGCGGGCCACCCACAGACGCACGCTCTGCAGCACGAGGAGCGCGATCGCCCCGAGGGCCACGAGCAACAGGGGGTGCGGTTCTTCTGCGGAGAAGGGAATGGCGTCCCCCTCTCAGCGGCGGCGCTCGAAGCCGCGCAGGCGCAGCGAGTTGAGGAGCACCGAGACGCTCGACAGGGACATGGCGGCGGAGGCCAACACCGGCGAGAGGGACCACCCCGTCCAGGGCAGCAGCGCCCCCGCGGCGATGGGGATGCCCACGACGTTGTAGACGAAGGCCCAGAACAGGTTCTGACGGATCGTACCGAGCGTGCGCCGCGCCAGGCGCAGCGCGACCGGGAGCCCGCCGATGCCCCCCTGCAACAAGGCCACGTCCGCAGCCGCGACCGCGATGTCCGAGCCGCTGCCGACCGCCACCCCGACGTCCGCGGCGGCGAGCGCGGGCGCATCGTTGATGCCGTCGCCCACCATGGCCACGACGGCGCCCCGGGCTCGGTGCTCGGCGACGATCGCTCGTTTGCCCTCCGGGCGCACCTCCGCCCGGACCTCGTCGATGCCGAGCTCCGCGGCCACGGCTCGCGCGGTCCGCTCGCGATCGCCCGTGACCATCGCGACTTCGATCCCGAGACGTCGCAGAGCGCTGATGGTCTCCTTCGCGACGTCGTTGGGGCGGTCCGCCACGGCCACGAGCCCCGCGAGGCGTCCATCCACGGCGACGAAGGAAGGGGTCCGTCCCCGGTCGGCGAGCTCGTCCGCCGCGGCCTCGAGCTCCGCGGTGTCGACCCCGATCTCGGCGAGCCAGGGCGCGGTCCCGACGCGCACCCGGCGGCCCGCCACCTGCGCCTCCACCCCTCGCCCGGCCACGCTGACGAACCCGTCCGCGATCTCCGGCGTCGCCCCCCGCGCCTGGGCGCCCGCGACGATGGCGCGTGCGACGGGGTGTTCGCTCTCGCGCTCCACGGTAGCGACGAGGGAGAGGAGCGCGCGCTCGTCGCCGCCGAGGGCGATCACGTCCGTCAGCTCGGGGCGCCCCGTCGTCAGGGTGCCCGTCTTGTCGAACAGGACCAGATCGACGCGGCTGGCCGTCTCGAGCGCTACGCCGCCCTTCAGCAACACGCCGAGCTCGGCGCCCCGCCCCGTCCCCACGGCGACCGCGGCGGGAGTGGCCAGTCCTAGAGCGCAGGGGCACGCGATCACGAGCACCGCCACGAAGCGCTCGATGGCGACGGCGACGCCGCCCGGTGAGGAGTCCAGCAGCAGCCAGGTGACGAGCGTCACCGCCGCGATGGCGAGCACCACGGGGACAAAGTAACTGCTCACGACGTCCGCGAGCCGGGCGATGGGGGCCTTGCTCCCCTGCGCCTGCTCGACGGCCTCGACGATCCGAGCGAGGGCGGTGTCCTTGCCGACCCGCGTGACCCGGGCGACGAACGCACCGCTCTGGTTCATGGTGCCGGCGAAGACGGCGTCCCCGACGGTCTTGTCGACGGGCAGGCTCTCCCCGGTGAGCATCGACTCGTCGGCGGCGGAGGTCCCCCGCACCAGCTCTCCATCCACCGGGATGCGCTCCCCGGGACGCACGGCGATTCGGTCACCTCGTCGCAAGGCGGACAGAGGCACCTGCTCTTCGTGTCCCGCCCCGTCGACGCGGCGGGCGCTGACGGGCTGTAAGGCGACGAGGCGCTCCACGGCGTCCGAGAGGCGCCGCTTCGCCCGGCTCTCCAAGAGCCTGCCCAAGAGCACGAAGGTGAGGATCGCCCCCGCCGCCTCGAAATAGACGTGAGGGAGCGCTCCGTGCTCCGCGTGGGGGAACAGCTGCGGAGCGAGCACCGCCACGGCCGAGTAGGCGTAGGCCGCGCCCGTGCCGATGGCCACGAGCGTGTTCATGTCGCTCGTCCGGTGCCTCGCGGCGACCCAGGCCAGGCGGAAGAAGCGCCGACCCGGCCCCCAAACGACGACGCTGGCCAGGATGAACTGGACCGCTCGACCCAACGGACCGTCGGCCCCCGGCAGGGCACCGTGGGACATGCCGAGCACGAGGAGGGGCACGGTCGCCGCGGCGGCCACTGTCAGATCACGTCGCAGCGCCCGCTGCTCCCCGTCCGCGCGGGTGCGGTGTGGGATGCCTCCAGACTTCGCGGGTTCTCCCGCCGCGGGCACCTCGGGTGCCCGTCCCTCGGATGACGACTCTTCGGGCGCAGGCGGCACGACACGATACCCCGCGCCCTCGACCGCGCTGGTCAGGTCCTCGAAGCGGGCCGTGGCCGGATCCACGAGCACGGTCGCCCGCTGGAGCGGCAGGTTCACGTTCGCCTCTCGCACCCCAGGCACTTTCCCGAGAACCTCCTCGACCCGGCGCACACAAGAGGCGCAGCTCATGCCCTCGATCTGCAGCAGCCAGGACTCCGCGGCGGGCGCGCCGCCCTCGTCGGGGCGAGCGAGCTGAGCCTCGAGCTCCTCCCGAGCGACACCGTAGCCTGCGCCCTCCACCGCCTGGCACAGCTGCTCCACGTCCGTGGCGGCGGGATCGAAGCGCACGGTGGCTCGCTCCGTCGCGAAGTTCACGACGGCCTCCTGCACGCCTGGCGCCGCGCTCAGGGCTCGCTCGACGCGTTTCACGCACGAGGAGCAGCTCAGACCACGGAGGGGCAAGTGCACCGTGGACTCGGTGCCGGGCGGGTCGTCCTGGTGGAAGTCCACGAGCCCGGCGGCGGGCTCGCCCTCGGCGACGGGTCGAGAGGTCATGGGGCCCTCATCACCACTCGGCGGCGGCGCCGCAGGCGGGCATCGCCTTGCCCATGTAGGGGTTCGAGATCTCCTCGCTCGTCTGAACCCACTTCTTGTAACCGGTCGCCATCGGGCACTCGAACAGATACTTGCCGCGCGCCAGCTCGGGGTCCGCGGTCAACAGCGCCACCACGGCGCGGCTCACCTCGCCGAACGCCTTGCGTGCGGCGGAAGGGTCGTCGACGGAGGAGGCCATGGCCTCGGCGGCGCTGGCGGCGGCCCGCAGGTGTTCGACCGCAGCGGCAGAGCCCGTCTCCGCCGCGCTGCTCGCGGTCTGTTGCAGAGTGCTCACGATCGCGCCGAGCTCCGCCAGCTCGTCCTGAGCGAGCGCAGCGCGCAGCCGCTCATAGGTATCCAACATTCCCGCCACACCCGGCGCCGGGGTCGGCGCCGCGACCGGCACCCGCTGGCTCGCCTCGGCGGCCTGCGTCGAAGCGGCCTGCGTCGAAGCGGCCTGCGTCGAAGCGGCCTGCGTCGAAGCTGCCGCGTCCGACGCCACCGCGGGGCTGGCGCCCTGGGTGGACACCTCGGTCTTCTCCTTGCAGCCCACCAGGGTCGCGCCCACGAGCACGACTCCCATGAATACCGATCCCGTGAACTTCGTCATCCAGTGCCTTCTTTCTCGGAACATTCTCTTCGAGCTCGCTCACGCCGAGCCAGCCCGATCGCGGAACGTGCGGACGAGGTCCGGCAGCAGCCCCGCCCCAAAACCGAGCACCAGACCTCCTACCCCAGCGAGGCCGATGCAGGCGCACCCCATCGCCCCCGTCAGCAGGGCGATCGCGGAGGCGGCCCCCCAGAACCCCCACCCCGCACCTCGCCGGTGGCCCACGCTGGCCACGAGGAGCCCGGCGATCGTGCCACCCGCCACGCAGGCGGGCAAACAGAGGGTCGTGCAGCCGCTGCCGGTGCACACGTGTCCCCACGCGTTCGCCGCCAACGCGAGACCGAGGGGGACGATCCCCGCGCCGAGCCCGGGGAGCAGCGCGCGGCGCGGTTCGCGCCCGTACCAGAGCAGCGCCACACCGCCGAGCAGCATCGCGATCCCGAAGAGCAGCGTCGAGCTGGGCCGCGCCGCGATCACCACCGCGAGCCACACCAACGCGGCGGCGGGGAGCATCCCGAGCACGGCGCGCCCCAAGCGGGCGGCCTCGTAGCGCCGGCGGATGCGGCGCTCGAGAGCGATGACGTCAATCGAGGCCATACAACCTCCGAAACGCGCTCCGCAGCCGTCCGAGGGCTCGCTCACGGCGCTTGCGTAGGGTAGCACCGCCCACGCTCGGCGCTTCCTCCCAGAAGGTGGCCAACAGGGTCTCGCGATCCACCTCCGAGAGGCTGCCCAACACCTCGAGCGCCGCGGCCGTGAGCTGTCGTTGGATGGCCTCGTCCTCGCCGGAGACATCCCGCGCGAGGATCGACGCAGTGGAGTCCAGGGATTCGCGCCGCCGGACGCGCCGCCTCAGCACGGTTCGGCATTCCCAGGAAGCGATCGCCAACGCCCAGGGGAGCGCGGGGCGCCCTGGATCGTAGTCCGCGGCCCGGATCAGCACCTTCGCCATGGCCTCCTGGGCAGCGTCCGCCGCGTCCGCGTCGCTGCGGAGCAGCCCCTCGCACAAACGCAAGACGGGCGGCCAGATCCGTCGAAAGAGCGGCGTGAACGCGGCGCGATCCCCTTCGGCGAGGCGCGCCATCAGCTCGTCCAGTGTGCAGTTGGTGGGATCGCTGGCCACGCGGGTCGAAGGGCCCCCTAGCACCCAGCGAGGATGGGGCGCCAGGACGACGAGCCTCGCCGCCCAAGGTGGCAGCGGAGAGAGGCTATCCCAGCTCTGCATGGGACCTCCCTGCGCTGCGACGCAGCTCGAACTCCCGGAGCGCGGAGAACAGCACCGGGACCACGAACAGGGTCACCAGCTCGATCGTCATACCGCCCACCGCCGGGAGGGCCAGCGGCATCATGATGTCCGACCCTCGCCCCCGGGACGTGATCACCGGCAACAGGGCGAGGATCGTGGTCGCCGTCGTCATCAGGCAGGGCCGGACACGTCGCACGCCCGCCTCTATGGTCCTCTCGCGCACCTCCTCCGGGCTACGCGGCGGCTCGGCGTCGCAGCGCTGCTCCAGGTAGGTGGAGAGCACGACCCCGTCGTCCGTGGCGATGCCGATCAGAGCGATGATGCCCACCCACACCGCGACCGAGAGGTTCACCGTGCCGATCTGGAAGAGGTCGCGCATGGACACGCCGAAGAGCGCGAAATCCATGAACCAGGGCTGTCCGTACAGCCAGAGCATCACGAAGCCGCCGGAGACGGCGACCGCCACTCCGCTATAGATGATGACCGTGGTCATCACCCGGCGGAACTGGAGATAAATGAGCACGAACACGAGCGCGAGCGCCAAGGGGATCAGCAAGGTCAAACGCTGCTCGCTCCGTAGCTGGCTCTCATAGCTCCCCGCGAAGGCGTAGCTGACCCCGTCCGGCAGCTCGAGGGCGCCTGCGGCCAAGTGCTCCTGGATCGCCGCCTGCGCCCGCTCCACCACGGTGACCTCCGCGACGTCCGGCTCCCGGTCGAACAGGACGTAGCCGGTCAGGAACGTGTCCTCCGCGCGGATCATCTCGGGGCCGTGCACGAAGCGGATCGTCGCGACCTGACCGAGGGGGACGTGCTCCCCTGCCGGGGTCGGCAACGAGACGCCCTTCAGGGCCTCCACGTCATCCCGCTGCTCCCGGGCGTAGCGGACACGCACCGGGTAGCGCTCCCTCCCCTCGACGGTTCGGGTCAACTGGACGCCGCCCACGCCGACGTTCAAGGCCTCCTGCACGCGAGCGATACTGAGTCCGTAGCGAGCGATGGCTTCTCGATCGAGGTCGATCTCGAGGTAGGGTTTGCCCACCACGCGTTCGGCGAACACCGCCTCCGCCCGAACGCCGGGCACCCGGGCGAGCACCTCCTCGAGCGCGACGCCGAAGCGCTCGATGCTCTCCAGGTCGGGGCCGAACACCTTCACGCCCATGGGCGCGCGCATTCCGCTCTGCAGCATCACGATGCGGGCGTTGATCGGCATCAGGAGCGGCGCGCCCGTGAGCCCCGGTTGACTCGCGGCGCGCTCGATCTCCGTCCAGATGTCCCGGGGACCGCGGATGTGATCACGCCATTGTCGCTCCAGCGTGCCGTCCTCGAGCGCGCGATACTCGGGTTTGTAGGTGATGACCGTCTCGAGCATGGTCGTGGGCGCCGGGTCGAGGGCGCTCTCGGCGCGACCCAGCTTGCCCACGACACGCTCCACCTCCGGGATCGCCGCGATGCGAGCGTCCAGGTCGGCGAGCATCTCCTGCACCTCGCCGATGGACGCGTGCGGCATGGTCGTCGGCATGTACAGGAACGCCCCCTCGTCGAAGGGCGGCATGAACTCGCGCCCGAACCCCGGGAACGCGTGGGCCAGCGCCGCGACGGGAGCGCTCGTGCGCACGACCTGCGGCAGCCACCCGAAGAGGCGATCGAACCCGAGCCAGCTCGTCACCCCGAAGAGGACGATCAGCGCGGGCGCCACGAGAAACGCCATTTTTCGTCGCAAGAACGACCGCAGCAGGCGGGGATAGGCTGCCTCGAACACGCGGAACGAGCCGAGCACCAGCGCGAGCAGCAGCCCGACGAACGCCGCGTTGAGGACGAGCCCCTGCCCCGGCCCGAGCGGGAGCCAGTCCATGGTGAGGGCCAGCGCGACGACGAGCACCGCGAGCACGTTCTCGAGCAGCGTCAGGCGGGTGACCGTCGCGGGGGCGAGGAGCGGACGCGCCAAACGAAAGAGCCCGAGCGCCAACACGGCCAGGCCTGCGAGCGGCGACAGCGTCGAGACGAGTCCCCCCAACACGACGAGCAGCCAGTCGCGCGTGTGCTCCCAGCGCAGCACGGAGCGCGCCACGCGACGCCAGCCAGTCGCCTCGGTCCGAAGCGCATCGGGCCGCCGCCGCAACACGAACAGGGCGAACCCCGGCAGGATGAGCACGCCGAGCAGGAACGCGCCGAGCATCGCGAAGGTCTTCGTGAACGCCAGCGGGGCGAACAGCTTGAGCTCCGTCGCCGACAGCCCGACGACGGGCAGAAAGCTCACCGTCGTCGTCAGCACGCTGGTCAGGACCGCGGGCGCGACCTCTGCCGTCGCACGACGGATCGCGGCCGCGCGATCCGCGCCGGGCGGCGCTCGATCGAGGTGCTGGCTCATGTTCTCGACGAACACGATGGCGATGTCCACCATCGTCCCGATGGCGATGGCGATCCCACCGAGCGCCATCACGTTCGCGTCGACGCCCGTCACCTTCATGCTCAAGAAGGCCGCCAACACCCCGAGGGGCAGGATCGACACGATGACGAGCGAGCTCCGGATGTTGCGGAGCATGACCAGCACGACGACGAGCGTGATCAGGATCTGCTGGTAGAGAGCCGTCGAGAGCGTATCGAGGGTCTCGAGGATGAGCTCGGTGCGATCGTAGAAGGGGACGATGGTCACCTGGCTCACGGTGCCGTCGTCCAAGGTCCTCTTCGGCAGACCCGGCTGGATCCGATCGATCCGCTCCTTGACCGCGCGGATCGCCGCGAGCGGGTTCTCCCCGTAGCGCGCCACGACGACGCCTCCCACCGCAGGCGCGCCAGCGTCGTCGAGAGCCCCGCGGCGCAGGGCGGGGCCCTGAGTCACGTGCGCGACGTCGCGCACGCGGATGGGGGTGCCGTCCCGGAGCGCCACGACGGCGGCCTCGAGGTCTTCCACGGAGCCGACGAGTCCTCGACTCCGGATGACGTACTCGACGCCGTTGATTTCGAGGGTGCGCGCGCCGACGTCCAGGTTCGACTCCCGCACGGCGGCGGCGATCTCGTCCAGAGTGACGCCGTGGGCGCGCATCGCCTCCGCGTCCACGTCCACCTGGTACTCGCGCACGTGGCCGCCGATGGACGCGACCTCGGCGACGCCCTCCGCGGACTGCAGCGCGTAACGCACCGTCCAGTCCTGGACCGAGCGCAGCTCGTCCTGATCCCACCCTCCGACGACGTTCCCGTCCGCGTCGCGCCCCTCGAGGGTGTACCAGAAGATCTGCCCCAGGCCGGTCGCGTCGGGCCCCAACGTGGGCGTCACCCCCTCGGGGACGGTCCCGGGCGGGAGGGACGTGAGCTTCTCGAGGACGCGGCTGCGCGACCAGTAGAACTCCACGTCGTCCTCGAAGATCACGAAGATCATCGAGAACCCGAAGGAGGACGAGCTGCGGACGGTGCGCACGCCGGAGATCCCGAGCAGGGCCGTGGTCAGCGGATAGGTGACCTGATCCTCGACGTCCCGTGGAGAGCGCCCCGGCCACTCGGTGAAGACGATCTGTTGGTTCTCTCCGATGTCCGGGATGGCGTCGACGGGGATCGGCCGACGCTCCACGCCGGGCACGTCCCAGTCGAAGGGGGCCACGTACACTCCCGCGCCGAGGAGCACGCCGACCAACACGAGCGCGATCAGCCGGTAGTGGAGGAACCAACCGATGACGAACTCCCAGAAACCTCGCGCCGGAGGCGCGGCGGCCTCTGGGGGGAGCTCGGGGGGGACCGATGCGCGCATCGTCATTGCCCTCCGGGAGCCGGCGCGGTGGTCCCCGTGGGCGGTGCTTCGGGAGCGCTCGCGCCGGGCGACACGGTCCCCCGGAAGTCACCGCACTGCCTCATCGACTCACCGAAGTAGGGGTTGTCGATCGTGCCCCCCTCCTGGATCCAGGTGGCGCCCCGACCTGCCGCCATCGGGCAGTGGGCCACGTGCACGGGGCGAGGAAGCGGATTGCCGAAGCGCTGGAGCAGAGCGTGCACGTGACCGGACAGCGTCTCGAAGGGCTTGCGTGCCCCCTCGAGATCCCGGGCCGCCGCCACCTGCTCGGCTCGCTCGCGCAGCGGCCCCTCGAGCTCACGCCAGGCGGCTCGAGCATCGGTCGCCTCGAGCTTCACCAGCGCGACCGCTGCGGCGAGGGCCCGCGCCGCCTTCCGAGCGGCGCCCAGGTCGTCGGCGGCGAGCGCCGTCTGCAGATCGAGGTAGGCCTCGACGGGGGGGCGCAGACGCTGACGTTCCTCCGCCGACACCTCGACGAAGTGGTCCTCCTCGCGCTCCGTGTCGTCCGGGCCCGACATCATGCTCGCGCCGCCCCGGATCTGCAGATCGGCGTCGAGGACGAAGGCGCCGCGGGTGACGACGCGCTCCCCCTCGGCGAGCCCCATCAGGACAGGATACCACTCCCCCGCGCGCGCGCCGAGGCGCACGACGCGCGCCTCGTAGGTGGGACGCTCCGTGGCGGGCACCTCGACGTAGACGATCGAGCGACGACCGGTGAACAGCGGCGCCGTGCGGGGCACCACCAGGGGCCGCTCGGCCTCGCTCCCGCGCTGCTCCTGCACCACTCCCTGAGCGAACATGCCGGGCAGAAGCCGCCCTTGACGGTTCTCCACCTCGACCCGCACCCGCACCGTGCGGCGCCGGGGATCCAGCGTCGGCTCGATGAACGCCACGCGGCCCTCGAAGGTCTCCCCGGGCAACGCCTCCACGGTGACGTGGACATCCTGCCCCACCCGCAGCGAGGCGAGATCGCGCTCGTAGGCCTCGAGCTGCACCCAAACCTTGGCGAGGTTGGCCATGCGATAGAGGGGCTCGCCCGTCGCCACGTAGGCGCCCTCCGTGGCGACCCGCTCGATCACGGTCCCGGCGAACGGCGACTGGATCCCGATCTGCCGCGCGGGCTGCTCTTCGGCCTCCATCGCGCGGATCCGATCCGCCGGCACCCCGAGGAGCCGCAGCCGATCGCGAGCCGCTTCGAGAGCCGCGCCGGCGGCCGCGCGCGCCGGCTCGCTGGCGCCTTGCATGCGCTCGGCCTGGCGCCGGGCGGCGATCACGTCCTGATGCGCTGCCAGCACGTCGGGGCTGTAGAGCGTCGCGATGGTCTGCCCGGCGCGCACGCGCTCGCCGGTGACGCGCACGTGCAGCCGATCGATGCGCCCGCTCACCCAGGAGGTCACCGTGCGCAGGGTCGTCTCATCTGCCTCGACCCGCCCGAGCAGCGGGACCTCTCGGGCAGGGTCAGTCGCACGCCGCACCTCGCTGGTGCGCAGCCGAGCCAGCACCTTCGCCCGCTCGGAGAGGACGACGCGCTCCGGGGGCGGCGCGTCCCCCTCCTCCTCCACGGGCACGAGGGCCATGCCGCAGATCGGGCAGGCGCCAGGCTCCGACTGCCGGATTTGAGGATGCATCGAGCAGGTCCAAACCTCGGCCTCGGAGGACGCCCCCTCACCCTCGTGCGCGGCGTGGTCAGACCGGTGCTCGGAGGAGTGGGCTCCCTCGTCGCCGTGCCCTCCCGAACGGAACGACAACGCACCGACGGCGAACGCCAAGGACGCGACGAGCACGTAGGGCAGCACCCCACCGAAACGCCCGCGCCCCGCCCGTCGGCGCGCGCCGCGCGAATTCGGTTCAGTCATGCTCTCCTCCAGGAGCGCCGCTCGCCCGCGTCACCGGACGCCCCACGACGCGCTCGAGCTCCGCCCAGGCCAGGGCATGGTCGACGCGGGCCTGCTCGAGGCCGATGCGTAGCTCGATCAAATCCTTCTGCGCCAGCAGTGAAGCGGCCACCGAGGCGCGCCCCGTCGCGTAGGCACCGAGCACGGAGCCGTAAGCCGCCTCGGCCTGCGGCAAGAGGGTGTGTCGATGCAGGTCGATGCGGCGCTTCGAGTCACGGATCCGCGAGAGCGCCTCCTCGAGCGCTGCCCGCGCATCCAACAAGGCGGCCTGCCCGTCCGCGAGCCGAGCCGCTGCCTCTGCCTCCGCCCCGCGGATGGCCTCCGCGTAGGCGCCTTGCCACAGGGGCAACCGCACGCCGAGGCTGGGCATGATGCCGCTCTCGCTCATGCCTCCCGGCATGCTCATCCATTCGACGCCCACCACGAATCCGGGCCAGCGCTCGATCCGCTCCCGCCGGGCTCGGGCCTCCGCCGCCTCCCCCTCCAGCACGAACACCTCGATGGCCGGGTGCTGGAGGGCGGCGCGCAGCAACACCTCCGGGTCCTCGGCGGGCAAGGCCACGCTCGGCTCCCCCTCGGACGTCCTGACGGCGACACCTCGCTCTGCGCCGACGATGGCTCGCAAGCGCGCCTCCTCCGCCCGCTCCTGCTCGTCGAAGGCCGCCAGAGAGTCGGCGAGCCGCGCCTTCGTCAGCTCGATCCGTTGTTGATCGGCCAAGCTCGCCGCCCCCGTCGCGACGCGGCCGAGCGCCGACTCGGACAGGCTCTGCAGGATCGTCAGGTGCTCCTGCTCGATGGCGCGCAGGCGGCGCAGCAGCCACAACCGATAGTAGGCGTCCGCCACGCGTCGACGCAGCTCGACCAGCTCGGCCTCGAACTGCCGCTGGCGCGCACGTGCCTCCGCCGAAGCCGCGTCGGCGCCCGCTCGGAGCGTCCCGGGCCAGGGCAGCTCCTGCCTCAGGCCCAACCGCCCGAGAGCAGGGCTCGTGTTCTCCCCGGAGTTCCACACGTACACCCCGATCTCGAACATGGGATCGGGCAGCCGCTTGGCGGGAGAGATCCCATGCACGCTCGCGCGCCAGCGCTCGAAGGACGCACGCAGCGCGGGGCTGCGTTCCGCCGCGTGGGCGACGTAGGCTTCGAGCTCCGGGCCGAGCGCGCCGCTCCTCCCCCGGGAGTCCTCGGGGGCTCCGGCGTCCTCGGGGGCGCTGGCGTCCACGGGGCGGGCACGGGCCTCCTGGGCTCGACGAAAATCGGCCCGGACCGCGGACTCGTGGGCCCCGGCGCAGCCCAGCGCCGCAGCGAGCGCGCCGACACAGACGACGCTCGCCCGGCGGGCGGCCCGACGCGGTGTGGCCCGACGCGACGCGGCCCCGCGGAGGCGGGGCGGCGAGGGGGTGCGGGGTGCTGCTCTCGAGAGAAGACGAGGAGACACTTCGTCCCCGTCTAGGCAGCACCCGGAGAAACGTGACACCCCTTCGGCCGAAATCCTCCCGGGCTCCGGTTTTGACCGGCCCACAGGCCGAACAACCAATGCCCCGCGCGCGGAAGCGTCAGCCGGAACGAGCCCATCCATCCCGGCGATGCGGGCCCATCAGGCTCCCCGAGAAGGGCTGGGGGCCTGATGGGCGCTCACTCCGATGACGAGCACCCCCGATGACGAGAACTCCCAATGACAGCGGAGTGGGACTTCAGAACGTCTCTTCGATGATGTTCTCTCGCCGTTCGGGCTCCCGTTGCTCCCCGAGCGCCTCGTCGATCTTCTCATTGGCGTCCCGGAGCTTCTTCACGGCCTCGTCGAGCTTGCCCTCCACCTGGGAGCGAGCCTCTCCGGGTACCGGCTGCTGCGAGAGCTCCTGCCGCGCCTGATCGAGCTCCTGGACGGCTTCGTTCAGAGCACCGCGGGCGTCCTGGAGCTGATCGCGGGCCTCTCCCTGGACCGCCTGCACCTCGCCCGGGGTCGTCTGCGTCCCCGGTTGCTCCGTCTCGAGGCCCGGCTGATCCCGATCCGCCTCGGACGTCGGCTCCATTCGTTCGCGCTCACATGCGGCCAACGAAGCGGTCAGCACCCCAGCCACAGCGAGCGCACCCAAGCGGGTCATCGATTTCATGTTTCCCCCAGCTGCCTCGACCCGCCTCTCGACGGGTTCCCTCCAATCGCGTTCGGGGCGCCGCGCTGCACGCACTGTGTGCTTTGGACGGACATCTCCCCCGAGCGCGAGTTCTTGGTCCACGTCGAGCCTGAGTCGGGGACCTCGGGCCGTCAAGGCAGCCGCGGCTCACTTATTCCCGTTCCGCGGAGAATCGTGAGGAATTTTCTCCCTCCTGCCCGTCTGCCAGGTCGGAGTCACCTCGCCCGGGCTTACTTTTCCGCGCGAGAGCGAAGGTTTTCTCAGATCGAGACTCGAAGGTTTGCAGTTGTTCGGGGGAGCGGGCGTCTCGTCGCTGGTTTCCCCATCACCACAGGAGCCAATGATGACTGCCCCCCTTCGCAGCGATGTACCCAGTCGTTCTTCACGTTCTTCCTTCTCCGACCTCACATTTGGCTCACACCTCCGCGTTTCTCCGTTCCTCACCTTGGCTGGGCTCCTGGCGACGCTGACCGTCGTGGGCTGCGGCGACGTCGAACCCGAGGCGACCTCCTCGGAGCCGGCGAGCGCGACGACGACGGAACGTCTGCGTCGCACCGACCAAGCGTCCCTGGCCCAGGCGATCCCCAAGGAACTCGACGCGGTCTCGATCGTCGTCAAGTTCCATGAGGGCACGGAGGTCCGTGTCGAAAGCGCGCGGCTCACCGGCGACGCCGTCTCCTCGGCGCGCTCCCGAGCTTCGATCCAGCGGGATCTGGACGAGGTCACCGCGACCTTCGCCCGCACGGGGACCCGCGCGGAGCCCTTGTTTCGCGTCCCCAGGAGCCGACTGAAGCAGCTCAAGGAGCGGGGCGAACGGCTCACGGCGCGCCCGCTCGCCGACCTATCTCTGTACTTCGAGGCCCCCTGGACGGGCACCTCGCGCAGCGAGTTGGAGGCGCACCTGGAGGCCCTCAACGCCCTGGATAGCGTCGAGATCGCCTACGTCCAACCGGCCCCCCAGACCCCCGCGATCCCGGTGCTCGACCAGGCCGAGGTCGCGAGTTCCACGACACCCGACTTCACGGCGCTCCAGGGCTACGTGGAGGACGACGCCAACGGCATCGGCGTGAGCGTGGCCCGCGCGCTCCCCGGCGGACGCGGAGAGCACGTGCGCATCATCGACATCGAGGGCCACTGGACCGCGGACCACGAGGACCTGCCGCCCCCGTTCTTCTACCTCCAGTCTCCGGTTCCGGATGATGCCACCCACGGCACCGGGGTCGCAGGGGTGCTCGTGGGCGTGGAGAACGACTTCGGCGTCACCGGCATCTCTCCCCTCGCCGGCATCGGCTACGCGAGCCATCTGGGAACTGCCGCTGGTGTGAACGCCGCCTTCACGGCCGCCCTGAATGAGCTCGAAGCGGGAGACGTGCTGTTGCTCGAGATGCAGTTCGCAGGTCCCGCCAACGACTCCTGCACTTGTAGCAGCCAGTGCAACTCCATCCCGACGGAGTACTACCCGGCCTACTTCGCCGCGATCCAGACGGCGACCGCCAACGGGATCGTCGTGGTCCAGGCGGCGGGCAACGGCGAGGTGAACCTGGACGACCCGCTCTACGGGGGCGCCTTCGACCGGAGCGTCCGAGACTCCGGGGCGATCCTGGTCGGTGCGAGTCGCTCGGACGAGCGTTCCACCATGTGCTTCTCCAACTACGGCGATCGAATCGACGTGCACGCGTGGGGACAAAACGTCACCACGACGGGCGGCAATGGCGAGCTCTACCAGGGGCCGCTCGGCGCGCAGGACGCCTACACACAGACGTTCTCGGGGACGTCCAGCGCGTCACCCATCGTCGCGGGCGCGGCCGCGCTGCTCCAGAGCATCGCCTGGGCCCAGAACGACGCGCCGCTGTCTCCCCTCGTCGTTCGCGATCTGTTGGTCTCCACGGGCAAGCCCCAGCAGGGTACCCTCGACCGCCCCATCGGTGTCTTGCCCGATCTGGCGACCGCCGCGCCCCTCGTGAGCGGACTCGGCAGCTGCGGAGACGCGGTCTGTGACGCGGGAGAGAGCTGCCAGAGCTGCCCCGGGGACTGCGGCTCCTGCACCAGCGCCTGCGTGCCCGCCGGCTGTGAGCAGGCGCCGACGGTGACCGTTCCCCACACGATCGACGGTGTCACGGACAGCTGCGTGTTCTTCGAGGGTCCGAGCAGCTACGTGAACTCCTGGAACATGACCTCCGTCACGATCAACGACCTGGACGTGACCAACACCTGGATGTCCTCGTCGAGTTTCCCGGCCACGTGCGATGGCGGCTATTACCTGCGCGCCAACGCCAACGTGTCCTGGGCGCACGTCGAGCTGCGCTGAGGAGTCGATAGGCCAGTCGCCGAGCGCCAGCTCGGGGGAGCACGTGCTCCGGAGAGCTCCGATCAGCGGCGGCTCCGCCCGAGGGCGGCGACTCGGCGACTCAGCCAAGGATAGAGCGTCGGCAGGATCACCAGGGTCAGGAAGGTCGACGAGACGAGGCCGCCGACGACCACCGTGGCCAGGGGGCGCTGCACTTCGGCGCCCACGCCCGTCGCCAGGGTCATGGGGAGGAACCCCAACGCGGCCACGGACGCGGTCATCAGCACGGGGCGCATCCGCTCCAGGGCCGCCGCGCGGGCCGCCTCGGCGGGGGTGGCGCCCTCCGCCTCCGCCTTCAGGATCGCGTTCATCAGCACGACCCCGTTGAGTACCGCGATGCCGCTCAGGGCGATGAACCCGATGGCCGCCGAGATCGATACCGGTAGCCCCCGCGCCGAGAGCGCCACGATGCCGCCGACCGCCGCGAAGGGCACGTTGAGGAGGATGATCAGGCTGGGGCGGAGCCGATGGAACAGCGCCCAGAGCAGCGCGAGGATGGCGAGGAGCACCCCCGGGATCACCACCCCCAGGCGCGCCCGCGCGCTCTGCAGGCTCTCCCACTGCCCGCCCCACACCTGACGGTAACCGCTCGGGAGGGAGACGGCCTCCTCGACGACGCGACGCGCGTCCTCCATGACGGAGCCGAGATCGCGCTCGCGCACGTTGAAGCCCACGACGATGCGGCGCTGCGCCTCGTGGTGGTTCACGAGCGCCGGTCCTTCGGTCCGGATCACCTGGGCCACCGCGTCGAGCCGTACGAGCTGCCCCTGGGAGGTCACCAGGGGCAGCGCCTCGAACCGCAGCGCGCCCTCTTCCTTGCCGTAGCGCACGCGGATGGGGACGGGCAGAGGCCCATCGTAGGTCGCGCCCACGTCGAGCCCCATGCGCACCGCCTGCACGTAGGCCAACACCTCCGACGCCCGCATCCCCAGGCGCGCCGCCGCCAGGGGCTCCGGGACGACCTCGAGGAGCCGCACGGCGGGCGGCGCCGTGATGCGCACGTCCTCGGCGCCCTCGACGCTCCGGAGGACCTGAGCCGCCACCTCGGCGAGTCGTCGGAGCTCTCGGAGGTCGTCTCCGTAGATGCTGAGCGCCACGTCGCTCACCTCGCCACCGACGAGCTCGTTGAAGCGCATCTGGATCGGCTGCGTGAACGCCACTTCGTCGGCCGGCGCGGAGCGTTGGATGGCCGCCTCGATTTCGTCGATGATCGACTCCCGATCGATCTCGGCGCGCCACTCCGAGCGCGGCGCCAACGCGATGAACACGTCCGCCTGCTCGATGCCCATGATGTCGGTCGCCACCGCGGGGCTGCCGATGCGGCTCGCGACATGCCGCACCTCGGGCACGCTGCGTAGGATCTCCGCCTCCATACGCAGCGAGTCCGCGACCGCCGTCTCGATGCGGAGATCGGGGCGCCGCACCGTCTGCACGACGAGGTCCCCCTCGTCGAGCTGGGGGATGAACGACGTGCCCGCCCTGTCGAACAGGAAGAGGCCCCACGCCAGCAGCCCGAGGGCCCCGAGCCCCACGACGGCCGGGTGGCGGAGGACCCGATCCAGCATCGGTCGGTAGAGACGCTCGGCTCCCCGCACCAGCCACGGCGTGCGCGTGGGGACGTCGCGTCGCCGCAGGAGCAGCTGCATCGCGGCGGGTACGAAGGTGAGGCTGAGCACCAGCGCGGCGAGCAAAGCCATCACCACCGTGAGGGCCATGGGGCGGAACATGCGCCCCTCGACGCCGCTGAGGCTCAGGATGGGCAGGTAAACGAGCAGAATGATCGACACCGAGAAGAACACCGGGCGCGCCATCGCTCGACTCGAGATCGCGCTCGCACGGTCCGCGTCCTCCTTCGGGTGCTCCTGCATGCGGTGGAAGGCCGCCTCCACCATCACGACCGCCCCATCGACGAGCAACCCGAAGTCCAGCGCGCCGAGGCTCATCAGGTTCCCGGGCACCTCGAGAGCCACCATCCCGGCGACCGCTCCGAGCATCGACAGGGGGATCACCGAAGCGACCAGGAGGCCCGCGCGGAATGAACCGAGCATCAGGAAGAGCACGGCGACGACCAGCAGGCCCCCCTCCGCGAGGTTCGTGAACACCGTGCGCAGGGTGGCGTAGACGAGCTCGCTCCGGTCGTACACGACCTCGAGCTCGACGCCGGGAGGCAGCACGCGCCGGACGTCGTCGAGCCGCGCATGCACGCCCTCGAGCACCTCGAGCGCGTTGGCGTCGAGGAGCATCTGCACCATCACGTAGACGACCTCGCCCTTCCCGTCCGCCGTCGCGGCGCCGATGTTGGCGAGGGCGCCCTCGCGGACCTCGGCGACGTCGCCGACGCGCACGGCGGTCCCGTCGGGCTCGACGCGCACCACCGCGGCGGCCAGATCCTTGGGAGTCAGAGGCAGGGCCACCCCCCGAAGCAAGACGCCCGCGTCACCCGCGGGGAGCACGCCCCCCGGCGCTTGACCGTGCGCTGCGGCCACCGCCTCCGCCAAGGCGGTCAGGGTCACTTTGTGACGCGCCATGCGCTCCGGCATGCCCGTCACGTCGAGGGTGCGCCGCTTGCCTCCCCAGGAGTTCACCTCGACGACGCCGGGGGCGGTCCGGAGCAACGGTGCGATGCGGAGCTCGACGAGCTCGCGGAGCTGCGCCTGCGTGTGCGACGCGGAGCGCAGCGTGAACTGGTGGATCTCACCGAGCCCGCCCGTGAGCGGGCCGAGCTCCGGCACACCGACGCCCTCAGGCAACTCGCCCTGCACCGTCGCCACCCGCTCCTGCACGAGCTGGCGGGCACGAAGTGGATCCGTCCCCGACTCGAACACGGCCGTGATCGACGAGATGCCGTAGCGAGAGATGCTGCGCAGCGTGACCAGCCCCGGCAGGCCCCCGAGCGCCGTCTCCACGGGACGCGTCACCCGGAGCTCCACCTCCTCGGGCGTGAGCCCCGGTGCCTCCGTGAGGACGACGACCTGACGCCCGGTGACGTCCGGCAGCGCGTCGAAGCGCAGCCAGCGACTGGTGATGATCCCGAGGACGGCCAGCACCGCGACCAGGATCACCACCAGCAGCCGATGGCGCACGGCCCACGCCACCAGCGCATCGATCACGGAGGGCTCCCTCCGCGCGGCGGATCCGCGGCGACTTCATCGCCCTCCTGCAAGGGGCCACGCACGAGGGCGCTGGCGCCGGAGCTCACCGCGACGACGACCTCGACCTGCGCCACCCCGCCCACCCGGCGCCGCAGCACCGTCGAGGTCGTGCCCTGCTGGAGCACCGCGCCGGCGGGCACCTCCCACAGACCAGCGCCGGCGGCGAGCCGCACCACGCCCCGCAGGCCGTCGGGGAGCGGACGATCCTCTTCGGGCACGAGCCAGTGGACATGCGTCCCCGCGTCGGGGTCGATGACGCCCGCCACCGGCTCACCGCGCAGAGGGATCTCCCGGCCATCCGTCAGCTCGAGCACCGCCCGATCTCCCGCGGGCCAGGGCCCTGGCGTGCGTACCTCCACCCGCGCGCTGCCTTCGCCGCGGATGCGCGCGAGGGGCCCCGCCGCGGCCTCTCGGATCTCGCCGGGCTGGGCATCGAGCTCGACGACGATGCCGCCTACGGGCGCCCGCAGGGTGAGGGCCCCACCACGGGCGAGAGCGTCTGCGGTCTGAGGGTTCACTCCGGCGGCCCTGAGGACCGCTCGCGCCTCGTCCCGTCGCGCCTGGAGCTCCGCCGCCAACATGCGTTGCTCGAACACCCGCGACTTCTCGACCAACCCCTCCGCGCGCAGGCGTTCGAGCTCCTCGGCGCGCTCCGCGTGGAGTTCGAGCCGTCGCTTGCTCCCGACGTAAGCTGCCGCCGCCTCGAAGACCTCGGGTGCCAGGACGTCGACGATGGGATCGCCGCGCTCGACGCGGCTACCGACCTGCGTGTGAACACGCTCCACGCGGGCTCGATAGCTCGACGAGACCTCACCACTCGCTCCCGCCGCGGCCCGCACCACCGCAGGAGCCTCCAGCAACGACGCGTCCTGGGGCGCGCTCACGGGGACCCAGCGGAGCGCCGCGACCTCCGTCGGAGGCGTCTCGGCGGCTTCCGGGGCGGGTGCCGTCCCCCCCTCTCCCCGACACGCGACGCAGAGGAAGACGAGCGCAAAGGCAATCCGCGTCATGACTCCTGCGTCCGCTCCAGCTCCGCGATCAACAGCCAGAGACGGATCTCCGCCCACAGGACGTCGGCTCGCGCGCGGACCAGGAGCTGCTGCACCTCGACGTGCCTGCGCCGGGCCTCCAGCAGCTCGTAGACCGTCGCCTCCCCCACCGCGACGGCTCGCTCCAGCCGATCCGCGAGCTCCTCCGCGGCCACCAGCCAGTCCGTCTCGACCCGCTCCTTCCTCTCGCGGGCTGCCCGGAGATCGTACAGAGCCCGACTCACGCCAGCGCTGGCCTCGAGCTGCGCCTGTGCCGCGCGGGCCGCCAAGCTCTCCGCCTCCGCGCGGGCGATGGAGCGCTGTCGCTGGCCGCGATCGAAGGGGGCCAGCGCCAGACTGAAGGTGCCGAGGGCGGTGTAAGCAGCCGGAGGCTCCCGTTGCAGCTGCACACCGGCGGAGAGGTGGGAACCGTAAGCTGCGGACTCCTCGGCTTCTCGGGCCCGCGCCGCTGTGGCGGCGAGGCGGAGCGCGACGGCCTCGGGGAGCTGCTGCGCCCGCGTCACGTAGGCGTCGAGGGAACGGAGCTCCGGCAGCGCCGGTCGCGGCGCGGGTCCCGTCGTCCGCAGGGGCGCTGGCGACGTTCGTCCCATGGCGACGGCCAGATCGATGCCCGCGTGCTGGAGCGACATGCCCAGCTCGAACCGCTGGCGCTCGATCTCCGCCCGGTAGGCGCGGGCTTCGGCGGCGTCCATGGCGGTGCGGACCCCCTCCGCCGCGGCTCGCGCCATGAACCGCTCACCGCGCTCCGCCAGCTCCAGCTGCTGCTGCGCGAGGACCGAGAGCTCCTCCAGCGTCCGCACGTCGATCCAACGTCGGGCCGCGTCCAGACGACTGGACAGCGCCGCCGCCCGCACCTCGGCGGACAGCGCCCGCCGCTCCGCGGAGGCGGCCCGGCGACGCGCTCCGGTCAGATCCGCGAGGTTCCATCCCTGAGCCACGGCCACCTGCCCCTCGAGCCCTCGCTCCGCGTCTGGGGTGAAGCGATAGCCGGGGTTGACGGTCAGCGTCAGGGGTCCAGCGGTGCCCCCGATGTCCTCGTCTCCGGCGCGTCGAGCCGTCAGGGCCCGAGCCGCCGCGCGAGCCCCGGGCGCCTGGGGCGCCATGGCGAGCGCCTCGTCGAAGGTCACCGCGTCCGCTGCGAGGGCCCGCCGAGTCGCCAGCTGCCCGCACAGCACGAGACAGAGCAGCACACCGAGGGACGCTGGGCGGAGACGGAGGAGCATGGCGGACGGGAGCGATGCAGCTGGGTGGACGGGAGCGATGCAGCTGGGTGGACGGGAGCGAAAGAGTCGGCCTGTGGGTTCCCGTGAGACTAGTGCTAGTCGAGATCAGGGTCGAATGGCATCCCGGCGACAACCCCGATCCGAAGGCTCGCCGCCCCCCTGCCGAACGACCGGAGCCGTCATTGACACCACCCCCCCGGTCCAGCTAGGCGCTCGAGCTTCACTGGGAAACTGTGCAATTCGCGCCGGAGGCGCGAGTTGTTCGCGTTCTGCACTCGAAGCACGAGTGTCGGAGGAGAAGAATGAAGAAGTTGAGCTTGGTACTGGCTCTCGCGGTCGCCGCCTGCGGGGGGAGCGACGGCAAGGCAGGACTCGATGGCGGCCAGGGACCCGCGGGCGCGGACGGCGCAGACGGGGCGGACGGCGCGGATGGGGCCGATGGGGCTGACGGCGCGGACGGCGCAGATGGGGCTGACGGCGCGGATGGGGCCGACGGCGCGGACGGCGCGACGATCCTGACGGGCCCGGGAGTTCCGGACGACGATCTCGGCGAGGATGGCGACCTCTACATCGATACGGAGACGCGCCTCGTCTACCAGAAGGCGGACGGCTCCTGGACCATGGTGACGAACCTCAACTCCGGACAGCCCGGCACGAGCACCCACGCGGGGAGCGGCGCGCCCGAAGGCTCTCTAGGGAGCGACGGCGACGTCTACGTCGACGCGGACAGCGGCGATCTGTACAAGAAGGACGACGGCGCCTGGACACTGATTGGCAATCTCCGTGGCCCCCAGGGTGAACCCGGCCAGGACGGCCAGGACGGCAACGACGGCGCGGATGGAACCGACGGTGCGTCGATCCTGACGGGCGAGGGAGCCCCCGCCGACGACCTCGGCAAGGACGGCGACCTCTACATCGACTCCGCGAACGGCGACCTCTACGCGAAGGCCGACGGAACCTGGACCCTCTCCGGCAATCTGCACGGCGCCCCCGGTCAGGACGGCAGTCGGTGGCTCACCGGTACGGGCGTTCCCACCGATGATCTCGGCAACGACGGCGACGTCTACTTCGACGGCGACACCGGCAACGCCTACCTGAAGGAGGACGGTGCGTGGACCCTGCTGGGCCGGTTCGCCGATCATCAGGTCGCGGGCAAGGATTGGT